>JGI24708J26588_10002417_pt1 | contig 14123 bp, 16 predicted proteins | sample BioPla1DNA2_FD_26588 | JGI IMG/M metagenome (IMG submission 26588) | reverse complement strand
GTAGCGTCTGTATCTGTTTTAGAAAAACTATTTCTTCCATCAAATAGTTCATTCGCTTCTTCATATTTCTGTTTTCGGGGAGGGAAAAACGTACACCTCGGNAATGATGTATACGCTAATTTNAATTTAACGATCGTTGATGATTGTGATATCTTTATCGGTAACAATGTCATGTTCGGGCCAAATGTTACACTTTCTGCTGGGACGCACCCAATCCATCCAGAGTTAAGGAGCAAGAATGCACAATACAATGTCCCCATTCAGATCGGAAATAATGTCTGGATCGGGGCAAACTCAGTCGTCCTTCCAGGTGTCAGTATTGGGGATAATACAGTGATCGGTGCTGGCAGTGTGGTTACAAAAGATATACCAGCCAACGTCGTCGCAGTTGGTAATCCGTGCAAAGTAATGCGACAAATTAATGATAGAGATATGAAGTATTACTGTAAAGATATGGAAATAGATATAGAGTAAGCATAAATTTGAAAGAACCAACACAGTTTAAATACATGCGTATTTGATTTATTCATGTTAGACTTAAGAGAAGAAATTATTTGGAGGATGATATTATGAACCAAGTACTTGTTGAGATTTGCCTGCGTGTCAGAGATATTGATGCTACTTTAGATTTCTATACGAATCTATTTGATTTTGAAATTGCCAGTCGTAGAGAATTTCCTGAAGATAAGTTTGATTTAATTTATCTCAATTCTCCTGGCTCTAACGTACAGATTGAGCTCACTTATAATTACGATGCCGATCCTTATGAAGTTGGGAATGGCTTCAGTCATTTAGGTGTCACTGTCAATGATTTAGAAAAAATGCATGAAATATGTAAAGCTTCTAAATATGAGACAGGTGAATTAAGAGGACTTTCAGGCGGTACACCAAGTTATTTCTTTGTAACCGATCCTGATGGCTACCGGATTGAAGTTAAGCGTGCAAAATAGTTTTTGATTGATTAAATGTAAGCATGTCGGCTGTTGCCGATATGCTTACATTTTTAGTGTCGCCACAATACGATTATGACGTCTTTAAATTAGAACGACTTGGATTAGCTGAATATAATTGTTTCCCAGTTTTATTTATTATGTTTTTTAAATCCGTAGACGCTGTCTCATACTTGATAAGGTCTAGTTTCAGCAAGGTATCTAGTTGCTCTTCTAAATTGAATGTAAACTCCGCCCACTGACCTTCTGTCATTTTAGGGGCAACAAATGCGAGATCGATATCAGATTTAGCCTGATGATCCCCAATCGCTCGAGAACCAAAAAGAATAATTGTATCTATTATTTCTGATTTATCACCAATATCCCTTAGTTGCTTTATGATCCGTTCATCGAGCATTACAACTCGTCCCTTTGCTCTTCAAACCTCTTTTTAAGTTTCTCAAATGTTGAGTTCATTACTGGAAAGTAACGAACGATATTATCATAAATTTGCTTTGCTTTGTCTTCATTATAGACGTGAGAGGTTTCATTTCTATCGCGTAGCATCTGCAACCATGTTACTTCGTCTTGTATCCAATCAATAGCAAAAGCCTGTTTTAACGTTTCTCTAGGCGTTTTTGCTTCAATTCCTTCTTCAGCCAAGAGACGTTTTAATGTTTCCCAATAGAGTTCTATAGAGAATTCAAATCGTTGGATGGTCCCGTCAACATAAAGGCTGTTTATTTCTTTTTCTTGTAGAGCTTCACCTAATCTTTTTAAAGCTTTTTCTAAATTAATCAAGCTCTCTGCTACTTTTCTTCGAGACAAAATGACCCCTCCCTTTCATACTCATGAAACTTTACCAGTTGTATATATGTTAATACATGGGATAACTGTTAATCAACTCTCTCAAAAGATTACTCTCATTTACATATATCACGACCTTGCATGACATTACTTCAGTAGTGATGATAAGATATACTGGGATGTTAATGTCATTCTACTCTTTCTTTCTTCGTACTAATTGTATCATGAATTTCCCTTCAAGAAGCGGTGTTTATATAGCAGCTAATATTCTACGAAATCAGCTGGTTTAACTCTACATTTGTCTCTAAATTCTCCCACTTCTAAACGAAAAAATCCTGTAGTGGCATCGCTCTACAGGATTTTTCGTATAATAAATGATTTGTTATGCTTCTGTTAATCTACCATCTTCAATTCGATAAACCCGGTCACAATAAGGTAACATTCGCTCATCGTGCGTGACCATAACAGCTGCTTTATTACGGGCTTTAACTTCTTTGGCGATCAATGAAACAACCTCATGTGCACGCTTCGTATCCAGGTTAGCTGTAGGTTCATCAGCTAAGATGATGCTTGGATCGTTCATAAAGGCACGAGCAATAGCAGTACGTTGTCTCTCACCACCAGATAATTGATGTGGATATTTGTCTAATTTCTCCCCTAANCCAATCTCAGTTAATAACTCTTTCGCATGTTCGCGGTCTGCAGCTTTAATTGATCCACGCATTTTTTTAACGATTAGCAATTGGTTGATAACTGTTAAGTAAGGTAATAAATTAGATGTTTGAAGGATAAAGCCAATTTTAGCTAGACGCACTTCGGAAAGTTTTTTCTCAGATAAAGAAGCGATATCTACATCATCAATGAGCACTTGCCCTTCAGACGCTTGTAGCAAGGCGCCAGCTATTGAAAGAAAAGTACTCTTACCAGATCCCGAAGGTCCAATAATGGCAACGAACTCCCCATTAGCAACATTTAGAGAAATATTGTCTAACGCGATCGTTTTAAAATCCCCTTCTTGATAAAGCTTTGTGACATTGGTTAATTTTATACCACTCATTATTCTGACCTCCCTAACGCTGTAACCGGGTCAATTTTCATAATACTTCTCACTGAAAAGAGTGAACCCAATAAGCTAGTAAGCAATAATACTAAACTGTAGATCCAGACCATTTCGGGTAGTAAATTAAATGGCATACCTTCTGGCAAGACTAAAGTGGTTGCATAAGTTAATCCGATACCCACTAGAATACTTATCGATGCTAAAAGGAATACTTGTGCCACGACACTTCTAATGACAAACCCATTACTTGCCCCTATTGCTTTCATCACACCAAATTGCTGAACCTTTTGAGTCGTCAATACATAAAAGAAAACCGCAATAACAAAGGCTGAGATAAAGATCAGTAGCCAGAGCATCAAATTAATTGTGCCACTCTCAGCTTTATAGCCAGGCACACCATTTAAGGTTTCCTTTTTATTGGCTACTTCCACACCACCAATATTTTCCGCAATTTGCTCAATGTCTAAATTTTTACTGGTGAAAAAAACCGCATTAACTGGTTCTTCAATTCCCATGTCCGATCCGGGTACTAGATATTTAAATGCTCGTAATGTATCAGGTACGACGTAAATGGCAGGCAGGTGGTTCAGTGTTTGATTATTGATAAAACCACCAATTTCAAACTTTGTACCAACACCACTTAGTGTTATCGTGTCTCCTAATGAAAACCCTTGATTCTGCAAACTTGAGTCAACTAGTACATGGTTAGGCTGATTGATCTCGAGCGCCTTCCCAGATTGAACAGCCGGCTCTAAAAAGCTACCAGGCTCCACGCCAATGAAAATAGCAGATGTTTTTCTACTTGATTCATCATCGTGATTTGTTCCTTGTAAGATGGATCCGAAAGCGGTTGAAATCCCTCCAGCTTCCTCTACGCCATCTAATTGAATTACTTCATCCACTATACTTCCGGGCAAGGTGGATTTCCCTAGAGAGAATTCTGCTTCGTCTTCAAAAATAGCATAATTCATGTCTGAATAACGAATGACAGCTGTTCCTAAATCAGACAATCCATTGCCTAGCCCAGACAAGATAAAAACGAGCCAGGAAATTAAAACAATAATAAAACCAATCAATAAAAATCGTCTCTTAGAAAACCATAACTCTTTACGTGCTAAGAACATATTTATCCTTCTTTCTTTACTTTTTATTGAAAGCAAAGATAATTATAGCCCAAGGTGACACGCGCGTCACTTATTATGTACTATTTAATAATTCCCTCAAAAAGGAGCTTTTTAACAAAAAAGCCATGTTCTTTGGCAGACAATCCTGTGCGNTTNGGCAAATTAATACTATGAAAAATCGTTTCAATAATGATTAGAGATGGGATGTCTTTTTTTAAGTAACCGATTGTTTGTCCTTCTTCAATGGTCTTTTTAATAAATCTAAAAAATTGAGCATGTAGTTCCTTTGATCGTATAATTCCAGGTTCATCAGCGTTCTCACCACTCCATTGTTGAGCAGGTACCTCCGCAGAAATCAGATGTGTCTCTGCATAATCAAATATTAAATCCATCAATTCAGATAATTTCTCAGGATAACTCGATGGCCAGTTCGTACTATCCATTCGATCGACTACTTTTTCTAGCTGATCGCCCAAGTATGATTGGAGCAGGTCATCTTTATTCGCATAATATTTATAGAGAGCTGTCCTTGAGACATCGATCTTTTGAGAAAGAGCTTGGAAAGTAAAACTATCGTAACCGACTTCTAGCATCAAGTCGTGCGCTGCCTGATAGAGTTCATCTTGGGTAAATGTTTTTTTACGCGCCAATTAAATCTCTCCTCTTTTCCTTTATGTTCTCGGCATTTCTTTATCATAGTCTGAGCAGCTAATTAACCCTAATTTAATCGGACTTGTTGTTAAAATCAAATTTTACTACTTTCTAACTGTAATCCGAATGATTTTCGTTCATACGATGCAATTTGAGTTAAAGAAATTTAACCTAAACTTGACCAAAAAAATATAACCTTGAATGAAGTATTCAACAGTTTACTTATGGTACGGTTCCCAGTATCAGTTGTCACTGCGGTTTTTAATCGCAATTGAATCGTTACGGTTACCATATCAGCTATTAAGATTCCCTCTGAGTTCAAGTATTTAGTTCAATAGGGACCATAAAACAAAAGAGTCAACAGCGTTTTATTTGCTGTTGACTCTAGTTTTTGTAAAAACTTTTATTTAATCATTTAATAGGCTATTAATTTTTATTTCCTTTTCTTCCGCTGTAATTATCCCGAAATCAAATTGCTGTTCAATATTTTTAATCTCGTCAAATAACTCAATTCGTTTGCTGTGTTGCGTAACCTTTTGGTCATACTCATCTTGAGTAATAACGTCCATTGCTAATGCACGATCTAATTTTTCTTTCTCTGCCGTAAATTCTGCTTCAAGTTTGTTTTTCTCTTGTAGAAGTGCCATATCCTTTAGTCGTTTCTCGATTTCAATTAGCTCAGCATCTAATTCAGCTTTACGGGCAAGTTTAGGTTCAAGCATTTTTAGTAAATCAGACACATCTAGTCCCGTAGATTCTTGATTTTGAATGTAGTATTCCACATACTTGCGTCCTATTTGGATATAGGCAGCATCAATTTCAGTGTCTATCGCACCCATTTCTCTGTTGATGCGAACCATATTGTCCTGTTCCTTTGCTTCTGTAGAGACAGAATTCATTAAATCTGTAGCCGACTTTGTAACAGATTTGGTCATGACTTTAAGATTATCGAAGAATGCCACTATCCAATTTAGATGTCAAACTCCGAACAGAAATGCGGAGCGAGCTCGCTTATATTTTAAAAAAACTGGAAATTACGACGGTCTATGTCACTCATGACGTGATGGAAGCTTTTGCTTTAGCTGATCGTATTCTCGTATTAGAGAATGGAAAGGTTGCACAGCTTGCCACTCCTCAAACTATGTACGAAGAGCCAGCAACAATCGGAGTCGCTCAATTAATGGGTTATCAGAATCAATTAACTGGAAATATAATAAAATTAGAGGATAACCTCGCAACAGTGCAAGTTGCCGGACATGAAATAAAAGGATTGCTAAGAAATACAAGTGCGGAAAGCTTAGGTGTCGGAGATAAAGTTTCGCTCCTGTTGCAATCCGAAGCAATTACGATCGATTCCGGAAAAATTCGGACAACGGACAACAAGTTAGTAGTAAACGTGGTACAGGAAATTTATGAAGGTAGTAGATGGAGATACCGTTTAGAATTACAAGATGGTCAATATCTAGAAGCTTTTTACATTAAACAGTTACCATTGGGGAAGAAGCAAGAGATTTCCTTTCCCTTAACGAAAACTCGTATTTTTAATTAAGTAATGGAAATTGGAGTATGTAGTGATGAAAACAAATAAACGGATCTTGGCTATTTCCGACATCCATGGAAACGGTCACTTACTAAAAGAACTACTAGAGCGGGCGAAATATTCACCAACAGAAGATCAGCTTGTCCTTCTCGGTGATTATATAAATAAAGGTCCAAATTCTATTGGCACGCTTCAGCTTGTCTCCGAACTACAACGGGAAGGCGCGATTGCTTTAATTGGAAATAATGAACTAGAATGGCTTACACAGAATACGAAAGATGTAAAAGAATGGATTCCTTTGCTTTCTTCTTTACTATACTGGAAAGAGTTGAATTCATTTATTTTTGTTCATTCGAGTGTTAAAAAAGGAATTCCCCTTCACAGGCAAAATAAAAGGGATTTAACCGGCCTAAATCCCCCTACTTTCGATGCTATTCCGAACAAGGTTGTAGTTTTCGGTCATACGCCTACCTTTCGATTAGGTATAGCCGGAAATCAAGTTTGGCTTCAGAAGGGAATGATGGGAATCGATACAGGAGCCGGGCATGGCTATACTTTGTCTCTCGTCGACTTATCCGCTTGGGAGGTTTACGGTGTTAATACATTTGGCAAACCAAATTTCACGCATTATTCCCTTGAAGCTCACATCGTAAAAGCTCATGTGCTCGATCAATCCATTTGAAATTATAGTAGGACTAGGGGTACTGTTCGACTACCTTATTTTTTCTGACTCGTAAATACTAAAATAAACAACAGCCACTATCCCTTATAAATAGGATCGTGGCTGTTGCTTTGTAACATTATCGGACTCGCTTCAAGAATGCCTTCGTCCGTTCATTTTCTGGATTATTAAAAATTTGTTCTGGTGCGCCTTCTTCGATAATTTCTCCATGATCCATAAAGATGACTCGGTCGGCAACTTCGCGAGCAAAGCCCATTTCATGTGTAACCACAACCATCGTCATATCTTCTTGCGCTAAATCTTTCATTACTTGCAGTACCTCACCCGTCAGTTCTGGATCAAGTGCTGAGGTCGGTTCGTCAAAAAGTAGAATTTCCGGATTCATCATTAACGCTCGGGCAATCGCAACTCGTTGCTTTTGGCCCCCCGATAACTTGCCAGGATAAACATTGGCGCGCTCGACGAGTCCAACCTTTGCTAGTAAATTTTCACTTTGCTTTTTTACATCAACCGCCGAAACTTTTTTTACAAGCTTCGGTGCTAATTCTAAATTTTCCTTCACGGTCAGATGGGGAAACAGTTGAAAATGTTGGAAAACCATTCCCATTTTCATTAGCGTTTCTTTCGTTTCCCGCTTCTTTGCATAAACGCCATCTTTTACAATATATTCTCCGTCAACGAGAATCGAGCCACGTTCAATCGTCTCTAGCTGAACGAGACTGCGTAACAATGTGCTCTTCCCTGAACCCGAGGGTCCAATAATTGCAACGACTTCTTTCTTATCCACGGTGAAACTAATTCGCTTTAACACTTCGAGATCATCAAAGGACTTTTTTAAATCCGTTACTTCAATTAATGCCATAGCCGCTCGCCCCCCTTATTCATACGAATACTTTCTTTCTAATCTTTTCAGTAACCACGTGAGTACAAGGGTGATGAGTAAGTAAATCAGTGCTGCAACAAAAAACGGGACGATCGTAAAATCACGGTTTACCGCCGTTTGCGCATAATGAAGTAGCTCTGGAACGGCTACTGCGTACAGTAAAGCAGTATCTTTCACCAATGTAATCGACTCGTTCCCCACACTCGGTAAAGCAATTCGGAACATTTGCGGTAAAATTATCTTCCGCATCGTTTGGAAGCGATTAAGTCCGAGTACTTGCGCTGCTTCATATTGGCCTTTATNAATTGCAAGCAAACCACCACGGAAAATCTCCGCAAAGTATGCCGAATAGTTTAGGACAAACCCAATACAGGCAGCTGTGAAACGATCAAGAACGAGATACTCACCAATACCTGGAATTAACGGCAAACCAAATACAATAAATAATAATTGTAATAATAATGGTGTTCCCCGCATCACATAGATGAACAGTTGTACGATCCACGACAATGGCTTAAATCGGCTGCGAACACATAATGTTAGCAAGAAACCAAGGGGTATCGAAAAGACGATGACGATTGCAAAAAGCATTAACGTCACCTTAGCTCCCTCTAACATTGGCCTGATAATCATCGAAATGTAATCAAATGACATAAAATATTCTCCTCANAGGTACAACTTATTTCAAGACTTTCTCTTCTCCGAACCATTTTTCGGAAATTTCAGCAGCTNCGCCATTTTCAATAACCGCATCAATCGCAGCTTGAAGTTCCTCTAGCAATGCTTCATTTCCCTGTTTTACCCCTACAGCATATTGTTCCGGTGCAAGGGATTCTTCTAGTAATCTAAATTTATCTGGTTCAATCGTCATATAATAGTTAACAGCAACTTCATCAATAACTACCGCATCGACACGGCCATTACTTAAATCTTGTAGTGCTAAGACGTTCGTCTTATACTCNTGAAGTTCAGCAATTTCATCCCGAATCGGCGAATCGTTCAATGCATTTACTGCCGATGATTGTGCTTGCACTCCTACATCACTACCAGCGAGGTCTGTAAGTTCGTTAATCTCAGACTCAATTAACGTTGCAATTACTTGGGTATTTTCTAAGTATGGATCCGTAAACAGAACTTTTTCTGCACGTTCTTCCGTAATCGTATAACCATTCCAAATTAAATCAATTCGACCACTATTTAACTCAGACTCTTTCGCACTCCAGTCGATCGGTTGAAATGTAATTTCTTTGTCCATTTCTTCTACAACTGCACGAGCAAAGTCAATATCAAAGCCAACAATCTCATTATCTTCATCACGGAATCCCATCGGTGCGAATGTATCATCAATACCGACGATAATTTCTGTTTTTTCATCATTCGCCTCAGCGCTTGTATCTGTTTCCTCCGCTCCTCCATCCGAATCCGAGTTCGAACAGGCGGCTAAAAGTAAGACGAATAAAATTGTTAGTGCACTCAACAAACGTTTCATTTTGTACTCCCCTTATACTATCTATATATTTGCCAAACACCCTTTGAATTTTCTAATTGCTAAGCATTTTAACGATTTAGCGAACTAAAGTGCTTGGACAGAAAAATATTATCATTTCATTGTGGAAAAGTCAATATAGGAGCATTTNAAAAGTTTTACAAACACTATTTCATTTGATTTGACACTAGAGGACCAATATTATTTATAGTTTTATCTTTTTTGTGCATCTCGTTCAATTCTGGTTGCTGAGTTATATTGTTTAATAAATGAAATAATCATTTTTTTATAATGCTCCTTATCAAATGCCCTATTTTTAATATCCTGGATTCTCGATAATTTATAACAAGGGAATCGCGATATCCAGGTACGTATTCTCTCTTAAATTACTAATAATAAAACATAGTGCATAAGTCATCACATAAAAAAAAGTGATTTAATTTTAAAATCAAATCACCCTTTTTCTTTAATTAACTATTGCGCTCATTCTGATTTTACCTAGACTGTTTGTTGTGTGGATGATTATTTCCTTGTTTTCAGTGCTTTTCGTCTGCTGTCACTGCTTCTAAATCTCGCCATTATACCATCTGAAATATCCAACTTGCCAAGCTATTGTAATAAGTGTAACTAAAACGCTTAGCATCATGATTAGGAATAACCAGTCTTTAGGTGTAACCTTAAATTGCCTATAAAACGTACGGTCTCTACTCCCGGTAAATCCTTTTGATTCCATAGCAACTGCTGTACGTTCAGCCTTACGTATGGCACTGGCAAGGAGCGGGATGATAAAACGTTTATATTGACGCACCTTTTCTTTTAGTGTCTTAGCTCGGTTAACGCCTCGTACACGATGTGCTGATTTAATAAGGACAAGTTCATCTTTAATCATTGGTAAGAATCTGTAACCTGCAAGTATCCCATATGCAAGCTTAGGAGGCAGTTTACATTGTTGCATGAGACTTAAAATAAAATGCACAATATTTGTTGTTAAAAGAAACAATAAAGATAATGAGGCGAAAGTTAATATCCGTAAAGACAGAGATAACGCTGTCTGTATATCTTCTCTTGGTATATTCCGTCCGAATAAAGAAACGACGTCTGTTGGGTTAATCGGTTCATTCGCAAATGCCACATTGGTCCAAAACATACCGACAGCAAATATTAAAAAGGGAGACAGGAAGAGTAGAAATTTTTTAATACGCACCTTAGCTACAAAAATCGTTACAAAGAAAATCCACAAGATAAAAACAAGTGGTGTAATTGGATCGAACACCATTGTCAAAAGTAACACACATAAAATGATTGTTATTGCTTTTATACTAGGGTTTAAATTATGAATAGACATAGGAAACATCCTTTTGTTTTCGTTGTTCTAATTTTATTTGAATCGGTATGTCAAGCTGCCATCTTTTTAATTGCTCACGTGATTTTTGCCAGAGCTCGTTTGGGCTAGTATCAAGCACCATTTCCCCACCATCCATAACGATCACACGATCTGCATACTGTTGCACAATTTCCATATTATGCGTAATCATAACGATGGTTGTCCCTGCGTCATTGCGTTCCTTTAATAAAGATAACAGTTGATTGGTTGAGTTAGCATCTTGACCGAAAGTTGGTTCATCAAGGATTAATAAGGATTGATCATCGATAATCATCGTCGCTACACTTAGTCTTCTCTTTTGACCTTGGCTAAGTGTATAAGGATGACTCTCTTCAAATCCGGTTAGTTGACATTGCGCCAAGATGACACTAACGCGTGCTCTGACTTCTTCTTCATTCAAACCTCGGACGCGTAAACTAAAGGCTACTTCATCGTATACCGCATCCGTAATGAATTGATGTTCCGGATTTTGAAAAACATAACCAATCTTCATTCTCAAGTCTCTTTCTTTCCATTCGTTTAAACCCTTTTCATAGAGATATACAGAACCTTTAGTCGGTTTCTCTATGCCAGCAATTAGTTTAGATAAGGAGGACTTTCCACTGCCGTTTGCTCCTAAAATCGTTATGAATTCACCCTCATATAGCTCTAAATCAATCTCATCAATAATCGTTGTACTTTTTTTAGCCCAGCTTAATTTTTCTGCTTTTAATGCTAACGATGTGTTACTTTTCTTTATGCGGGTTGGCCTTACAGGTATAGGCACTTGATGTGCTGCTAGGTCATCAACCGTTAAAGGTAAAGTATCAAACCTGTAGTCTGNCTGATTTTCTATTTCTAATGCCAACTTAGCTGGCATAGGAATCCAAATCCCTTGTTGTTCTAATGTGTGACGATGGACATTGATTCCGTCCCTTAGGTTTCCATTGTAAAAAATCTGCCCTTGATTGTTTAACATCATGCAACGATCAATCAGTGATACCCAGCCATCTAATTGATGTTCAATAACAATTAGTGAAAAGTCTTTTTGCTGTTGCAAGTGCTGAATTGTTTCAATAAATTCACTGGTGGCTACAGGGTCTAAGTTAGCCGTAGGTTCATCTAATACAAGAACATCTGGTTCCATAGCAAGAATACAAGCTATGGCAAGTTTTTGTTTTTGCCCACCAGAGAGTGTTGTGATGATTCTATTCTTGTATGCCCTCATATTGACGAGTTCTAATACGTGATCAATGATATTCTCCATCTCAGAAGGCAATATCCCCTTATTTTCAAGACCGAAAGCAATTTCATCTTCAACCGTATACATACAGAATTGTGTTTCTGGGTCTTGGAAGACAACACCAACAGAATGGGACACTTCACCATGAATAAATTCGTGGATATTTTTAGACTTAATAAAAACCTCACCCGCTAATTCTCCGTCTAACTCTCTTGGATAGAGGCCGTTTAAGCAATGGGTTAAGGTGCTTTTGCCACATCCACTAGGGCCAAGGATAAGCAAGTTCTCCTTGGCCAATAATTCAAAGTTAATATCATCTAATACAAGCTTTTTTGGATCATCTTCAAAAGATAATGTTAACTGGTCAACTTTAACAAGCGTCTCTTGATTCATGCGGCTTTTTTCCTTTGTTTATATATCTTCCCAAGTGCAAAACTTGATAATACACCTGTTTTAGCTAAAGCATCGCTTATTACTTTTCCAAGCCAACCAGCAATAAGCGCCCCGCTAATTAATCGGATGACAAACATAGCTAGAATATAACTAGGTGCATAGGCTATATAACCACCTTGGAACATTCCCCAAATAAAGCGCGTAACCGCTGAGCCCATGCCTGCTAACATTAGTACGCCTAACGTGTATTTTTTCCACTTAGTAGCAGCAAATACTGCTTCAGCACCAATACCTTGAATCATTCCGACAAGGATAATGATCGGGCCAAGTCCATTCCCAAGCATCACTTCAATGGTCGCAGCAATTGTCTCTGATACGAATGCTGCTCCAGGTTTACGAATAATGTAAGCCGTAATAATCGAAACAATAAACCATATTCCAAAGATTGGTTCATAACCAATAGGTCCCATAAAACCAACCAATACTCCACCAACGGGTAAAAATGCTAGATATACCACGCCAAATACAACAGACAATGCTGCCATAACAATCACTTCTTTTAATCGCCAATTATTCATTTACTTTTCCGCCTTTCGGTGAGGGACTATTTGCTGACATAGATACAGTCATCACAGTATGAGAAGATCCACTCTCTTCCATATCAATAAACACTTTTTCTAATCCGTTAAAAATATTAACAACCTCTCCATCTAATCGAGTAGCATAGTGGGTGCCGCTAACTTCAACACCACGATCTTTCATTGCTTCAATTTGCGCATAGATTTGATCCATATAGTTGCCACCGCCTAATGGATATAAAGCAAATTTAGTAGCTGCTTCTTGTTTAATAAAATCAACTTTTTCTTTATTTAGTACGACGTCATCTTCTGCCATAAATACATCACCCGTTGTGTCACCTGGACAACCAACGGAATATGTTGCTTCAAAAGCAACATGAGCACCAGTCTTCGCGGCATGAAGAAATATTGCTTTTGTTACATCGAAAATGTGAGGGATTCGTCCTCTCACTAATGTACTAACATCATCTGTCTTTATCCAAACCTTCGAAGTATCTACTTCTTTTAATGCTGTTGTAATGATCTCAATAAAATCATCACGCATTGGATGAATAGAAAAACTACACCCAGCTATTCGGCTACTCCCACAAACAAAATTCCCCATACTTATTCTCCTCCTTATTTTTAATATAAAAAAGCTGCACTCCCGCAGGAGTGCAGCCAAAATCTATGTATCGAAATAAACATCATAAATTGTTCGACCACACTTCCCCACGCTAGTATTATCTAGATCGGGTTCAAAGGGTCAGAACAATATAGTTCCTCTCAGCCTTTCAGTTTACGGCTCCCCTAGTGCAACTTCGCTATATAATTGTGTTCATGTATAGAGTAATTGAATTTCATTCACTTGTAAAGGTTTATTTTGCGGCTTTTAATTAGTGAAAGGAGATTAGGTGATTTGTTGTGAAAATTTAAAAGTATTCAAACGGGCCTCTGACCCCACTCTAACAAAGGATGATTCCAATACAAATGAGTCAAAGAAACCAAATCCTTTGACTCAAATACATAAACCAATAAAATCACATCATCTACTATAAAATCTATTTTTCAATTCTGTTAAATTCATCTAATGTTACTAGTGCATGTAAGCTCAATACCTTAACCCATTCATTGGTTTAGTTGATTCGGCGCATGTTAAATTTAATGTATTCATTCACAGCAGTTTTTCAGCAACCGCTCTAGACACCTTACCAGAGTTCTCGAGTATGTTACGATCGTTGAATTGTAAAAAAGCATTGAGTTTCTCTGTCCAATCTTTCATGTGCATTGGGGTTGACGCTCTGTTTGGTCTTCAGCATAGTCTAAATACATCTTCACAATGCCATTCAGTGACTTTAATTCCTTTTCAGATAAGTAATTCTTAGTTACCTTTTACATCTTTTTT
>JGI24708J26588_10002416_pt1 | contig 14126 bp, 13 predicted proteins | sample BioPla1DNA2_FD_26588 | JGI IMG/M metagenome (IMG submission 26588) | reverse complement strand
TTTTGCAGTTATGGATGAAATAACAGAAAAATATGCTCGTATAAATCATTCAGTTGAGGATTTAAAAGAGTCAATAAAAGTTCAAACTGAGTCTGTTGAGGATACCAGTGAGTCTTTTAACAATATTACAGATGCAGTATTTTCTATTTCAAAAGAAATAAACGATGTAAATATTTCTTTAGATGAAATGAAGAATGATAAAGATGAAGTAATTAAATTAATAGAAGAAACCGCCATGTTTGCGAAACAAACAGTATCAGCTTCNGAGGAATTTTCATCTGTAGTAGCTTACCATGTACAGACAGTATCAGATATAATAGAAGCAATACAAGGTACAAAAAACAAATTGACAGATATCATCAATGATTAAGGTCTTCCCATCTATTGACACAAAAGTGTGTATAGGTTATCATCAGAATAACGAAAATAATTGGGGAGGCATTGGGAATGTTATCAAATATTGAAATTCAAAATATTATTCCTCACAGATATCCATTTTTGCTAATTGACAAAATAGAGGAAGTAGAGCCAGGGAAAAGAGCAGTTGCTATAAAAAATGTTTCAATTAACGAGCCATTTTTTCAAGGACATTTTCCAAAAAACCCTATTATGCCTGGGGTGCTGATAGTGGAAGCACTGGCTCAAACAGCTTGTGTAGCAGGACTTATGCTTGAAGAAAANAAAGGAAAGCTAGGAGTGTTTACAGGCATAGAGTCTATGAAGTTTAGAAAGCAGGTTGTTCCAGGTGATGTATTAAGACTTGAGGCAGAATTCCTTGTTTTTAAAATGGGTATGGGAAAAGTAAAGGTATCTGCTACAGTTGATGGTCAGATTGCTGCCCAGGGTGAAATTAAATTTGCAATGATTGACCAAGATAAAAAGTAATATATGTTTTTAAAATACAAGACTTCACTTTATTTATATAAGGTGAAGTCTTATATTTAACTTACAGCTATTATTTTTTTTGTCCTTAAAAACATTTCCCCAACATTATTGATATTTCCAGCTCCCATAGTTATTATCAAATCACCAGCAGAAGCATGTTTATTTAAATGCTGTACAATTGATTCAAATTCAGGCATGTAAAGAGCATTTTTGTTATAAGACTTTATTTTATCCACCAACTGGGAAGAATGAATTTCTCCAGTATCCACTTCACGGGCAGAATAAATGTCACTTATTATTACTGTGTCAGCATCATAAAAGGCGTCTTCAAATTCATCCAGCAAATGTTTTGTTCGAGAATAAGTGTGAGGTTGAAAAACACACCAAATTTTTCTGTGGGAAATATTTTTACATGCTTTTAATGTGGCTTTAATTTCTGAAGGATGATGTGCATAATCGTCAATTACTTTAATATCATTAATTATTCCCTTTAGTTCAAAGCGTCTGTGAGTGCCTGTATAATTTTCCAAACCTGCTTTTATGCCTTCAAAATCACAACCTAGTGCATGACATGCGGATATGGCACCAAGGGCATTGCTAACATTATGTACTCCAGGAAGTTTTAAATTAATGTCAATAACTTTTTTGTTATTTTTATATACCCCAAAAGTTGCACATCCAGTGTGGTCATAGACTATGTCTCTTGCTGTCCACATNGCATCTTTTGAGGTGATGCCGTAGGTGATTTTATTGCAATTTACATGGTTTAATAAAGAGACAACATTTTTATCATCACAATTTGCAACTATATAGCCATTCTGAGGAACAAGAGACATAAATTTTAAAAAAGAAGATTTAATATGTTCTATACCATTAAAATAGTCAAGATGATCCTCTTCAATATTTAAAACAATGGCAAGGAAAGGATAAAATTTCAAAAAACTTTCCACATATTCACAAGCCTCAGAGACAAAATACTTATTTCCTCCAATGCGTGTGTTTCCTCCTATAGCATCTAATTCTCCACCTATATGTATAGTGGGGTCAAATCCACATTCTAAAAGTATCATTGAAACCATAGAAGTGGTGGTTGTTTTCCCGTGAGTACCTGACACAGCAATGCTGTAGGGAAAAGTTTTCATTATTTCCCCTAAAAGCACAGAACGCTCTATAACGGGTATTTTTAATAATTTAGATTTCACAAGTTCTGGATTGTCTTCTTTTACTGCAGCAGTATATACCACTAGATCGGGATTTTTTATATTTTCTTCACTATGCCCGATATATACTTTAACTCCCTTTTCAGAGAGTTTGGAAGTTAAATTTGAGGAATTAATGTCAGAACCAGACACTTTATATCCCATATTAAGGAGGATTTCAGCAAGACCACTCATACTTACTCCTCCTATGCCTATAAAATGCACATGTTTAACATTGTTTAAATTTAAAACATTTGAATTCAACAAAAAATAACACTCCTATTCGTGTAAAAAATTATTTATTATCTTCTAATTTACCAGTTTATACTACCAGCTTATATAATGATTGACTTATAATAAAATAAATATTCAATTACTATTATATGAAAAATTTAACTCAAATATAAGTCTAAAATCAAAATTTAATAAAAAAACTTGAAAAAACTATTGAAAANACTGTTTAAAAAGGTATTGATGTAATATAAAAACGCAAGTATTTTAAATATGTCTTTATATTCTACAATGAATAATATAAAAAAGAAAGAGAAATGCTATAACAAAAGATGAAAATATTTATTCTAAGAATAGCTACAATTAAGGCTTTTATAAGACATATTTTAATAAAATAATAAAATGATAAAAAATAAGCAGGAAAAATAAAAAAAATGACGAATAGATTAATATACATGGAGAATTCACAATTATTTACGGAAGGTGGTAACATCTTATGGAAATTACTGATGTTAGAATCAGAAAAATTGATTCAGAAGGAAAAATGAAAGCAGTTGTTTCTGTAACCTTTGACAATGAATTTGTTGTTCATGACATAAAGGTTATAGAGAGCCAAAACGGACTTTTTATAGCTATGCCTAGCAGAAAAGCTCCTGATGGCGAGTTCAGAGATATTGCACATCCTATTAATGCAGAGACAAGAGGAAAGATACAAACTGCTATATTGGACAAGTATGAGTATATTTCAACAGCTGCAGATGTGGAAGAAAGCAAAAGTGAAGCAGCAGAAGGCACAGAAGAAGAATAAGCATATTTTATGTAAAGTAAAATAATAAGAGAATATGCCTTCATAAAGAAAGAAGTGTCTTGTTAGGTGCAGATTTTTTTTAGAATAATATCATATCGTGAAAAGCATTACGTTAATGTCCTAAAATTATATTAGGCATGAAAGTCTGGGGGCGTTTGTGGTTATACCACAAATTTGTTTCTTAAGACTCTAGCTTAACGTGTGTTTTTGACGATTTTTTATTTTGTGTATTTTTATGTTTCTATTTAATGTTGAAAAAATTAAGGAAAAGTGAGAGAATATATTAGGTAATAAGATTTAGTTAGCTAGAAGGTATTTAATTACTTATTTAAAAAAAACACCTGATTATCTTTGGAGGAGGAGAAATGTATGGAGCACTTAATGGCCATCATCCTTGCTGCAGGTGAGGGCAAAAGGATGAAATCAAAAAAGACAAAGATTTTACACGAGATATGTGGCAAGCCAATGGTAGAGTGGGCTTATCAATGTGTGAAAAACTCTGGAGTGGATGAAATTGTACTTGTTGTTGGCCGTAATTCAGAAGAAGTAAAAGAATATATGGGAAATAAAGTTTTTTATGCAAATCAGGAGGAACAATTAGGAACTGGTCATGCTGTTATCCAAGCTAAAGAATTTCTTGAGAATAGAGAAGGGCAAGTTGTTATAATGTATGGAGATATGCCTCTTGTTACTTCAAAGACCATTTCACTTGCAGTTGATTACCATAAGGAAAAAGGCAATGCTGCTACAATAATAACAGCAGATTTTGACAATCCCTCAGGATATGGAAGGATAATCAGAAACAGTCAAAAGGAAGTAGTAGAGATTGTTGAGGACAGAGATGCATCTAATGAGCAAAAGAAAATAAATGAAATTAATTCAGGTATTTATTGTTTTGATATAAGTGCACTTAGAGAAGCATTGAAAGAACTTGACAATAAAAATGATCAAGGTGAGTATTATCTTACTGATACTATAAAGATATTAATAACTAAGGGACTTAAAGTAGGAGCTGTTAAAATTGAAGATAGAGATGAATTAGCTGGAATAAATGACAGAATTCAATTGTCAGATGCAGCCAAAGTTTTAAGAAAGAGGATATTAAACAAGATAATGGCAGATGGTGTTACAATTATAGACCCTGACTCAACATATATAGATTCTGAAGTGGAAATAGGTATGGATACCGTTATATATCCTTCAACTGTAATTAAAGGAGAAACAAAAATAGGAGAAGAATGTATAATAGGACCTGGCAGCACAATTGAAAGTTCTAGAGTTGGAAATAAAGTTGAAATAAAAAATTCAGTTGTTATAGAAAGCTGTGTAGACAATGAGACCAAAATAGGTCCATTTGCATATTTAAGACCAGGAAGNAATATAGGCAAAAACGTAAAAATAGGGGATTTTGTTGAAATAAAGAACTCCTTAATTGGAGATGGCACCAAAATATCCCATTTAACTTATGTGGGAGATGCAGAAGTTGGCAAAAAAGTTAATCTAGGTTGTGGTGTAGTAGTGGTTAACTATGATGGACAAAAAAAGCACAAGACAATTATAGGAGATAATTCATTTATTGGATGCAATGTAAACTTGGTTTCACCTGTTGAAGTTAAGAAAAATGCGTATATCGCAGCAGGCTCTACCATTACCGATGAAGTCCCTGAAAATTCTTTAGCTATTGCAAGAAACAGGCAGGTAATAAAAGAAAACTGGGTTTTAAAAAAAGGAATTTTGAAAAAGGATTAATAAGTTTTTAAAATATTAAAATAAGAAGTAAAAGGGGAGCTTTAAGATGAATCTACATGGTAAGGATATAAAAATTTTTGCTGGTAACTCAAATCGTGAATTGGCATTGGAAATTGCAGAAAAAATTGGGTTGCCCCTAGGGTTGGCAAATGTGGGAAAGTTTAGTGACGGTGAGTGTGCAATTGGAATTAATGAGGTTGTAAGAGGTTCAGATGTTTTCTTGATACAATCTTTGTGTACTCCTGTTAATGATAACATTATGGAGCTTTTGATTATGATAGATGCTCTAAGAAGAGCATCAGCTGGCAGGATAACCGCTGTTATTCCTTATTATGGTTATGCCAGACAGGACAGAAAAGCAAAAGCAAGAGATCCTATTTCTGCAAAACTTGTAGCTAATTTATTAACTACTGCTGGTGCAGACAGGATATTGACAATGGACCTGCATGCCCCACAGTTGCAAGGATTTTTTGACATCCCATTAGATCATTTATTAGGGGTACCTATTCTCGCTAATCATTTTAGAGAAAAATTTGAAAATACCAGCGATGTTGTTGTTGTTTCTCCTGATGTGGGAAGTGTTGCAAGGTCGAGAAAGTTTGCAGAAAGACTGGATGTTCCTTTGGCTATCATTGACAAAAGACGCCCTAAGGCAAATGTATCTGAAATAATGAATATAATTGGAGATGTAAATAATAAAAGAGTAGTACTGGTGGATGACCTTATAGATACAGGCGGAACAATTATGAATGCTGCTAAAGCTTTAACTGAAATTGGAGCTAAGGAAGTATATGCTTGTTGTACCCATGGAGTGCTATCTGGTAATGCCGTAGAAAGAATTGAAAAATCAGAGTTAAAGGAATTAATTACCTTAAATACAATTCCTTTAACTGAAGATAAGAAAAGTCCAAAGATACAATCCTTATCTGTTGCGGCGGTATTTGCAGAGGCTATAGAAAGAATATACGGGGATATGTCCATAAGTACACTTTTTACTCAAAAAGATTAATGTATTTTTAAAAATGTTGTGAAAATAATAACAGACACTGCCTATTTTTAAACTTTAATGGGCAGTTATTATTTTGTAAATTCATTTTTTTATTAACCCAAAAGATGGGGAGGTAGATACTTTGGATGATTTAATTGTTGTTATAGGGCTTGGCAACCCTGGGAGAAAATATGCTGAAACAAGGCACAATGTTGGATTTTGGGTTGTAGAACTTTTAGCATCAAAGCATAAAATAAAAATATCTAAGTTAAAATTTAAGGCACTTTATGGAGAAGGGGTTATTTGTGGCAAAAGGGTCTTGTTGGTCATGCCTCAAACATATATGAATCTTAGCGGGGAAAGTGTAAGGGATATAATTAGCTGGTATAAGATATCTGTAAAAAACATTATAATAATATATGATGATATAGATTTGCCCACTGGAAGAATTAGAGTAAGACCTAAAGGGAGTGCGGGGACCCATAATGGCATGAGGTCTGTTATATATCAAATAATGTCTGATGAATTTCCCAGAGTAAGGGTTGGAATTGACAAGCCTCCAGAAGGATGGGATTTGGCCGATTATGTATTAAGTAAATTTTCCAAGGAAGATAAGGAAAAAATTGCAAAGGCAGTGGTTAATGCAGCAGATGCTGTTGAAACAATAATAGATCTTGGGGTTGATCAGGCAATGAACAAATTTAATAACCTGGGGACATAAATCTATAAATATATAAATTTACAGATACCAGACAGATGCCAGAAATTAAATTATAACTTATTAAAGAATTAATTTATAATATCAGAGGATTGAATATAAATGACAGGTGTAAAGACAAAAAAATACTTAATTGATCCACTTATGGAAATGAGCCAGTACCGTAATATTTTAAATGATATTAAAAAGGGAAATGGCGCCGTTTCTCTAGGGGGGTCATCTCAATCGCAAAAAGTTCATATAAGTTATGCTATTTTAAAGCATTTAAACTTAAAAGGTGTATTCATTGCTAATAATGATATTAGNGCTAGAAAGACCTATGAGGACTTTTTGAACTTTTTTGAAGAAGGTGTTTTATATTTTCCTCCAGAAGAAATTATGTTTCATGATATAGAGGCTAAAAGCCGTGATTCCACCTATGAGAGAATAAAAAATTTGTACAAAATAATAAATGGTGAATATGAAATAGTAATTACAAGCCCTGAGGCAATAGGCAGAAAGCTTATAGATAAGGAATTGTTTTTTAAAAGCATTGTCTCTTTTTCTATAGGGGAATGTGTGGACTTACATGAGATTTCAAAAAGGCTTGTGGCAATTGGGTATGAGAGAATGTCTGTAGTAGAAGGGGAAGGACAATTTGCCATAAGGGGCGGAATAGTTGATATATTTCCTATAAACAGTGAAGTTGCTGTAAGAATTGAATTTTTTGATGATGAAATAGATTCTATAAGAAGTTTTGATGTTATATCTCAAAGGTCTTTGGAAAAAATCAAAGAAGTTACCATTTTACCTGCAAGAGAATTAATATATGATTCTGAAAGAAGAGAAGAGATTATAAACAAAATTTCTCATAGCCTTAATGAGTATTTAGAAAAGTTAAGTAAAAAAGATGTGAAAGGATTTAAAAATAAAATAGAGGAAAAAGTAAAGGGTGATCTAGAGAAATTTAAAGAGCAGTACTATTTTGCAGGCATGGACAGATATATAGCGTATATTATAGACAGACCTTCAATTATTATGCATTACATGGACTTAGAAAAAACATTGATTTTTCTGGATGAGCCAAAGAAATTTCAAATAAGATATGAAAACCTTCTCTATGAAAACTATGAGCTTTGCAAAGCATTTCTTGAAAAAGGATATTTACTGCCAGATAGTTTTGAGATTTATATGAGCCCAGAGTATATTTTAAAAAATATAGAGGGGAATAAATCAGTATATTTCAACACTTTAGAAACAGAGGGGAGAATATCTTCTAAGCTTTTAAATTCATATAAGGGACATTTTAAAATTTTAATAGATGATATAAGAAAGTGGAAAAAAGATGGATACAAAATTGTGGTGCTGTCAGGGGGGCAGAGCAGAGGACGCATATTAGAAGAAAATTTAAAAAAAGAAGGAATAGAAGCAAATTATTATGATGAAGTTGTAAATGAAGTTTTGCCCGGGCAGGTTGTTATAACAGGGGGAAGCCTTCAGACAGGTTTTGAGTATGAAGATATAAAATTTGTAATAGTAAGTGGAGAAGATTTCTTTAAAGAAAAGAAAAGAAGCAAAAGAACCTATGGGAAAAAAAACAAGGGAGAAAAAATCAGTGTATTTACAGACCTTAATATTAATGATTATGTTGTTCACCAAATTTACGGGATAGGCAAGTACGTAGGTATTGAACAGCTTGAAGTTGAAGGTATAAAAAAAGATTATTTAAAAATTCAGTATTATGATGGGGATTTTTTATATGTACCTACCAATCAACTGGATTTAATTCAAAAATACATAGGTTCCGAAGGAAAGTCACCAAGGCTTAGCCGATTGGGAGGAAGTGACTGGGCAAAAACAAAAGCAAAGGCAAAAGAGTCTTTAATGGAGTTAGCAGAAGACCTTATTAAGCTGTATGCAAAAAGAGAAACGTTAAAAGGGTATAAGTTCAGTGTAGACACGGTGTGGCAAAAACAGTTTGAAGAATTGTTTCCATTTCAAGAAACAGAAGATCAGTTAAAATGTATTGAAGAGATTAAAAAAGATATGGAATCTGAAAAACCAATGGATAGGCTTTTGTGCGGGGATGTAGGATATGGAAAGACGGAGGTTGCCATTAGAGCTATATTTAAGGCGGTGATGGATGGAAAGCAGGTGGCGTATTTGGTTCCAACCACCGTTTTGGCACAGCAGCAATTTGAAAATTTTAAAGAGAGAATGAAGGATTTTCCTGTAGGGATAGAAGTTATAAGCCGCTTTAGGTCTAAAAGTGAACAGAAAAGAATTTTAAAAGATACAAAGGCGGGTATTGTAGATGTACTAATTGGAACTCACAGATTGCTTCAAAAAGACATTGTATTTAAAGACTTGGGGCTTTTGGTAGTAGACGAAGAACAGCGTTTTGGGGTAAGGCACAAGGAACGCATTAAAAATATGAAATCAAATGTGGATGTATTGACTCTTACTGCTACTCCCATACCAAGGACACTTCATATGTCCCTTATGGGAATACGGGATATCAGCATCATTGAAGATCCCCCGGAAGAAAGGTACCCAGTGCAGACATATGTAATGGAATACAATCCGGAAGTGATAAAGGAAGCAATTAATAGGGAACTTGCAAGAGGGGGACAGGTTTTTTATCTATTTAACAGAGTGAGATCCATCAATTTAAAAGCGGCTCAAATAAAAGACCTTGTGCCAGATGCAAAAGTGGCAGTGGCTCATGGACAAATGAAAGAGACGGATTTAGAAAACATTATGCTGCAATTTGTAGAGGGCGAATATAATGTGTTGGTTTGTACAACGATAATTGAATCGGGTCTTGATATGCCAAATGTAAATACCATTGTAGTGGAGGATGCCGATAGAATGGGACTTGCCCAATTATATCAGCTAAGGGGCAGGGTTGGAAGGTCAAACAGACTTGCCTATGCCTACATAACATATAAAAAGGATAAAGTGCTTTCAGAAGTAGCAGAAAAGAGGCTCCAGGCCATAAAAGAGTTTACTGAATTTGGTTCTGGTTTTAAAATAGCCATGAGGGATTTGCAAATAAGAGGAGCGGGTAATTTACTGGGGGCACAACAACATGGAAATATTGATTTGGTAGGATATGATATGTACGTAAGACTTCTTTCTGATGCCATAAATGAATTAAGGGGTACTGCACCAGAGGAACAGGAAGTGGAAATTTCTGTAGACTTAAAAATCAGTGCCTANATAGACAATAGTTATATAAATGATGAAAATCAAAAAATTGAAATGTATAAAAAGATAGCGTCAATACAAGATGAAGAAGATATGTTGGATATAAGGGATGAATTAATTGACAGATATGGGGAAATACCAGAAGCTGTAGAATCTCTTATACAAATTGCACATTTAAAAGTGCTGGCGAAAAAATGCGGATTTTCATCTATTCAAGAAAAAGGGGGAAATGTTGTACTGCAGTTTATGGAAAACAAACATGCAGATATTAATATAATTGGAAAATTAATAGAAAAACATAAGAGGAGAATACTTTTTACTGCCAGCAACAAACCATATATTACATTTATAACNAAAGATACCCCTAGGGAAAAATTACTAAAAGATATTAAGATTTTGTTACAAGACATTATTGAATTGAAGTAGATGTCGCAATTTATTATAATATTTATAGTCATGAATTTTTAAAAAAAGGGTTCTGACTTTTTATTATATTAAAATTTAGTAAAGAATGTGAGGAGATATCGTGTTTAAGAAAAAAAGAGCAATTATATCTATAGCATCCTTATTGGTTCTTGCACTTTTAGTGGGTTATTTTCTTTATNCTAATGCTACAAGCTATGTGGCGATAATTAATGGAGAAAAAATTACAGAAGCTGAGTATCGTTTTTTCCTTTACAGTGAAAAAAGGGTAATGGAAGCAAATAAGAGCCAGGAAGAGATAGATGCCCTGTGGAATTCAAAAATTGATGGTGTCGATGCAACAGAGGTGGTAAAACAAAATGCACTTGAAAATGCAAAAAAATACAAGATTCAATATTTTAAAGCCCAGGAGCTGGGATTGTTTTTAAATGATAATGATTATAATAGTATTGAAAAATCCATAGATACTTTATTAGGACAAATGACTGGTTTTGATGGAACAAGGAAGCAAGCGGAAAAAAGCTTTAAAGAGTGGTTTGGTATATCTGTAAAGCAGTACAGAGATATACTAGAAAAATTGCAATTAGGATATAAATTTGGACTAAAGGAACAGGAAAATAATATAAAAGTTACTGAACAGGAATTAAAGGATCATTTTAAAGAAAACAGTGGAAACTTTATTAGAGCTACTGCAAATATCTTATTATTCNATAAAAGAGATGTGCAAAATGGATATGCAATGCTTAGTGATGAAGAAATAGAGGAATCTAAGAAAAAGGCTGAAGGTGCATTAGAAGAAATTGAAGATGGTAAAAGGCTTATATCAGTGGCAGCAAAATTTGCGGAAGACAAAAAAGTTGAACTTGAAGAAAATACTGAAATTAGAATGGGTGCTTATATAGAGCAAGAGATAATAGACTGGGCTGTAAAAAGAAAAGTGGGAGATGTAGGTTTAGTTGATACGGAATTGGGTTTTAATGTAATAGAAATACTGGATGTGACAGATTTTGAAGATGAAATAGACAGAGTTAGAAGTGTGGTAGCTGCTGAAAAATATGAAAAATTATTGGATGAATGGGCAAAAGAACCTATATATAATTTAGAATTAAATGAAAGGTCTTTAAAAAGAATAAAAGTTAGATAAAAATTTAAAAGAAAATTAAAAAAATTGTCAATTAAACTATAAAAAACTCCACTTTTTTTAAGGTGGAGTTTTTAAAATTTTATATATTTATTGGCTTTAAGTTGCTTCAATTGTGATTTTAAGAATAATGTTATCATAATTCACCTGTAATGTATAAAACTCCAATAAAAAATGAATAATAAAACTGTAGTTAAAATTAAACGTAAAAAGGAGGCAAATAAATTGAAGGCAACTGGAATAGTCAGAAGAATAGATGACCTAGGAAGAGTAGTAATTCCAAAGGAAATCAGAAGAACCTTAAAAATTAGAGAAGGTGATCCTCTCGAAATATTTACTGATAGAGAAGGGGAAGTAATACTAAAAAAATATTCACCTATAGGTGAGTTAAGTGATTTTGCTGCCCAATATGCAGAGTCACTTCACAAGACAAGCGGTCATGTAACATGTATTTCTGACAGGGATACAATTATAGCAGTTTCTGGAACATCAAAAAAAGAATTTGTAGAAAAAGCATTAAGCCCAGATGTTGAAAAAATAATGGAAGATAAGGTTACATTTGTAGTAGAAACACCAGGAGAAAAGACCATTAATATTTTAGCTGAAGAATCCCCAGACAGGCATTATTCTGCACAAGTAGTAAGTCCCATAATATCAGAAGGCGACCCTATAGGTGCAGTTATGTTTTTATCAACAGATCCTAATACTAGGATGGGAGAAGTGGAAACAAAACTTGCCCAGGTAGCTGCAAGTTTCTTAGGAAAACAGATGGAAGAATAATAAATTTTCTAAGTAAAAGGGAATATTGCTTAAAATGTAATAAGTATTTTTGCAATATTCCCCTTTATTATGTTCTATTTTAGTGTCTTCTATTTATTATGTTCTAAATATATTTTTACATAGCCAAAGTTTCCAGCCTTAAAGGTCACCGTTTTTAAGTTTAATAAATTTACTGTATAAAATTATGCCTTTGTTTTTTAATAAAAAAAGTTTCTTTACATCATGGGGAAGTGGTATAATTGATAGCGGTAAATTATTTATGTTTATACAAATTAATGGGGAGGCTCTAATTATATGTTAAAAGAAAAATATACTTTTTCAGATTTAATTGATATTATGAAATTGTTAAGAAGCGAAAAGGGGTGTCCTTGGGACAGGGAGCAAACTCACGAAAGTTTAAAAAAGTACTTAATAGAGGAAACATATGAAGTTTTAGAAGCAATTGATTTAAATGATAAAGACAAGCTGTGTGAAGAGCTTGGGGATCTTCTTTTGCAAATAGTTTTTCATGCTCAGATATCCACTGAAAATAAAGGATTTGGAATGGATGAAATTATAACCGGGGTATGTAAAAAGATGATTACAAGACATACTCATGTCTTTGGTACAGAAAAAGCTGAAACAGCAGATGATGTTGTGTCTAGCTGGGAAGCTATAAAGAAAAAAGAAAAGGGTATTACTAAGCATACAGATGTTTTAAAAGATGTTCCCTCAAACCTTCCTGCATTAATGAGGAGCTATAAAATTCAGCAGAAGGCTGCACAGGTAGGCTTTGACTGGGATAATATAGAAGATGTAGTTTCGAAAATTTATGAAGAATTAGAGGAATTAAAAGATGTATATAACGGAGAAGATGTGGCAAGAATAAATGATGAAATAGGAGATGTATTATTTTCCATAGTAAATTTATCTAGATTTTTAAAAGTTCAACCCGAACTTGCTTTGACTGGTACTATAAATAAATTTATAAAGAGGTTTGGATTTATTGAAAATGAAGCTAAAAAACAGGGAAAAACTCTAGAGGAAATGTCATTGGATCAGATGGAGGAACTATGGGAAAAGGCAAAAGATAAATAACTAAAAAAAATTGCAAAAAATTTAGAATATAAGGAGGAATTTTAAAATATATATCGAATAATGTTTTAGACATAAAAAAATTGGCATTATCTTCTGTTTCTAAGCTAATTAACAAGAGGATAAGATAATTTTTAATGCTTTGTTTAATAGTTTTAAAATAAGCTCTTGAAAAGAAACACTTGTTTCTATGATAAAGATAATAAAAATAANAGGAGGTTTATGAAATGAACAAGACTGAATTAGTAGCAAGTATGGCAGAAAAAAGTCAGTTATCAAAAAAAGATGCTGAAAAAGCACTTAATGCTTTTATTGAAAGTGTTGAAGAAGGATTGGCGAAAGGTGAAAAAATTCAGTTAGTGGGTTTTGGAACTTTTGAAGTTAGAGAAAGAGCAGAAAGGAAAGGAAGAAATCCACAAACAAAAGAAGAAATAATAATTCCTGCCACTAAAGCTCCAGTGTTCAAAGTAGGGAAAAATTTAAAAGAATTAGTAAACCAATAAATTACAATTGTTTATTAATATTTAATAAAAAAGGCTTCTTGTACTTTAGAAGCCTTTTTTGCAGTTTAGGTTTTTTATCTCTACTAAAAACTTGGTTTAGAAAGGAATTTTGCAATGAGAATAGATAAATATTTAAAAGTGTCAAGATTAATAAAAAGACGTACATTGGCCAATGAAGCTTGTGAGCAGGGAAAAGTTAAAATCAATGGTAAAGTTGTTAAACCTGGAGCTGAGGTGAAGGTAGGGGATGTGGTGGAAATTCAATTAGGGAACAATTCTATAGTAGTAGAAGTTGTATCTGTAAAAGAACATGTTTCTAAAGAGGATTCCAAAGAAATGTATAAAATCAAATAAACATCCCAAAAACACCCTAAAAACATAAAATCAAACAAATGTGATAAATAAAAAAGTCTGTCAATTATAGGACGGCTTTTTTTT
>JGI24708J26588_10002415_pt1 | contig 14128 bp, 13 predicted proteins | sample BioPla1DNA2_FD_26588 | JGI IMG/M metagenome (IMG submission 26588) | reverse complement strand
AAACTGAGGCAGAAGTCGAAACAGACGAAGAAGAGGAAGTAGAGGATACCCAAGAAGAAGAGCAAGAAGAACAAGCCAAGGAAGAGGCAGAGGAAACAGAAGCAGAAGCATCTCTTGTAGAAGAATTTTTAGATAAGAGACTACGAGACTCTGCATTTTATGAGGTTTTCGATGTTCTTCGAGGAGCTATTAGGAACCACATGTGGGACTTTGCTGATCATAAGATTGATAAAGCTGAGTTTGAGNGTAAAGTCCAAGAAGAGCTTAANGACTTTGTTGGAATTTTAAGTGGGCTATTGCCAGCTATTCTAACTGACTGGGGTGTGATTGCCGAAGCCAGTGCCATAAAAGAACTGAAAGACCAATTAGCAACCGCAAAACAAGAACTATCCGATGTGCAAACAGAATACAACACGTATAAAGAACAGGTAGAAAGCGAAAAAGCAGAAGCTACCAAAGAAGCTCTTGCAAAGAAGAGAGTATCTGAAATCCTTGAAGCAGGCGTAGAATTATCTGAAGCTTCTAGAAATAAGTTATTTGTGCGATTTAGAGAAATGGACGAAGAATCCTATGTAGAATTCAGAGATCTTCTTATCGAAACTGCTAGTATCTCTACAAAAGAGCAAGAGCAAGAAGAAAAAGAAGTAGAAGAAGAAGTAACAACTGCATCTGTAATTCCTAANCTAGAAGAAACAACCGCTTCAAGAGACAGAAAGAATATTTTTGAGAAAATGTGGAGCATTAGCCTAAATGGAGGTGAAAAATAATAATGCTAAAAGCTATTTTTGAGCCATATTACATTGACATCTTCCATAAGTTTGGAGAAGTAACTTCAAAAATCCCTGCTGGCACTATTTTAATGAAAGATACTACTAACGCTGAGTATGTAAAGGTATCGAATGGAACAGACTTCTGGGGTGTTTTATCTCAAGACTTATATCCAGATCCAGGAAGCGAGTACATCAAGCCTTACAACGATCATAGAGCATATTCTGGCGATCGAGTAGGTATTTATCATAAGGGTATGTTTGAAACCGATCAATTTGTTGTGTCTTATGAACTAGATGAGACAACTGAGATTCCTTACACTCCAGGTGCAGATTTGTATGTTACTAGCGAAGGCAAATTCACCAACATTTTAGAAGAAGGCGAAGCCGCAACGGAGACATCTGGAAAAGTAAAAGTTGGACAAGTTGTCAAACAAGAAGGAAATAAACTTACAGTTAAGCTTGGTTAATTAAAAGAGAGGTGATTTAGAGATGATTAAAGTTCGATTCGAACCACATTACATTGATATTTTCCACAGAATTAAATTAGAAGATGGCGTTACAAAGCTTAATGCTGGAACCATCCTAATGAAAGACGCTACTGATCCTAGTGTAGTAAAAGCATCTGATGGTACTGCTGTATGGGGAGTATTATCCCAAGACGTTTATGTTAGCCCAGGTAACGAATATGCATTGCCTTACAACGATCACAGAGCATACGATGGAGACTTTGTAGGTATCTATCATGAAGGAATGTTCGAAACCGATCAGTTTGAGACTGGCACATACAACCCTGGTGCAACTGTTTATGCAAGTAACAATGGTAAATTTGCCGCTTCTGGTACTGTAGCTGTTGGTAAGGTTGTAAGAAAAGACTCAAATACACTATTTGTGAAATTAGGTTAATAAAAGGGGGTTATGAGAATAATGGAAAACAAAATTATGGCTTTAGCTGATATGCAAAAGAACGAAGAGTTTATGAATNTGTTTGAACTTACAAGTGAAAAGAATGAAGAAGGTGCAGTTGCTCGACGNGAGTTTGCCGAAGCTTTAAGACTGCCTTTGAACAAAGAACTACCTGTAATGAACTATGCTAGAACTCTTTTTGATATTGAATACCTTGGACCAGACGGACAAGCTAGCTACGAATTNGANGCTGACCCGATTGATGCTTGGTTCCTACCAAGAATCGGTTCTGCTCCTCAAAACNTGATCGGTGTTACCGAGATTTTCGTTCCATGCTTCGAAGTTACTTCTAGCGTAGAATGGAAGCTCCAATTGGCTCGTCAACGNCGCTTCAGTGAAATTCAAGCCCGTGGCTTGAAANTGAAGAACGCTGTTATTCGTCTTGAGAACGAAGCTGCTTGGTCTTTGATTGATGCTGTAGTAGCGAAGCAGACTCCTGTCTCTGTTGATGGAGAAGTTGGTTTGACCAAGAAAGTTCTCAACGCTGGCTTTAAAGAAATGGAATCCCGTGGCGAAGGCTATCGTGTGAAGTACATTGTTGTAAACGCTAGACGTGCTGGTGACATTCGTGACTGGACAACTACCGAACTTGATGATACCACGCTTCGTGAGATCTGGAAAGAAGCTGGACTAGGTAACATCTGGGGTGCTGATATTATCATCGATCAAACTGGTAAAGTAAGAGACAATGAAGCATACTTCTTCTCCGACAACATCGGACCAATGCCTATTCGTGGAGACTTCGAAACATTTGACGATCCTACCGCTATTCGTCAATATCGTCAACGTGTATTGGCTTACGAAGAGATTGGACTTGCTGTTTTCGACGAGAAGCGCATTTTGAAAGTTACCATTAGCTAGTAATAGCTCATAAGGAAGGTGTATTTATGTTAATGGAACATAAATTCCCAGTAACTATTAGAAATACTACAGATAGCAAGCGAATTGTTGGGGGCTTGATTTTCGCCCCCAACGAAGAGCTTGTTGTGCAAAAACCCATTTATGAGTTTTCTAAAAAAGAACTCGATTACTCTTTAGGTATGGGTTATCTTACTGTAGTTACTGAGGAAAAGAAAAAGAAGAAAGATCCCGAAGTAAAACAAAACGAGAAAGTACAAGAGGTATTAGATGACGAAACAAGAGCACGTAGCATTGTTGATCGTTTTGTTGACAAAGAGGTTCATTGGACTGCTGTACGAAAGTACGTTGATGAGGTTACTGATGTAAAAGAACTAGAATCGTTACTTATCGACGCTAAGTTTCATAACCTCAATGAAAGTAGTGTTGTAGTGAAGTCTATCCAGGATAGGCTTTCGATTCTCAGTGAACAGTAAATCATAAGGTGGTGTATCATTATGGCGTTAGAGCTTTCTGATCAAATGCGATATACGATTGGTGTATTAAGGCGCAGGATCAATGATCTTGACATAGATGATGCACCCCTTTTTGAAGACGAGACTCTTTATCAATATATTGCAGATGCAGTGGACGAGTTAGAGTTGTTTATGTTCAAAAAGAATAGATATGTCGATGGGGGAGATTTTAGAGATACACTGACAGATCAAGTCGTTCATGTCACCCAACCTGAAAGAATGGTCTATGCTATTCAAGCCGCAATTCTTGTGGTTACAGCTATTAAAATTAAAGCTGATAGAGATAACTTCTCTCTCAGAAAACCTACGTTAAGTGTAGACACATCTCGCCAATCACAAGATCATGCAGTCACGCTCCAAATTTTAAAAGACGATTTAAATGTTCGCATCGTGAGCATCATGACTTCTAATTTGACAGGATATCGGCATAGTGCCGATGAGTTGTAATGGCTCGATTTAGTATTAATTACGACAATATCCTAGCTCGCATTGAAGAGGTGAGCACGATTGATACCGAACCTGTTCAGTTTGTGAAAGTAACAAAAATACCATGCCCAGATTGCACATATGACCCTGTAACAAAAAGTAGTTCTAACCCATTTTGCCCGACGTGCGATGGCTCTGGAACAACAGAGGAATTGAAAAAAACAGAAATTATCGCATCTGTTTCTCGGGTAACAGGAGCAGAAAACTATTTTGAACCAGGTGGAAGATTACAAAAGGGTGCGGTAGTTATGACTGTTCATGAAACCGAGCTTACAAGGGCAGGTTACGATATGGAGAGTGACTGGTTTACTGTATTTGATTGGGTAGAGATTGGAGGCAAAGGGAAGAGGTATAAAATGGCAGAAAATGACGATGCGATCCCTCAGACGTTACAAGGACACATCTATGAAATACTGTTTCACCTGACACTTATAAAGACACAATAAGGGGTGGCTAAAATGGGCATTGGGGTAAAATCAAGCATTAATGATACAAAACAGGCACTTGAAGCCATGTCCCTTGCTTATTTTCGAGCTACAACTAACGCCCTTAGAAGCTTTAGGGATTATGCTATAAAGTATATTGTTGACAATCAATATTGGTCAGATAGTGCTGTTTACAAGGGTGGTCCTCAAAAGGGAAAGTATGATCTTAATGATTCTGGTAATTTACTAAAGACAATTAGTAATCCTCATTACAACAACATCGTTAAAGATATAGAAGCAGGTACTGTTACACTTGGCATAGGCAACATAGAAAAATTAGATGCCTTAAAGACCAATCGAGAGAATGTGTCAAATCCTGACTTTAGCTATTGGAGAGTTGTTGTATATGGGAGAGACCCAATCCCTGGCTGGAAATTTGTTCCCAATAATCAAGAAGGCAAGAAGGCGAGGGGATTCTCAAGAGTATCACCAGACGAAGAAATTGCAAGCTCCGAGCCAACACACATGTTTCATAACGGTATGCAAGTAGCAGAGCCAGTATTAAAAAATATTGTAATTAATAATTTGCGCAAAGTCTCTAAGGGGCTAGGTGAACCAATTTACTGGAAGCACATTTCAGAATTGCACGAACATTATGTTCCAGGTGGATGGGAAGCTACACTGAGGAAATTACAGTAGGTTAAGTTGAACACTAAGCTTTAACTCTGTATTTAGCCACGGAGGGCGCAAATAAAGAGTTAAGGGCTACAACTTGTAGTCCAGTTCAACCCGTCTCAGCCTTTATTGGCTACGTTATCCACGAATACAAAGGAGGGGTGTAGATGCAAATTACAAGAAAGTTAAACAACTCATTTATGTATTTTCTCCTAGAACAATTCGGCATCGAAGTTAAAAAAAGAACCCTCCCTCCTGATGGTACAAGAAAGATATACAAAATCCCACACCCAAACATTGTTTTTACTAAGCCAATAGAAATATATATAGATGATGAATTGGCAGATAAAAACTCCTATAAAATATTCCCACTACTTGGCGATGTGATATTTGAAAATCCAGTAACAGGAACAGTAACAGCATCCTATTATTATTCACCTATAAGCATAGTAGGACATACAGGAGGAGAAATCATTTATCCTCCGCTAGTCGCAATAGAGAACAGTGGAGATAACGAATATGCATTAGAGCTAGGTTCGTCCAGAGTAGATGTTGATGCCTTTTTCCGTATCCACTTGTATGCGACTAATCAAGCGCAAAGAGATGATCTTTGTGACATGATAAAAGCTTTTGTACGAAAGACGTTAGTAATTTATGATTACAGCAAAGGGTTTCCTCTTGCCAGTGACGGCTCATTACATGAGGTCGAAATCCCTGTTGAACGTTATGCTTTACTAGAGAGAGTAAGCGTTCTCAAGAACCCTTTGGAGTCAACGGACGAAATTGAAGTAGGCAGGGCGTTAATCACTGTAGTTTGCAACTATGTGAACTAAATTTGTGAACTACCCACGATCCTAAAGGATCGGGGCTTCTATAGCCTAAGTTCACCAGACTAAGCATTTAGAAATAGATGCTACGATAGAATAGTTATGACACCTTTGGTTGACGCACACAAGGGTAGACGCAATTCATCCACTACCCTAAAGGGGTAGCGGTTTTCTTGCTAATAAATTTATAAAAATGGAGTTGATAAAATTGAAGAGAGCAACCTATCGAGGAGTAGGACTCTTTGCCAACGGGAAGCAATTGAACCGTGTAACGGCATTTGGTGCTACTGGAACCCTTTCTAAAGAAGAAGTATTTGAATTAGGTAACTCAAAGATTATTGAAATTGTTGAAGACTCTCCTGATGTGTCTATGACTATTGACGCTAATGAATATGGCTCTGTAGAAACACTTTTTGCCTTAGCTAACAAGACCACAGGCAATGAGATTAAGTTTTCCGAGGTCTTTGAGAATGCTCAAGTCCCCATTTGGAACTATGTCAAAGAAACTGAAGGATCTGAAACTATGTTTGCCCAACTTATGATTGGTGCAGTATTAACCAATTATAGTGCAAACTTCTCTACTGATGGGAACAGCACAGAGAGCTTTTCTTTAAACGCTGACAACAAGTACTGGTTACGTGGAGACGGCGTACACATCAAAAAGGTTTATGCTGATCTAGAAGAAGAAGAGTGGATGTGGAATGCTCCGGTCGGATATCCCATAAAAAAGATTATGTCTGTAGAGCTTAATGGTCGTGTACTTTCTTCTTCTGAGTATACAATTGCTATGGAAACAGCTTCTGTTGTAAGCGTAAACATCCCCAACACAGACTCTGAGGATTCTGTATATTTTGTTGTAGCAGGAAAGGGAGCAAACGACTCTGACAACTTCTCTGAAGTTAAACCTAACCAAGATACATTTACAAACACGATTAAACGCAGAGGACATATTGAGGTTTATTTGTATAACGAAGAAGAAGAAATCAAGGTTACTCCTGCTCAGTCTGTATCTATTGACGCAAGTTTGAATAGAGAAGATATTCCAGCTTTAGGTTTTAAACGTTTTTATGATAGACCACTTGCTTTACCTATTGATGTAACTGCAAGCATTGATGTTATCTTTACTGATCTCGATTTGTTTGCTGAGCTTGTAGGGGCAGATAGTGGAGAAGACGTTTTGAGCCTGGATGGTTTCAGAAACGATCTTGGGTTACGTGTTAAAATTTATGACAGAACTGACGTAGATCCCGAGAGCACTGGAAATGAAAGAAAACCTGTTAAAATATTAGAAATTCCACAAATCATCCCAAGTGATGAAGCATGGAATATTTCTCTTGATGGACAAGCTACGCAAACCTTTAGTTTCCGTGGCATGGAACTAATCGTTAAAAAGGGTAGTTAGTAGAAACTGAGTGAACTACCCACGATCCTAAAGGATCGGGGCTTCTAGCCTAAGTTCACCAGACTAAGTTAGTAGAAACACTAACTACGATAGAATAGTTATGACACCTTTGGTTGACGCACCAGACCATTGCTCTGTCGTATATCACTAAGTAGAACTAAAGGGTAAGGTTCGGTGTGATATACATGTAAGCTATTTTATCATTGTCGAGGTGAGGTCGGATTTCTACTATGGTAAAAGTAGTAGAATACGCATAACTTACCGTAAAGGTAAAGTATTTATTAGGAACAACTAATTAGGAGAGGTATTATGGTTTATGTAATTAATTGTGAGAACCAGCCACTTATGCCATGTAAACCAGTAATAGCAAGACTACTTTTGAAACAAGGCAAGGCTCGTGTGACAAAAAGAACACCTTTTACAAAGAAATCTAGCCGAAAGCCCACGACTTCAGTCGTTGGGATGAAGGCTTAAAAAGCTAAGCGACAAGTATAAGTCGTAAAAACAAAACGTCTGTGGTAGATGGTGTAGCATAAAGCGATAGTCTACCAGCCCTAGGGTCTATACGACCTGCCTAGGGAGGGGTGATGGCACACCCTTAACTTGGGCGTTGTCCGAACCAGAAATGGATGAGGGCGTTAACGACCCAAGAATCCCCTGACTTTAGTCACGGGGAGTGTCAATGAAGCAAATATCTACATATCGCATATGGAGAGATAAAATAGGATGGTGAGGAAGGATGGAAGCTGATCTAAAAAAACTTCGCAAAGCGATTACTTTGACGCTAAACAATGTCACCCGTGAGTTATTGACGGAAGTAGAGATTTTATTGTTTGCGCTGAAAGCATCGACTGACGATCCAAAGAAAAGCAAGATGTTAGATGAGGCGTTTAATAGACTCCGCAATAGAGTGTTTGATATTGGTGGGGCAGAAACGAATAGACTTCATAGATATCTTGAGGACTGGACTGTAAAACAAGACGATCAAAAGCTAGATTGGGTTGAATTTGGACCTAGACTAGAGGAAGGAAGGAGGAGTAAAAATGACCGATAACTTGTTAGATAAAACTGAATTTACAGAGATGGAAGTTTCTGAAGGCATGAACCAAACCGCTACTGGTGAAAAGAGAGTAACCATTAGCGGTCTTGGTGATGTCATTTTAAAGTACCCTACGCGTAAAGANGAAATGGACGCTGATAATGAGCGATCCAANGCTTATACGCGTTTTTTGCTAGACGATACTTTAAGAACAGAAGATGAACTTAAAAAGATAGCAGAAAACAGNGGAATGTGGACACAGNCTGATGAAGATAAAATCACAGAGATGCAAGAGAAAATTGCTAAAATCCAAGTTGAAGTTCTCACATCGAAGAAAGGCAATGCTCAAAAGAAAAAGAGAAAAGAACTCATCGATGCGAGAAAAGAATTTATGGATTTAATCATCAAAAAGAATAGTATTTTTTCACACTCTGTAGAATCCAAAGCAACTAATGTTTGGTGGCAGTTCCTAGTNTTTCGTTGTACCTTCAAAGAAAATGGTGAAAGGATGTGGACTGACTACAACAAGTTCTTAGACGAATCCTCTTCAAGTCGCTCTATCGAAATTATTGCAGAATACATTGCATTCTATAATGGGNTGGGGGACAATTTTTTCGATTTGTTGCAAGAGGGGGAAACCGAACAGCCAGAGAGTGGAGAAACAGATGGAGTATAGCTTCTAAAAATAATTTCCCGATATTCGAGAATAGTGTAAGTGAGTGGAATAAGAATCAGGTTAAGTTTGCGTACTGGATGCAGTTTTATGACTCTGTATACCAGTCTTTAGACTGTCCAGATGACTATATCATTGAGAATAATCATTTGCTTGATCAGTGGTTTGAAGCCAAAATTAAAGAACAAGACTCAGAGCGACAGTCTCGAAGAAATAAGCAACGAGGTGGTCAAGGCAAATCTGCCTTTGATCATCAAGAAGTAACAATCTACTAACTAGCAGAGGAGGTGGGGGATCGTGAGCGATATTAATCACGTTATAAAAATCACGGCTGATATATCTGATATTGACCAAAAAGTGGGCACGATCATTGGTTGGCTTGAAGGCGTAGACAAGGCGTTTAAGTCTCTTGGTGGTCAACTTAGTGGTACTGATAACAAAGAGCTTAAAAAGATCCTAAAAGAAATTGAGAAGGGTCGCAAAGATGGAACGAGAATACATCAAGACGCTACCAAAAAAGCAACAAAAGCAGAGCAAAAGGTTGCCGATGCGACTCGCAGTACAACATCAGCTATAAGCGAACAAATTGCTGAACTATCAGCTCTTGTGTCAACCCTAAACGATCTTGCGGCAACCATAGATAAAATAAAGGCTCCAGATATTACCCCACCCGATGCAAAATCACAACCTAGAGCAACTCGAAAATCCAAAAAAACAACAATCACCCCAAAAGAAGTACTTCCTTGGGAAGAAGAAGTTCCTTGGGAGCCATCTGGTTCTTCTAAAACAACACACCCCGGAACAACCACTGCCAGTGAGATTCAACAATACAAAATAGTTGAAAGCAATATAGACCAAGCTACAGTAGATGGATTTTTAAACGCTAGCACGAGCGAAATCGAAAATGTGATGAAATCCATTATGAATTACTATAAAAAAATGGGTTTAGCTTTTGAGTATCTTCGTAAAGTATCTTCTGATCCAGAGATGTTTAGAAAGGCTCTTGAAAGTGAAGACGGACAAAAGTTCCTAGATAAAGTTAAGCATGAAAAAGATGCTCTCGAAAGATTTGCTAAAGCCACCTACGATAAAGAAGCGGCATCTGTTGAAAGGCTATATTCTATTATTATTAGAAAACAGCAAGAAATGGGCGAGTCAACAGATGAGGTAAAAAAGAAGTATGAGGAGTTCAAAGCAGTTGTCGACAAAGACGATACAGGTCTTCATACTATTAACACCTTCAAAAGAGAGTTTGCAGACATTAACTATAAGCTTGATGCAAAAATGGGCGATATTGGTGGAGAAAAGCACAATACGCTTGTCAGCAAAGCTTTGGAAAAATACACCAGACTTACTGTTGCTTATGACAAACTTGGGATTAAGACAGACGAAACAAGAATGTCTACAGAACAGTATGGNGAAGCCCTAAGAAAAATGGAATATGGAGAAGTCCTTCGTTCCATCAAACAAATGGAGCAAGAGCAAGCAAATCTAAATGCTCGCATGATGGAAGGGAAGGCATCCAANCAAAAGATTGAAGCNTATAGATCTCTTATTAGGGCTGCACAGACATATAGAGATGTACTTATCCAACTTGGAGAATANGAAAAAGCTGAAGAAATAGATCCTTTGCAGATGGGCGAAACTATGTGGAAACATGGCGTTGCAGGTATGGATAAAGCAAGGTTCGATCTTTTAGCTGATATCGGTGAGTCCAGAACTCAACTTAGAGATATTGGAACACCTGAACATATTAAGGAAGTTACAAAAGCAATCAATCTCATTGTGAGGTATCATCAAGTCTTAGAAGANTTAGGACAAGGTACAGCTAAAACCAAAGAAGAGATTGAAGCTTTAACTGAAGAGCTGAAAAAACAAAGTCAAGTCGAAATCAGCAGAATACAGCATGAAATGCGAAATCAAATAGCTACNTTNGANCCTATGCTTTCTACTCAAAAAAGAGAGACAAGTACGCATGAAAAGGCAAATGCTGCTGTTAAAGCCTATAATCAACTTGTAGAGCTTATGCANAGAGTNGGACTTTTAGANAAGAANAGNCTTGAGGTTGAAAANGAAAGGTTNCGTCTAAGGNGCNTNTCTGGAGAAGCACTAAGAAAAGAAACAGCTCTAATTAAGGAACAGATTATTGATCTTCAAGCAAGTATACCAGACCCAACGGGTTTTCAAAACTTTATGGGCAGATTCACAAAAATCGCATTGTGGAATCTGTCTGTTCGTGCTGTTCAATATACAATTCAAGCGTTTAAAGCACTTATAAACACAACCAAAGAAGTAGAGAAGGCTATTATTGATCTCCGTAGGGTAATGGATCATTCTACAACTGACTTCGATAAGATGAAAGACTCTATCTTTGAACTCGGAAGAGAGATGGGTCAAGTTTACACTGAAGTTGGGGAAATTATGTTTCTCTTTGCAAGACAAGGCAGGGANCAGGCAGAAGTCATATCATTAACAGAGACCGCTCTTATGGCTCTTAATATTAGNGANATGNACTCTGAACAGGCTGTATCTATGTTGACAGCCGCAACACTACAATATAACGTAGCCGCCAGTGAAACAGTATCTATTCTCGATGCGTGGAACGAAGTATCAAATAAAAATGCAGTAACACTAGAAGACTTGGCAGAAGCAACATCGCACACTGCCTCCTTAGCGCGTAATCTTGGTATGGACATGCACGAACTCAACGGTATTATTACAGTTTTAGCTGCTAATACAGGTAAGTCTGGTGGAGAAATTGGTCGTAGTTTAAGGTTTGCATTTAGTAGAGCTTTTTCTCCTGAATTTGCTGGAACTTTACGTAGTGTCNTGGGNATTGACGTATATAAGCCAGGTACTGGTGAAATGCGTGAGTTTGGTGGAGTACTTGGAGAAATTGCTGAAAAATGGAATGATCTATCCGACGCCCAACAAGCCGCGNTTGCCAAATCCCTTGGTGGAACAAGGCACATTAACGATATGATGATCTTGTTCGAACACCTTGGAACTATAGGTATAAANGCAGCTACAGACTCGATGAATTCATTCGGTAGTNCCGCACGAGAAAACGCTGAATATATGTTAAGCTTAGAGAAAAAATTCGGTAGATTTCAAGCANCAATCGCAAAATNACTAACAGCAATTGGCGATGCGGGGATATTGGCAACCATCAAAAATGTAGTAGATTTAGCAAATGTAATTGTAACAGCTTTTAATTCTATCCCGTTTCAACCTTTTATTATAGGAATGACCTTATCTCTTGTTGCAAGCAAATTATTAACAAAACATGTTGCTCAATTAGCGATTTGGGAAGGCCATCTCGGAGTAACTATAGGGCAAAACACGTTTTTTTATACCGCAGAGACCCTTGCAAAACTTAAGAATATCACAGTTACTGGTGTATTGACAGCAGCATCAAAAGGTTTGGCTGTAACATTAGGCTTTTTAGGTGGAGTCTTAAAGTCTTTAATTAGCCCATGGACACTCTTGGTGGGTGGGATACTACTTTTCAACTATGCGATTAATTCAGCAAGAGAGAACGCAACCAGAGCACAATACGCCTTCGTTGAAGCATATACTTCGGCTATACAACATGCCAAAGCAGAACAAGAGCGTTATGATGCTTTATTGGCTGTAGCAGACATAGTAAAAGAAGTCGAAGAGGGGAATCTATCTGAAGCCGAATCTATTAACAAACAAACTGAGGCTGTAGAAAAATACAACCAAGCTTTTCCTAGTATGATTTCTAATTACCAAGAGCTTCAAGCTCATATTTATGACACAATTGATGCTCATAAAAAATGGCTTGATGAGGTAAAAAAGTCAGCAGATGAGTTTACCAATAAGTATCAACTAAGTATCGGCTTCGATGCGGTAGAACTAGATAAAACAATAAAAAACTTGCGTGAGCGTAGTCTTCTAGTAGAAGAACTATTTAGGAATCTTGATACAATGAGCGCTTCTCAAGCATCTTTAATGATGGACACAAAAATTTTGCTTGGAATATCTCTTGATCCAAAAGGTGAAGCCTATAAAATGCTTAATGAATTAAGAGATACAATTTACTCAGAAGCATATAAGATGTTTGATTCAAGAAAGCCGTTTAGCACCACTGCACTGAGCAAGATTTATCCTCTCATTTTGATTACACTGAATGCTATAAAAGAGGAAACTGATGCAGCAGAAGCTCAACTTCTTGAGCTAGAAAAAAGATTCTTGCAATCTATTGATCCGGACTCTGCTCTCTTTATGGAAACTGGTAGTTTTGATTCGGGACATCACAGCATTATTTAGAGTACCTTGAAAAGATTCAGAATCCAGAAGTTGGTATTAATGAAGAGCAACTCCAAAGAAATATTATTGCGTAGCTAGAGGGGTACTAGAAGATCTTGATGTAGGGACTGTAAAATATTACGGAGCATTAGAGCAGATCATTAAGGCAGAAGATAAGCTTGTAAAAATCAATAAAGATAAGCAAGAAACCCTAAAGAAAGCCTTCGATGCGGGAGCAATCAGTATACAAGATTATCTTGTAGAGATGGATAGATTAGACCGCAACCAAGCCTTTAGAAGAAAGCTAGAAGAAATTCGCAAAATGAATGAAGAACTCGCATCAGGAACAGCTAAGGCTATTAATACCGCTTTTAGTGGACTCCTCAAAGGCGAAGAAGATGTATTTAGCAAGTTCCAAGAAAACATGGAAAATGTTCGTGCTGACATATTTGCCAATGCGCTAACAAATTATGTAACAGACAGTGATTATTATAGAATACAAATGGCACGAGAACAAAATGCTCTTGCTACACTTCTTGGTGTAGAATTAAGTCCAGAACCCACTATGGAAGATAAGCAATTTGCCTTATTAGAAGATTCAAAGGGTATTCAGGAACAACAACTAGCAATCCTTAATCTTTTAGGGTATACAGCAGAGGACATATTGGAGCTTATTCAGACAGATGGCATTGATACATCTGGAAATATCAAACAATCCACACTTGAAACGGTTGCTAATATTGATACTGTTACAACAGCCGAAGTTACAATGACCGCTCAAAGTGTAGATATTATTACAGGAGCTGGCGCGTCAGTTGCATCGAGCAGCTATAAGTATAGCGATTTTGCACCAGACATGTACACANAAAGAACGACAGCTAAGGGAACTCATCATCGCTATATGGGTAAAGATGGTATTGTTACAACTGATTATGAAGACTCATTATCTGTATGGGAAGATATAATTGATGTACTTAATGAGCTTTCATCTCATGACGTAATCCCTAACCATTGGATGCAAGAACTTCCTTACATTTTGTCAGGGTATTACTTTGCAGAAGGGGGAGTTAGTGCAAAGTCACTTTTTGGACAATTCCCAGGAGGTTCAAAGGAATTATGGCTTAACCCTGAAAAAACAGACGATGATATCAATAGGACTGTAGAGAATTTTATTAGTAATAGTCTTCCCCGATATCTCGAAAGCAAGGGTTTTGGAGAGCTTG
>JGI24708J26588_10002412_pt1 | contig 14133 bp, 11 predicted proteins | sample BioPla1DNA2_FD_26588 | JGI IMG/M metagenome (IMG submission 26588) | reverse complement strand
ACTGATCAATTACAAAATGAAAATAATTAATTTATTTTCTAAACTGACCTTCACCTTTAACAACAAATCTCTCTGAGGTTAATTGTTTAATCCCCATTGGTCCTCTAGCATGTAATTTTTGAGTGGAGATGCCAATTTCACCACCAAAGCCAAATTCACCGCCATCTGAAAATCTAGTGCTGGCATTCAGATACGTAACTGCCGAATCTACTTCATTTAGGAAGCGTTCTGCATTGATCAAGTCTTTGGTTAAGATCGCATCAGAATGATGTGTGCCATATTTATTGGTATAATAAATTGCTTCATCAACATTTTCTACTTGATGAAGAAGTATTTCTTTCGTCAAGAATTCATGGCCAAAATATTCATCACCATCCAAGTGTATTTGGTTTGATTTAATATATTCATCATCTAAGTGCAAACTTTTAGCTAATTTTGAACTCAGATGAATAATAACATCATTTTCTAATAATGCTTCAATTACATCAGTTGCATAATTAGTTTTATCTTTATGGAATAATAGACATTCGACTGTATTGCAAGTTCCAGGTCTTTGGGTTTTAGCATTAAGAATAATCGGAATTCCTTTTTCCTCATCAGCATTATGATCCACAAAAATTTGACAAGTACCAGCGCCTGTCATAATAATTGGGATAGTTGCCTTTTTTTGCATTGCTTCTTTGAGACCTTCGCCACCGCGTGGAATCAAAATATCGATATATTCATCTTGAACAATTAATTCATCTAAAGTTTCATGCTTTGTATCTTCAATTAATTGGATTGCGTCATCGGGTAGACCAAGTGGTTTTCCAATCCGATTAAATAAATCAGCAAGATATTTATTTGAATGGATAGCAGAAGAAGAGCCTCTTAAAATCGAAACATTAGATGATTTTAAACATAAGCCAGCCGCGTCAATTGTCACATTAGGTCTTGATTCATAAATAATTGCAATAACACCCAAGGGAGATCTAACTTTTTGAACTTTTAGGCCGTTTTCCAAATTAAATCCTTCTACGATTTCACCAACCGGATCAGGAAAGCTTGCAATTACTTTTAAAGAATCAGCCATTCCTTGAATACGTGAATCATTCAAAGTAAGCCTGTCAATCAAAGCTTCACTTAAATTATTCTTTTTGCCTGCTTGAATATCACGTTCATTAGCTTTTTTAATTTCTTCTTTTTCAGCAACTAAAGCATCAGCAACAGCTAACAAAATTTGATTCTTTTTCTCAGTTGAAATTTTTCTCATTTCCGAAGTTGCTGCTTGAGCATTTTGACTAATTTTTACAATCATTGATTCCTCCCATTCTGATTGTAGCCTTACAATCTATTAGCAAATTATGCTTCTTGTTTATTCTATCGTGGCCATATTATTACTATGAATGACTTCATCTGAATATCTATAACCTAGTATATCTTTTATTTTATCCGTATGTATCCCCATGATTTTTTCAATATCTGAACTCGCATAATTTACGATCCCAACAGCTTTTTTTTCTTTCTTATAAAGTATTTCTACAACTGCACCACGATCAAAACGACCATCAATTTTAGTGATTCCTGCAGGTAATAAAGATTTTCCATTTAAGATAGCTTGATATGCACCTTTATCAAGATGAATATAGCCAGACAAAGTTGTTGCATAACGAAGCCAATATTTTCTAGCGTTGAGTGCAGGCTTTTCTGCAATGAAATGGGTACCGATTTCTTCACCTTTAATAGCACGTGTAATATTATGTGGATCTTCGCCTGATGTGATTATTAAATCGGTACCATTTCTCATAGCCATATCAGCAGCTAATAGTTTTGTTGCCATGCCGCCTGTTCCAAATTTTGAACCTGCAGAACCAGCTTTGGCTTTTAAATCATCATCTATCTGATGAACAGTTTTAATTAATTTAGCATTAGGATTTGTCTTAGGATTATCATCATAAAGACCATCTATATCTGTTAAAATCACCAGCAAGTTAGCATCAATTAAAGCTGCTACTAAAGCTGATAGAGAATCATTGTCTCCTACTTTAATTTCCTCATTACTAACAGAATCATTTTCATTAATAATGGGTAAGATTTTTTTATCAAGTAGTAATTGACATGTATTTCTTGCATTTAAATATCTTTTTCGATTTGAGAAATCATCACGTGTTAAAAGCAACTGGGCAATTGTATGATCAAAGGCGAAGAACAAACTAGAATAGAGTTGAATTAACTCAACTTGGCCAATTGCTGCTAAAGCTTGATGTTCATCCAATTCAGTTGGTTTGTGAGCTAATTGCAAAGTTCCCATGCCTGCAGCAACGGCGCCAGAAGTTACAAGCACGCACTCATAGCCATCATCCATCAATAAAGATATTTCCTTTACAATTTTTTTGATTTTGTTAATGTTCAACTTGCCATCTGCGTGGGTCAAGGTTGTGCTACCAATTTTTATTACTACTCTTTTATTTATTTCCATAATTTTACCTACTATACGCTATTTTGAACTTCTAATAAAGTTCAAATATCAATTACGAAATTGCGAAGGCGCCAATTTCATAACTTTCCCAATATCCAGCATCATCCCAGGTAACAGAACAATCTAACCAAAAAATTGCTCCAATACCACTACGCCATTTTGTGGCATCAAACAAGAAATCTTGATTTGAGATCAGACATCCTCTATCAGTGGGATTTGGTAACTCAATTGTTAAGAGAACACCATCCTCCCAAACTAATTTTTCTTCATCAATATAACCTTGGTCAACGAATTCCTGATAACTACCTATGATAACTTGTGGTATTGGTTCAATAGCTTTATTATTTTGTTCATTTTGTAAAAGATAAGCGATAGCATTTATTTCTGATTTATTTAAATTTCCAGGAGCATTTCCAAGTTCAAGTCCGATAAAGTTAATATCTTCATTTAGGGCTCGGTCATCCTCCAACAAATCTATTAATACTTGTGTATAAAGTGTTACCAAATCACTATAATCGCCCTTTTGGGGGGAAGTTGCAACAACTTTTCTAATGTCAACTGGTATTGCTGGATATGACTCTTGCACTATTCCAGAATAATAAACATCTAGCTGCATGCCGTTTTTAAGATCTTCAACATTAGATTCTTCATTATCGATAATGATTTCAGCGTTATTGAAATTAGCATGGAATAAATCAAATTCTCCTTCACCTGCTAGAAGGAATATATTAGAATCAGCTTCTTCTACACGCTCAATAAGCTTACAAGCTAAAACTTCTTGATCTGATTCAGAACCGATCGCATTGGGTTCTGTTTCTACCAAAGATTGGTCATCTTTAATATCATTCTTAGAAGAAGTTGCCACATTGTTTTGATTAATTTCTGTGTCATGAGTAGAAGTTTTGTTATTTGTGTTGTCTACTTCACCTTTTGAACATGCTACTAAAAGTATTGTTAGAGCTAAATAAACAAGTAAAAAAGTAGAGATTTTTTTCATATCACACCTCTTGTTAATAATTTTTTTATAAGGTAAAATTTTAGCATAATCTTATATAAATTCCGTTTATTTCTTTATTTCAATATCAGTTTTTTCGAATAACTTGTATTATTTTAGCATTTTTAAAGTAGGAAAAAAATTAATTGGTAAATCTTGAAAAAGTATTTCAATTATTAAAGAAACTTTATTAATTAAATACATTGAATACCTTAATAAGAAAATACACTTTTGCTAATTAAAAGATATCTAGAAAATGGTTGTAACTACAATTTAGCATGAGCTAAAGAAATTCACATCTAAAATTAAAGAACATGTAAGAGGAGTAAAATGAGATGAATAAGAGTGTAATGATAACATTATTGACTTTACTAATGTTAACTAGTTTTGTTTCTTGTGTAGCGAGTAAGAATAAGACAGACAGAAAAGATAGCTCTTTATTAGAATCAGAAATTGAGAACAAAGTATCAGAATCTAAAGCTAAAGAAACGGAGATAGAAAAAGAAATCTTTAAAAATGATATAAGAATTGAAAATGAAGTAAAGGACACTAAAAAGGGAAACACGGTTTTTGAAAAGCAACTTTTAGATACAGAATCTACAACAAGAAAAGCAAAAGCAGACCTTGAAAAAACAGAAAAAATTACATCCTATAATTCTATGCAAAGAGTTACCACTCAAGCACCAATCACAAAAGCTACTACAAAAATAAAAGCTACTACGACGGCAGGAAACAAGAACTTAACAACTAAGGGTACAACTACTCAAATTCAAAATAGAGAAACTCAAGCTACTAATACAGCAGCTAGCCCAACTAGAAAAACATCATCAGCAACAACCCATATTCATGACTATAAAGCTATATATAAGACAGTAAGCATACCAGAAAGAGGTCATTTTGAAACAGTTGTTGTGACACCTGCCTGGACGGAAGAAAAGCCGATTATAGAGAGAGTTACCTATATATATTTTTTTGTAGACGGTTTTAAAGCATATACACAATCAGGAGCAATTGCTCATGAAGATTATTTAATGGAGAATAATTTATCCACACAATGGCGTACAATGTATGAATACGTACAAACAGGTACAGAAAAAATTAATCATAAAGCTGTTACAGAGCAAATTTGGATCATAGATACACCGGCTAGTACAAGGCAAGAAGTTGATTACTATAGATGTTTTTGTGGAGCTACAAGATAATTAATTTCCTTACAAAGTAGTTTCTTAATTTATTTTCAACTCAATAAATATTTTGAGTAGTTAAAAAAGCCAAAGCATTTAAATTTATTCTAAAATTAAAAATGTTGAAAAATACAATGATTTCCTAAATTTATATCTATTATTCTTTTTTCTAAAAATAATACCAAACTTTAAAAAGTAAGCGGGCTAAATTAATAGTACCGCTTTTAATTTTTATTTTTTTATTGTAAAGGAGAATTTTATGGCAATTAAGAAAAAGAATAAAAGATATCTATTAATATTATTATTAATTCTATCAATTTCATTAAGTGTTTTCATCAGTATTATACCAATAAGAGATGTAGAAGCTGCTACCATAAGCGTGAGCCATTCTACGGGTAACTATATTACTGAGATGGATTCGGAGCTTTATTTCCCTGGCCTTACGATGAACATACCTAGCTCTGCGATAGATTATTTGTATGAATTTTATGATTATCCAAGAAGTGGAGCGATATTTTTTACACATGGAGGTTTATATACGCCAGAAGTAGCAACAATTTGGGTAGAAGGTCAATTAGGGTTCTGTTCAAATCCTACCGTTCTTTATCAACCCGGCTCATTTACAAATAGGATCTCTGTAACTTCAAGTATTTTAGATGAAAATAATTTTGATGATTTTTTGAATAAATTTAGTATGTATCGTTATCCAGTTTCGGTATTAAGAACTAGACTAGAAAACTTCTTTGGTGGCAGAGAAGAAATAATTAATGGCTCAATGATAGTTTATCTTTCTGGGGTGTTAAATAATTCAACAGATTTAGTAAAAAACGAACTAATTAGAATGTTCGAAGAAGATAATCCTGATTCAATGTATAAAGGAGTAGTAACTCCGACGAAGTTAAATACAGAGCGTTATTTAGCCATGATTAACTGGATTTTTAGCTTAGATAATTATGTTTCAGTACTAGAAGGTGGCAATTATGATTTAGGTCTCTATGAAAACGATATCTTTGGATTGAATTCTTTCTACATCTATATTGGTAATCAAATCAGAGCTGGTAAAATTCAAGTGAAAAATCCATATTACCGAACATATTATTCACCTGTTTATCCCAATCCAATCGGATTGCATTCAGGTAGACAAGTTGTTGGTAGTTATGGCGGCCAAATAGAACTGGCATCTAGTGGCGAATTAGAGCTTCTCAAAAAATCTTCAAGACCAGATTATACAGAAGACAATAACAACTATGACATGACTGGTATCACCTTTACAGTTTTTGAGGATGCTGGTTTTACAAAAAAAGTAGGTGATCTTGTATGTGATTCTAATGGCAAGTCAAATGTTTTAACAAACTTAATACCAAAAGACTATTGGCTTAAAGAAACAAAGGGTGGTAAAGGCTTTCATTTTGATTCAGATAAACCAGCAGAAAAAGTAACTGTAAGACCTAATGAAAGAACAACTTATGAAGCAGAAAACGTACCTATTGATGATCCAGTTTCTATTTTAATAGAAAAACAAGATGTTATTACAAGAAAAACTACAAAACATGCTAATACGAGTTTAGCTTTAGCTGAATTTACCATTAAATTCTATGGCGGAGATTATCCTGAAGGTGTAGATCCAGGAGCAGAAGGTATAACACCTACCAGAACTTGGGTGTTAAGGACAAATAGTAATGGTCAAGTGAGTTTAGCTAGTGCAAATACAAGTTTCGATTTTAATGGTCAAAGTTATCCATATAACGTCTCAGGAGATGATTTATATTTAAATGATTTAGGCATTCCTACCCTTCCTCTTGGAACCATAACTATACAGGAAACAAAGGCACCAGAAGGGTATTTATTACCTGATCCAGCTCCAATCCATATAAGAAAGATAGCTTTAGATGAAACTTTACAAAATGTTAAAACCTACAATGTTCCTGTTCAACTAGAACACCCTATTTTAGGAAGTTTTACCTTGTTTAAAGGAAATGAGGATGCAGAAGAAACAAGTATCATTAATCCAGAAGCAGGTGCAGAATTTGTTGCTATCTTAGTAAGGCATGTTAATCAGCATGGCTCATTTGAAGAAGCATTGAAGTATCTAGATACTTACGAGAAAAATGAATACTCTGTCCTGGTAACAGATAATACAGGTAATGCCAAGTCTGGTGATCTTGTTTATGGTGATTATATTATTATGCAAACTAAAGGTAAAGAGGAAACACATCTTTACGAAAAACCTATACCTCTAACCATTTCATCACATGGACAAACAGAGCATTATAATATCAATAATCCTAATAAAGAATTCTTAGCAAGGATCATTAAAAAAGATAGTGTTACAGGCGAATTTGTTATCTTAAATTCTGCTAGCTTCAAGATAAAGAACAAAGATACAGACGAATACGTAACTATGAAAGTTGGAACAAAAATTTACAATTCGTTTAAGACAACATCTGAAAATGCTGGAGATATTCCTGCTGGCACATTCTATCTAGATACAGAAGTACCAGGCACTGCTGTAACTCCTTTAAAATTAAAAGCTGGCATATATATTGTTGAAGAAATAGAAACGCCAGAAGGATATTATCTCTTAGAAACACCAATAGAGTTTAAAATTGGTGAACAGCATGTTGATCAAGTAGATCAAGATTTAGACGAAATTATTGAAGTTGTTGTAGAAAACAAACCCCAATCTGGTGAGCTTAAACTACATAAAAAAGGTGATTTGTTTAAAGAATGGACAACAAAATCAGTTACACTACCTGTGCAAAAACCTGGTAAAACGGAACAAGTTGAAACAGAAGTTCCTAGAGCGAATGAAGCCTTAACTTTAACTAGAGATTGGATAGAGTTAAAGGAAGTAGAAGAACTTGTAGAAATAAGTCCTGAGACTGGTGAAAAATTGCAACCAGCTATATCTGAACAAATAGTTCCATCAGTCGAGAGACTTGTTAAAAAAAAGATAGAAGTTCCACAGCAACAATCTGAAACTGTGTTTACAGATGAAACAGGTAGCTTTAGTGGAGATTTTACTGAAAAAGGAAAATATACTCTAACAGATAAATCTGGAAAGGTTGTGACAAGTATAACTTTAGCGGAAGGTGAAACTGGTACTATTGCTGTAACCTTACCTGCTGAAACAAAAGTAGATCATAACTATCTACCAGGTGAAGCTGCAAATCAAGACTTCACTTATAACGTAGCTACTTATGAAGAAGGCTACTTACCAGGAGCAGAATTTGAACTAATAGCCAAAAAAGACATTCAGTCTTGGGATGGTCAAACCTTGTTTTATAAGAAAGGTGATAAATTACAATTAGCTCAAAAAGATATAGTAGTTGCAGACAAAACCTTATACAAAAAAGGTGAAGTTATTACTATTCCAACTTTAGATCAAAGTGTTATGTCTGATCAAACTTTAGTAGATACAAAAGTTGTTACCGAAAACAAAGAGCTTGTTATTTCTAGAATACCTTTAGGTCGCTATGATCTAGTAGAAACAAAAGCACCTAAAGGCTATATCAAAGACAGTACAGTTAGAAGTTTTGAGTTTACACCGCAAGCAAAGACGATCTTAGTTGATATAAAAGAAACAGAACCTATTATTAACAAAAGACAAAAACTTAATGTGTCCTTAGCTAAGACTTTGAAAGAGAATGAGTATTTTAAAGATACAGATTTTTCTAATATTGTTATTGGCATGTACACAAAAGAAGCCATCTTAGGTTTAGAAAAAGATCAGCTAGTTGCAGTAGTAGCTCCAAATAGTATAGGTGCAATTACAGTTAATGATGTTCCAGGAGGTAATTATTACTTTAAGGAGATCTCAACGAAAGATGGTTATATCCTTAACACAAATGAATATGATATTTCAATAATTTCAGATGAGATCGCAGAAAAAGATAAGATCGAAGTAGTAAAAGAACCAATAGTGAATGAACCTCTAACAAAAGATATTAAGGTTATAAAAACGGATAAAGATACTGGTAGACCGCTGGTAGGAGTAGAGTTTAAACTATTTAAGCTTGAAGCTGAGGGCAAAAAACTGCCTATCAAGAATACAGTAACAGATACATATAGTTTCTTTACAGACCAAAAAGGAGAGATAACTATTAAAACCTTACCTTTTGGTACTTATAGCCTTGAAGAAGTGAAAACGATCGATGGTTATATTAAAGATAAGAATACTCATAATGTAGCTGTTTCAGAAGATTTTGAACTAGAAGTTAAAGTAACTAATGAAGCTACAACCGTGGGCTTTAGGAAAATAGATAGCAAAACTGGTAGACCCGTAGTAGGCTCAACCTTAAAACTAGTTGATAGCGAGGGAAATGAAATTTATTTAGATGAACTTGGTTATGTAACAACCAAAGAAAATGGAACTTTAGCAGAATGGATAACTGATGGTAACTTATTCTTTGTTAAAGGCTTATCTATTGATCATGGTTACAGGGTAATTGAAGTTAATGCACCAGAGGGATATCACAAGGGTGAAGATTTAGATTTCACTGTAGGCGCTAATACAGGCATTCAGTTAACTGATTATCCTAATACACCTTATGAACCAAAGATCAAAACAAATGCATTTAATAAAGATACAAACGGTAAAACAGCACATGCGATTAAATCTGCTAGGATAATAGATATCATAGAATATGTTGATTTAATTCCAGGTAGAACTTATAAAGCTAAAGCTGTATTAGTATTGGCAGATGATCCTACTCAGGTCATAACCGAGGCAAATCTTGAATTTGTACCAGAAACAAAAGATGGTGAAATTGAGGTGGATTTTGGTGTTGTAGATTTATTAGGATTAGCAGGTGAGAAAGTTGTTGTATTTGAAAGTGTAATTGATCTTAAAACAAATCTAGTTGTTGCAACACATAGAGATGATGAAGATCCAGATCAAACTATAGAGATTGAAGATCCAGAAGTAGGTACCAAAGCTAGAACAAAGGACGGTAAAAATTCAATGTTACCATCTAAGAATGCTGTAATTATCGATACTGTATCTTACAAAAATTTAATGGTTGGTGAGGAATACACTGTCAAAGGTGTCCTAATGGATAAAGCCATAGGTAAACCACTTCTTATTAACGGTAAAGAAGTAAGAGCAGAAGAGACATTTATTGCAAAAACTCAAGACGGTACAGTTGAGCTAACCTTTACATTTGATAGTACAGGTCTTGAAGGCAAAGAGTTTGTAGTCTTTGAAGAACTTTACTATAAAGGTGAGCTAATAGCTGAGCATAAAGATTTAGAAGATCCAGATCAAACTATTGAGATTGAAAAGCCAGAAGAACCGAGAAAACCAGTGACAAATGATGATAGTATTAATCCAATTTTCTATCTTGCTGGTGGAAGCCTTTTATTACTTATTGCAGTTCTTTTGATTATTAAATTAAGGCTAGAAAAATCTCATACAAGGAAGAAAAAATCTGAATAACAGATTTGTCATATTTTAGTCACAGAGCCTGCCACTTATGGTAGGCTCAATTTTTTAAGAAATTATACGTTGAGGGAATTTATGATAAAGAAACTAAGAAAAATTATTATAGTTCTTCTTATATTGATTCTATTCATAGCTTCTAATGTTTTGATAAGTAGGTATCTTTCAATGAAAGCTGATAAAAAAGAAAAATACCAGGAAATAAAAGAAAATACTAACTTAATTAAAGAAATAATAATCGAATTTGAAAAAGATTACGAAGTTCTGGAGGATCAAGATATTCAAGATCTTGATTATCTAAATTTTTCAAAGGAATTAATCAAGCGATTAAACAAAAAATATAATACAGATAAAATCATCGCTTTTTTAGATACAGGTGAAGCTGGAATTAGAGAAATAATAGCTTTTGATCCTAATAGCGATTTTTTTGATCGAAGAAATATCAAAGGTGAATATGAGTATAGCGGAACACTATTTCTTTATAAAGAAAATGAGAGTATAACAGACCCTTATATAAATATATTTGGTCATTCAATGCAAGATAAAACGAGACTAGGAAAATTATTAGATTATCCAACGAATAAAGAATCTTTAGTTAAGGCAAATCTTTTCACTAATGAAGGTATATATCAATATGAACTGGTGCAAGTATCTGAAATAGACACTGTTTCAGATGATGATTATTTGACCTGGCAAAAAGATGATTTTTTTCGTTTTTATGAAGATAGTAGTAAGAGCGGACTAATAGAGCAATTAGAAAAACCAGATGTAGAAGCAAGTTATATGTTACTTAATACTTGTGCAGATTTGCACGGCAACAAAAAAAGAATAGCGATTTATAAATTGATCAAAGTGAAGGATGGAATGAAAGAATAATGAAAATGAAAAGTAATTATTATATTTATGAAAAACTAGTGGAGCGTATGAGAACGGATATTGAAGATGGATACGAAGCTAATAAACATTTTTATGATTATTTTTATTCTGAAATTAAATCTTAAAAATGTGACATTTTAGTTCTAAAACGCTTCTCAAAACTAAAGTGTCAAAGACCACCGTTTTTGGTACTATTAATTTAATTCTTTAAAATAAAAATAAATCAAAATGTTTTTTAAGTTGGAGTTGTTGCAATGAAGCAATTAAAAGAGATAAATAGATTGCAATCAGAACTAAAAAAGAGCAGACCTCTAAACCAGACAGAAATGAAAAGGTTGAGAAATGAATTTATTGTAGAATCAACCTATGATTCTAACGCAATAGAAGGTAGCACACTCACCCTAAACGAAACTTACCTGATATTACAGGAAGGTATTACTATTGCCAAAAAACCTGTTAAAGAACATCTGGAAGCAATTGGTTATAGAGATGCTTTTAATTTTGTATATGATTTAGCTTCAGATCAGACTAATATCTCAGAACGAGATATTAAGCAGATCCATTCTTTAGTTTTAATGAATGATCCTAAAAACAAGGGTCGTTACCGCCAGATACCAGTGCAAATCCTAGGCGCTGTCCACCAGACAGCAAGACCAGAAGAAATAGAAAGCAAAATGCAACATCTTATTGATAATTACCAAGTATGGAAAAAAGAAAAACACATATTAGAAGCAGTTGCACTTTTTCATTTAGAATTTGAAGCCATCCATCCATTCATCGATGGGAACGGTCGAACAGGGAGATTAATTTTAAATTTAGAACTTATAAAAACAGGCTTACTACCCATCAATATTAAATATGAGAATAGAGAGCAATACTATGCTTGTTTTGATGATTATCATATGAACAATACACCTAACGAATTAGTTACACTATTAGCTAAATATGAACTTAAAGAACTTAAAAATTATTTAGAAATAATCCAAACCAAAAACAATTTAGATAAAGACGAGCCAGATTTGGATTTTTAAGTAGAACAGAGAATGATAAAAGAAGAATCTGTATTCATAGCTAAAAAAAATGTTATAGATACCATTTAGAAAAGTGCAAATTTAGAGAGAATCAATATCACTTTTAGTAAAAAATAGTTTTGCTACTTTTTAGTTAATAGAACCTATATCTTGATTTGATTAAACTTACAAGTTATTACACATCTCATTTCAATTGTGTAATAATACAATGAAGAGTGTGAAAGGGAGCTTTGAAATGGAAAGAAGTGAAATAGAAAATTTGATAGATGCAGCTATAGAAGCAACTCACAACAGTTACTCCCCTTATTCAAATTATAGTGTGGGGGCGGCGCTTCTTACTATAGATGGCACGCTATTCACTGGTTGCAATATAGAAAATGCTACTTATGGTGCAACTAATTGTGCAGAAAGAACTGCCATATTCAAAGCAATATCGGAGGGAGAAAAACAATTTAAAGCTATTGCAGTAAATGGCATTGGTTCACAAGGAGAAGCGGACTACGCATTTCCATGTGGCATCTGTCGACAAGTTTTAGCTGAGTTTTGTGAACCGGATTTTATTGTGATTTGTGCTAAAAACAAAAAAGATTACAAAAGGTATACAATTGGTGAATTATTACCAGAGACATTTTCCTTATAATTTATTCCTTTATCAACTGTATAAAGTTCGAAGCTAAAAAGTGAGGAGATAAATAATGACTAAACAATATCACATAAATTTGGATGCCAGTCATCAAGCTAAATATGCTATTTTGCCAGGTGATCCTGGAAGGGTTGAAAAAATTGCTGCATATTTAGAAGAGCCAAAATTTCTATCTCAAAAGCGTGAATATACTAGTTGGATAGGGCAGTTAGAGAATGAGGGTATTTTGGTTATGTCAACAGGTATTGGTGGTGCCTCAACAGCAATTGCTGTTGAAGAGCTTTATAAAACAGGTGTTACTAATTTTATACGTGTAGGAACTTGCGGTGGTATGAATTTAGAAGTCCAAGGCGGAGATTTAATTATTGCTACTGGTGCAGTGCGTATGGATGGAACGCCAAATGAATATGTTCCTATGGAATTTCCGGCTGTTGCAAACTTCGAATTGACTTCTGCACTAGTTACTGCAGCAAAAAACATGAATTCTAAATTTCATACTGGCATTGTTCAATGCAAAGATTCATTTTATGGGCAACATAGTCCTCACGAAATGCCAATTGGGTATGAATTGCAAAATAAATGGGATGCCTGGTTAAAAGCAAATGTTTTGGGATCGGAAATGGAAAGCTCAACCTTGTTTATAGTTAGTCAAATTCTAGGCGCTAGAGCAGCTACAGTCTTGAATGTAATTTGGAATCAAGAGCGAGCCAAAAAAGGACTTTCAGATCCACACCAGCATGATACAGATTTAGCAATTCGTACGGCAATCGAAGCAATTCGTATTGATATCAAAGAGCAAAACAAGAGATAATGATTGCAGATTCTTAATTTTTTGTATTATTTCTAACAGCTGTTTAGCAAATATAAAAAATTCACTAAATTAGATGGAGCAGTAATGGAAAACAAATATCAAGATTTTTATGAACTACCTAAAGCCTGGCAAGGATTTTTACAAGCATGTCAATCTTGCAAAGAGTGCGAATTATTTCAAACTAGAAATCAAGTTGTAGTTTTTAGGGGTAATCTTGAAGCTAACTTAATGTTGATAGGTGAAGGCCCTGGAGCTGAGGAGGACCGATTAGGAAAACCATTTGTTGGACGCTCTGGTAAATTACTTGATAGTTTACTTACAGCTCAAGAATTTACAGAAAATGATTATCATATTTGTAATATTGTAAAATGCAGACCACCAGGAAATCGTGCTCCGACTCCAGACGAAGCAAATGCATGTAAAAAGTTATTGGCTGCTCAATTTAGTCTAGTCAAACCAAAAATTATTGTGTTAATTGGAGCAACTGCTTATAAATATTTTACTAATACTAACTCGCCAATCTCACAAGTAAGAGGACAATGGATTAAAAAAGGTGATTATCATATAATGCCTACTTTTCATCCAGCTTATTTACTACGTAATCCAAAAAAGAGGATTGATATGTGGCAAGACTTTGTCATGGTTAGAGAAAAAATGGAAGATTTAGATTTAATTAGAGAAAAATCAAAACCGTTT
>JGI24708J26588_10002411_pt1 | contig 14133 bp, 12 predicted proteins | sample BioPla1DNA2_FD_26588 | JGI IMG/M metagenome (IMG submission 26588) | reverse complement strand
GATAATGAGCAGGTAAAAGCAAACTAAAATTTATATAAAGGAGAATTGTATTATGGGAATGACGATGACACAAAAAATTCTAGCGGCGCATAGCGGATTAGAGTCCGTTAAGGCAGGGCAGCTAATTAAGGCAAATCTTGACATGGTGCTTGGTAATGACATTACTTCACCGGTTGCAATTGATGAATTTAGAAAAGCGGATTTCAGCGGTGTATTCGATAAGAATAAAATTTCTTTAGTAATGGATCACTTTACTCCGAATAAAGATATTAAGGCGGCAGAGCAATGCGCCAAATGTAGGAATTTCGCCGATGATATGGACATCGTGAACTATTATGATGTTGGCGATATGGGAGTGGAACACGCACTTCTACCAGAAAAGGGTCTAGTCGGGCCGGGCGAATTAATCATCGGCGCCGATAGCCACACTTGCACATATGGTGCGCTTAATGCCTTTTCTACAGGTGTAGGGTCAACAGATATGGCGGCAGGAATGGCTACTGGAGAAGCATGGTTTAAAGTACCGTCTGCAATTCGATTCAACCTAACGGGGGAGCTGAATGAGTGGGTAAGTGGTAAAGATGTAATCCTCCATATTATCGGTATGATCGGTGTTGACGGCGCATTATATAAATCAATGGAATACGGCGGCAATGGACTCAAGAATTTGACAATTGATGACAGACTATGTATTGCCAATATGGCGATCGAAGCCGGCGCTAAGAATGGAATTTTTGAATTTGATGAAATTACAAAGGAATATGTTGACGGTAGGGTAAATCGTGAGTACAATACATATTCGCCTGACGAAGATGCCGAATACGAGAGAGTGATAGACATTGATTTGTCTACCATTAAATCGACGGTAGCATTCCCACATCTACCCGACAATACGAGAACTATTGATGAAGTTGGCGATGTGGAAATCGACCAAGTTGTAATCGGCTCATGCACTAATGGTAGATACTCCGATTTGCAAATAGCGGCACAAGTCCTAAAAGGTAAAAAAGTTGCTAAAGGAGTCCGGGCGCTTATCATTCCAGCAACGCAGAAAATATGGCGTAAGGCAATGAATGAAGGGTTGTTCGACATCTTCCTTGATGCTGGTTGCGCCGTATCAACTCCGACCTGCGGCCCATGCCTAGGCGGTCATATGGGAATCCTAGCAGCAGGGGAGAGAGCTGTTGCGACAACGAATAGAAACTTCGTCGGAAGAATGGGTCACCCCACATCGGAAGTGTATCTTGCAAGCCCGGCAATTGCAGCAGCAAGTGCGATAGCGGGCAAGATTAGCGATGTTAGCGACGTTCTTTAGAATGACTTTATATTATAGATAATGGAGGATTAAATATGAAAGCACATGGAATTGTACACAAATATGGCGATAATGTTGATACCGATGTAATCATACCGGCTAGATANCTTACTACATCNGATCATAAGGAACTTGCCCAGCATTGCATGGCCGATATTGATGCCGATTTTGTCAGCAATGTTAAAGATGGTGATATCATGGTGGCAGAAAATAACTTTGGTTGCGGCTCATCGAGGGAACACGCACCAATTGCAATAAAAGCAAGCGGAATTTCGTGCGTTATAGCGGCAACATTCGCAAGAATTTTCTATCGCAATGCTATCAATATCGGATTGCCAATTCTTGAATGCGCTGAAGCGGCGCAAAGTATTAATGCAGGCGATGAAGTTGAAGTAGATTTCGATACCGGTGTAATTACAAACATTACCAAAGGTGAAACCTATCAGGCGGAGCCTTTCCCGGATTTTATAAAAGAAATTATTGCAAAGAATGGGCTACTGAATTCAGTTAAGGCATAGAATGGAGGAATTAATATGGAAAAGAATATTGTTTTAATTAAAGGTGATGGAATCGGTCCTGAAATTGTTGAGCAGGCTATCCTTGTTCTTGATAGAATTAGCGAGAAGTATTCACACAAATTCAACTATACANATGTGTTAATGGGAGGCGTTTCTATTGACACTCACGGTGTGCCATTGACTGAAGATGCGCTTGAAACTGCTAAGAATAGCGATGCTGTTCTTCTTGGNGCNGTTGGCGGTCCTAAATGGGAAACTCTACCTGGGCACCTTCGCCCTGAAGCTGGACTGCTTGCAATTCGAAAAGGTTTAGGACTGTTTGCAAATGTGCGCCCAGCGGTACTATATCCGCAGTTAAAAGATGCTTGTCCGCTCCGTGAAGATATAATTGCTGATGGATTCGATATTATTATTATGCGTGAATTGACTGGCGGATTGTACTTTGGAGAAAGAAACACAGAAACTATCGACGGTGTAAGGACGGCATATGACACTTGCGTATATAATGAAAATGAAATCCGCCGCATTGCTGTTTCCGCATTTGAAATTGCGATGAAGCGCACAAAGAAATTAACGAATGTCGATAAAGCGAATGTTCTAGATTCATCACGATTATGGCGTGAAGTTGTGCATGAAGTGGCAAAGGATTATCCCGAAGTTGAAGTAATCGATATGCTTGTTGACAATGCGGCTATGCAATTAGTGCGCAATCCGGCGCAGTTCGATGTAATGGTGATGGAGAATATGTTCGGTGACATCTTGTCCGATGAGGCGAGCATGATTACAGGATCAATCGGCATGCTATCGTCGGCAAGTCTTGGCGATACTAAGCTAGGATTATATGAACCTAGCCACGGTTCGGCGCCCGATATTGCTGGGCAGGATAAGGCTAATCCGCTTGCAACGATAATTTCAACTGCCATGATGCTCCGTTATTCATTCGATATGGAAGATGAGGCACGTGATATTGAAAATGCAATTGATAAAGTCCTAACACAGGGATATAGAACTGTCGATATTATGAGCGATGGTTGCACATTAGTATCATGTTCGCAGATGGGCAGAAAAATTGTAGAAAATATCTAGTGTTTAAATGCCTTATAAAAAATTGCCAATAACATATTTACAAATGTAAATGGTTATGCTATAATATGAGTTGGCTGTTAAAGCTAATCCTCATCATGGCTATGTGGAGTATGCCAATGCGGAATCACCACTTCAGAAATGAAGATTTCCCATTGCTATGATGACGGGCAAAATTAAAAGGGGTGAACATAGTGATTTTAAAGGAAGACAAAACCGCAATTATTGAAGAGTATCGCCGTAATGAAAGTGATACAGGCTCACCAGAGGTGCAAATTGCGATTTTAACTAAGAGAATTAATGATCTTACTGACCATCTAAAGGAGCATAAGAGGGATCACCATTCTCGTAGAGGCTTGCTTAAATTAGTCGGTCACAGGAGGAATCTGCTCAACTATCTAATGAAAAAAGATATCGAGCGCTACCGTGACATTATTGCTAAATTAGGCTTACGTAAGTAGTTCTGTTTGTTGAAGGGCAGGGGCTTAAATGGCCTTTTGCCCTTTCGCAAATTAGACAGGAAGTCAATCGATTAAATAGGGAAGCAGAACAATATTTAGCATTAAATCGTGTACTTAATTTTTAGGTATAGGATTTATTGCTAAATCTGCTTACCTAAAATAACAGGAGGCATTTTATGTTCGAAAATTATAAGGAATTTAAGACACAGTTTGCAGGGAGGGAGCTCACCGTTGAAACGGGCAAAACCTGCGGTCTTTCTAATGGTTCATGCTGGGTAAGATACGGCGAAACCGTCGTTATGTGTAATGTAACCGCCAGTGTGAAGCCAAGGGATGGCATCGATTTCTTCCCGCTATCGGTGGATTTTGAGGAGAAGTTATATTCAGTTGGTAAAATCCCCGGCTCATTTATGAAACGTGAGGGTAGACCATCGGAAAGTGCAATTTTAGCTTCAAGACTTGTCGATCGCCCAATTCGTCCGCTTTTCCCCGATGATATGCGGAATGACGTATCTGTCGTCATGACGGTTTTAGCTGCTGATCCTGATACATCACCGGAGATTGTTGGTATGGTTGGTGCATCAATTGCAATTGCAATATCGGATATCCCATGGGCAGGCCCAGTTGGTGGTGTAAATGTCGGACTTGTAGATGGTGAGATTATTCTCAATCCAAATCTTGAGGAGCGTGCAGCATCGGATCTTCAATTAACTGTTGTATCCGGCGCCGAAAAAGTAGTTATGATTGAGGCGGGCGCTAATCAGGTAGACGAAAAAACAATGATGGAAGCAATTGAAAAGGGACACGAAGAAAACAAGAAGATTGTTAAATTCATCAATGAGATAGTTGAGCAAATCGGCAAACCGAAGTTCGAATTTGAATCGCAAATTCCAGATGAAAAGCTATTTGAAGAAATAAAGGATTTTGCAATTGAGAAAATTCGCTATGCACTTGATACTAACGATAAAACAGTAAGAGAAGCTCGTCTTAATCCAATTAAGGACGAAATTCATGAGAAATTCGATGAACTATATCCAGAGAATACTTCGATGATAGATACATGTATAGACGACTTACAAAAACACATTGTCCGCAGATGGCTGTTAGAAGATGGCAAACGTGTAGATGGCCGTGGACTTGATGAAATACGTCCACTAGCTAGTGAAGTTGGAATGCTACCACGTGTTCACGGATCGGGAATATTTACAAGAGGGCAAACGCAAGTCCTAACTGTTGCGACACTTGGATCTGTTAGCGATTCACAACGTATTGATGGTATTGATGAAGAAGATACTAAAAGATATATGCACCACTATAATTTCCCATCGTATTCCGTTGGTGAAACTCGACCAAGCAGGGGGCCCGGCAGACGTGAAATAGGACACGGTGCATTAGCAGAAAAAGCACTTGAGCCTGTAATTCCATCGGTTGAGGAATTCCCATATGCAATAAGGCTCGTTTCAGAAGTGCTATCGTCGAATGGCTCAACATCGCAGGGAGCAATATGCGGCTCAACACTTGCGCTAATGGATGCGGGTGTTCCGATCAAAGCGCCAGTTGCAGGTATGTCATGCGGTCTAATATGTGAAGGCGATAGATGGATGACGATGATAGATATTCAAGGTCTTGAGGATTTCTATGGCGATATGGACTTTAAAGTTGGCGGAACACACAATGGAATTACCGCTATTCAAGTAGATATAAAAATCGATGGACTAACACTTGATATAATTGCCGAGGCATTAGATAAAACACGTAAAGCTAGAATTCATATATTAGATGACGTTATGCTAAAGGCTATCCCCGAATACAGGGAGCAAGTGAATAAGTGGGCGCCAAAGATGCTCACTACTAAGGTACCTGCTGATAAGATAAGGGAAGTTATCGGTTCTGGAGGAAAGGTAATTCAAAAGCTATGCGCAGATTATGAAGTNAAAATCGATATAGATGATGAGGGTAATGTATTTGTATCGGGAATTGATATGGAGAAAGCGNAATTGGCAATACANGTTATCGACACAATCGGTAACGATCCTGAAGTCGGCGCTATCTACAAGGGTAGAGTTGTACGTGTGATGAATTTTGGCGCATTCGTTGAATTAGCACCGGGTAAGGACGGATTAGTTCATATCTCTAAGCTTGATAATAAGCGTGTTGAAAAGGTCGAAGATATTGTTGATGTCGGCGATGAGATTTTTGTTAAGGTAATGGAAATCGACTCTCAAGGTAGAATAAATCTATCTAAGAAAGATGCCGATGCTGATATAGCGGCAAAAGCGTAAAAATAAAATATAACGGTGTCACTATTTTAGTGGCACCGTATTTTATTTATTATATAGAGATGGCTATCTTTCTGTTATATCCACGATTTCAACGCCAGTATAATAATGTTTTAAGATCTCTTCATATGTCTTCCCGCTCTCTGCCATTGCATTCGCCCCGTATTGACTCATGCCGACACCGTGCCCATAGCCTTTAGTAGTGAAAGTGAAGTCTTTGTCCGCATACGATACCTCAAAATTGGCGGAGCGTAGTCCGAATAACGTGCGAAACTCATTCCCAGTGAATTCATCGTCGCCTGCCTTAATTTTCGTAACAGTCCCCGAATATGATTTATCGGTAATTTTCAGCCAATCTGCCGGCTTTTCGGGTAGTTTAATATCTTTATTTTTGAGTTCGAGGATTTCCTTAAGCTCCGATTCCGGTACTACCTTTGTCGATATAAAATCGGGCGAATCCAAATCACCCTCACTCACTGCGGGCTTCAAATAACTAATATCACTACCCCAAATGACGGAGGCGCTCTCAGTAATACCACTAGAAATCGAATGGAATGCGGCGCTAATCGGCGCATTATCATATAAAATCACCCTGCCAAGCACTGAATCGACGACTGATTTTGCCTTGTTATAGCTATCTTCATATTTATCACCATAGAATTCTTTAGCTTGTTCCTGAGTGAAGAAAGCTTGATATTTTTTAGGATCGTTGGAGAAATGTGCACCGCTTAACTCCTCAGTTTGCATAATGCTTTCATTTTCCTTTAGCCTAAGTGCATATGTGAATGCGGCTACCGCCTGCGCCTTGAGCGCTTCTTCATGGAAGCTGATAGGCATTTCCGCAAGGAGTGCGCCAATTACGTAGTCACGTGCCTCAATTTCGAAAACTTCTTCCGTTTCGGCGTCGAGCACTTTGAATGGCTCTAATTTGCTAGTTATTGGTGACTGAGTTGGCTTTTTTCCTATCAGCGGAATTGCTGGCAATGTTACTAGCAACAAGGCGAAAATTGCAATGATGTACAAATATTTCTTCATAATCTATTCCTCCGTTTTATCTTTACCCGATGAAATGTGATTTTTTTCGATACTTTATATTTGAACCACCTCCCAAAATGCAACTATTACAATAGGGAAATTCATTTAACTTAATATATTTGGAAAATTTGCTTGACTTGTCTTGATGTTTAGTATATAATTATTCTATTAAAAGAAGAGGTGAGAATAAGTGAAGGATAAGACGCTAGATAGAATGGATACCTTTAAAATACTATGTGAGGAGTATAAGAAAAATAACTCAATTGATGTTGACTTGTACGAAAAATTCGAAGTTAAGAGGGGCTTGCGCAATGCTGATGGCAGCGGCGTAATGGCGGGTATCACTAACATTTGCTGTGTTCATGGCTATGTAATCAGTGAGGGAGAGAAATTACCTATTCCCGGCAAGCTTATTTATAGAGGTTATGATGTCGAGGATTTAGTTGAAGGATCTAGAAAAGATGATCGATATGGATTTGAGGAGACCGCATACCTTCTCTTATTCGGTAAGTTGCCAAATAAGCAGGAATTAATTCAATTTAGGGAAATCGTATCTGAGTTCAGGGATTTACCAGCTAATTTTACTGAGGACGTAATAATAAAATTGCCATCCCCTAATATAATGAATAAATTATCCCATGCGATGCTATCACTATATACATATGATGATGAGCCAGAGAATAACAGTGTTATGAGTGAGATGATTAAATCCATTCACGCAATTTCAAAATTACCAGCCATAATGGTAGCGGCATATCAAGTTAAACGCAGGGTATATAATAATGAAAGCATGGTAATGCACATTGTTAATAAGGAAGAGAGCCTAGCAGAGAGTATTTTATCAACATTGAGGGATGATAGAATATATACTCAGGAGGAGGCGAAGCTCCTTGATCTATGCTTAATGTTGCATGCTGAACACGGTGGTGGCAACAACTCAACATTTACTTGCAGGGTGCTCACATCATCGGGTACGGACGCTTATAGTGCATATTCAGCGGCAATCGGATCGCTCAAGGGTCCACGGCATGGCGGCGCTAATATGAAGGTAATGGAGATGCTTGAACACGCTAAGAATGATATATCTAATTGGGAAGATGATGGCGAAGTTGCCGATTTTATTAATAAGATAATCAAGGGCGAGGCGGGCGACCGATCCGGATTAGTTTATGGTATGGGTCATGCTGTATATACTATATCCGACCCTAGAACGAAGATTTTGAAAGAAAATGCTATGCGTCTTGCAAAAGGAACTGAATTCGAGACCGAGTTTAAATTGCTTGATAAAATCGAGCAATTAACACCGGAGATTTTTGCGAATTGCAGGGGCGACATTAAAGAGATATGTGCTAATGTAGATATGTATTCGGGACTAGTTTATAAAATGCTGAATATACCGGCGGATTTATACACTCCGTTGTTTGCAGTAGCGAGAATGCCGGGCTGGTGTGCGCACCGGTTAGAAGAGATAATTACAGGCAAACGCATTATGCGCCCAGCATATAAGACTGTTGTGAAANATAAAAAGTATATTTCTATAAAAGATAGATAATACATAATTATCCCCTCTATATTTTATGGAGGGGATAAGTCAAAAGAAGTGAGGATGTAAAATGCGAATTGATAGAAGAGTGGTAAAATACGTGTACTGTGCCTCTGTACTATTAGCTGTTGCGATTAGGATAATTCAACTTCAGTATGTTATAGATGAGGCAACGGGATTTTATAAGAGCACAAGTACATTAACAAAAGTTCTGCCGATCATTATAATTGCAAGTATAGCTTTAATCATGCTTGTTATGATTATTGGCAGATCAAGGAATGTGCAAACTGATACAGCAGTAAGGCAAAATCCTTTCCTTGCGGATATTGATGAAATTGCAAATCGGGGTGGCTTTATTACCGGGATTTCATCAATATTCATCAGTGTTTTACTAGCCTTTGAAGTGGTGAAGCAATATCAAGGGTTAACTCCCGTAGCCAATGCTCCGATGCCATATTTTGCAGATTTAGTTTATATTATATTCACCCTGCTATCCGCATTCATATTTATGCGACTAGGAATTATAGGATTAAGGAAGATGCCAATATCAAGGAATACGGGCTATTCGTTGCTTATTCCGGTTATATGGCTAACAATCAGATCCACTGTATTGTTCATGGACTTAATTGTAATTACTTCTGTTTCGCAGAATTTGCTTCAATTACTTAGCACACTTGGAACGCTACTTTTTATGATATTAGCATCAAGGCTTTTTTCAGGATTCGAAAAAAGCNATACTCGACNCATGCTTATAATAGTCGGGCTGTCAAGCTCCCTACTAAACNTCGTATCAGCTGTGCCCTCATTCCTAATCAATGGGAGGGATAGCACTGTAAATGCGCCCATCTTAGCGGTCGACATCCTACTTGCGGTATTTGCAGCGAGCATTGTCAATATGTTATTAGGACGGGATAAGGTAATTCCTGTTACGGCGCAGGGCAACACTGAGCAAATCATCAGTGATGAAAATGAGTTTTAATATGGAAAAGCTAACAATATATAAAGAGATTGAAGAATTTATCAAATATAACTTTTAAAAATATAAATTTTATGGTATAATTGGCTAGATAGCTATCTAGCCAATTAATTTTTAGCGGATTTTAGTTCTGGGNGGAATGAGTAGAATGAGAATAAAGGCATTTATAGCATGTCTNTGCCTAGCGGCGCTGCTTTGCTCATGTTCCTTTAATCTAGGNATTGAAGGGCTAATGCTGCCTCCGAGGCTAACCGATGAGCAGAATGAAATTTATGCAGCACTACAAANGGTGACGGATAGCAACATTAAACTAAAATATCCTAGAACGGGCGAATATCGTTCAGCCTTTGTACTTGTTAATCTTGATGATGATATAGAGGATGAGGCTGTTGTCTTTTATGAGGAAACATTGCCCGGTGCTAAAGATAGTTCGCTTAGGATAAATATCCTTGATAAAGAGGACGATAAATGGAAGTCCGTCTATAAAATTGAAGGAACGGGAACGGATATTGATAAAGCAATTTTCTCCACGCTTGGTAATGGTGACGAAATCTATATGATAATAGGTTTTTCAACATTGGGGCAGACTGAGAAAGTTGTAAAAGTATATAGATATTCGGATCTTATATCGGGGCCTGTATATGAGGGCACCTATTCAATAATGGAGGTGCTCGACATTGACAATAGCGGTACAAGTGAGATAGTTCTCATATCTGGAAATACTGCTAGTCAAANGGCAACGGCCAAGTTATTACAAAAAACTGATAAGGGCATTGAGGTAACGCATGAGGTGGGAATGGATACAAAATCCATAGACTATACCAATGTTACTAGGGGTAATCTTAGCGAAGATAGATTAGGATTATTCATTGATTCGGATAGGGGAACAAATTTAGCCACGACGGAAGTTCTAATTTACGATGATAGGTTAAAGAACATTGTATATAACAAATTCGTCGATAACACAGAGATGTTTTTACGGGTTACCGGGAATATATCTACCGATATTGATAAAGATGGTATTGTTGAAATTCCTTCAACTAGCCTATTCCCCGGATACGAGAAGGAAGATAAAAACAAACAAGTTCACGCTACTACTTGGTATGCGTGGGATACAAAGGAAAAGAAATTTGTAAAAAAGCATTATAGCTATTATAATTTTAATGATGGATATGTGTTCATGTTGCCACAAAGATGGAGTGGTAAAGTAACGGTAAAACGTGCTAGCGAATCAAACGAATTGGTCTTTTATAAGTTCGATGGTGAGATGACTGACGATATGATAGAGTTAATGCGGATTAAAGTATCGAATAGAACGGAAGATAATAGAGGGAAAAACCTCGGATATAGGGCGATTACGGCTTTTGGTCAGAATGAGTATCTGGTGAAGATTACAGATAATGAGGACGAACCATTAGTTCCTACTATGAGTGAGATAACGCATAGCTTTATATTGCTAAATCAGGAGTAAATAATATAAGGTTTTAAACCGGAAAGGTATGGATATTATAATGAGAAGAATTCTTGTTTGTGAGGATGAGGAAGTAATACGTGATTTCGTCGTGATAAACTTAAAAAGAGCGGGATACACCGTTGTAGATGTCGATTCAGGGGAAAAGGCGCTGGAAGTATTCGATAATGAAAATGGCAATTTCGATGTTGCGCTGCTCGATATCATGATGCCCGGAATCGACGGATTCACCGTATGTAAGAAATTGCGTGAAAAGAGCAGCACTCTTGGCATTATAATGTTAACCGCTAAAACACAGGAAATGGATAAGGTGAGCGGCCTAATGATAGGTGCTGATGACTATGTTACAAAGCCATTCAGCCCGTCAGAATTACTTGCTAGAGTCGATGCTATCTATCGCCGTGTAACAATGACGGAGAAAAAGACAGAGGAAATCAAAGATATTGTATCGGGTCCATTTGTGTTAAACCAAAAGAGCAGAACAATCACAAAGAATGGTGAACCTATCGACTTAACTCAGGTTGAGTATCAGATAATGGAGTATTTTTTGGGTAACCAGAATACGGCGCTCGACAGAACAAGCATCCTAAATCATATATGGGGTGAGGGGTATTTCGGTGATGATAAGATAGTCGATGTTAATATAAGAAGATTGAGAATGAAAATTGAAGATGAACCCTCGAATCCTAAATTTATATTGACAATTTGGGGGTATGGATATAAGTGGAATGCGTGACTTATTTGTAGGAATACTGTATTGAAGGGGGAGTTTGCGAATTGGGTAGGAGAAGCATTACAAAGCGCTGGCTAATAAATAGTGTTGGCGTAATCTTTTTGCTACTTGTAGTTGTCGATATAGCGGCAGCGTATTTTATCCAAAACTATTATTACAACTCAGTCAAGCAGTATTTAAACTCTAGAATGAATGTTATATCAAGTGTCATGCTCCGTCACTCACAAGATGCCGGAACTAACTTCGCAGCGGAGGTTAGAAATATGGTAGAAGGATTCGAAGAGAAGGAAAGCATGGAACTAATGGCAGTGAATAAAAGCGGGAGAGTTGTCCTAACTTCAAGCGGATTTTCCGCATCGGGGGAGATGGATATGCCCGACTATCGTCAAGCTGTTGAGGCGGAGAGCGGTAGCAGAACCGGCTATCAAGTGGGGAAGCTAGCGAACGGCGAGAAGATAATGGCGATATCGGTACTAGTGCCCGAAAATCAGAGCGGATACAGTGCAATGCGTCTTGTCGTATCACTTGTAGAGGTCGATCGACAGATAAAAGCACTTGTTATAGCAATAACTATCGGATGTGCTTGCGTACTTGGGCTGATGATATTTTCTGGATTTTACTTCATTAAATCTATAGTAATGCCCGTACGTCAAATTGGCGTCACTGCAAGACGGCTAGCGGTGGGGGACTTCTCTGTTAGGATCGACAAGAGAAGTGATGATGAAATTGGCGAATTATCAGATATAATTAACTATATGGCGGATGAATTGTCCAATTCGGAGCAGGTGAAGAACGATTTTATTTCATCGGTATCACACGAATTAAGAACACCCTTGACAGCGATAAAGGGCTGGGCAGAAACACTTGATGATATAGATGATCAGGAAACAATAAAGAAGGGTATGAGGGTAATCTCAAGTGAGTCCGAGAGGCTATCGTCAATGGTAGAAGAATTGCTTGACTTCTCCCGCATTCAAAACGGACGATTTAATATGCTCAAGGCAAATATGGATATATTAGCGGAACTTGGTGAAGCGGTACTAATTTATCAGGAGAAAGCTAGACGTGAGGGCATCGAGATTATCTATAATGAACCGGAGCTACTACCATTCATACATGGCGATAAGAATAGGTTAAGACAGGTATTTATAAATATTATCGATAATGCAATTAAATATTCCGATGCTGGCGGTTGTGTGACAATCGAAGCAGCGAAAAAGGGCGCATATATAGAAATCATTGTTAGTGATACCGGTTGTGGGATTAGCGCAACGGATCTACCACGAATTAAGACAAAGTTCTTTAAAGCAAATCACACTAGACGTGGTTCCGGTATCGGCCTTGCTGTTGCTGAGGAGATTATTTCTATGCACGATGGCATACTTTCAATAGATAGCGTAGAGGGTGTCGGTACGACGGTTACGATCGAGATACCGATTAACCTAAAAAGAGGCGAGACAAAGCCCCTTGAAATTGCAATACCCGATTCAAAAGAAAGGACTGACACGAATGAGTGAAAAAAAGGTTTGTCACAAGTCCAGAATTGGTGGTCAAGCACTAATTGAGGGAATAATGATGAGAGGAATAGACTACTCCTCAATGGCGGTAAGACTCCCCAATGGGGAAATTGATTTAGAAAAATGGAGCATCAACAATGGTAAAAATGCTCCTTGGTATAGGAAAACCCCCTTTGTTAGAGGGATCTTCAATCTTATTACTTCAATGGTGGAGGGCTATAAATGCCTTTCAAAATCGGCGGAAATTTCCGCAGAGGCTGAGGATGAGGAACTAACGGATTTTGAGAAAAAGCTAGACAAAATTCTAGGTGACAAACTCATGGTAATCGTGACAGTATTTGCAACAATAGTCGGTGTCGCCCTAGCTATTGGATTGTTCATATTCTTGCCAACCCTCCTAATTTGGCTGCTTGGTAAAGTTATTCCAATTGGTGGCGTGGGGAAAGCATTTCTTGAGGGAATATTAAAAATAGCCCTATTAATCGGCTATATGGCGCTAACTTCACTCTTAAAAGATATCAGACGCACATATGAATATCACGGCGCAGAACATAAAACAATTGCCTGTTATGAGGGTGGGGAAGAATTAACGGTAGAGAATGTGAAGAAGTATTCACGGTTCCACCCTAGATGTGGGACGAGCTTCCTGTTAATTGTAATGGTAGTGGGAATTGCAGTATTTGCATTCGTATCACTTAGTAATCCAGTAGCAAGATTCGCATTGAGAATTGCATTAATGCCCGTTGTAGTGGGCGTGTCGTATGAAATTATTCGCATTGCTGGCAGGTATCAGAATATTGCAACGAAAATCATTTCTGCTCCGGGGATGGCATTGCAACGGCTCACGACAAGGGATCCTGATGGTGGGCAAATTGAGGTAGCCATAACTGCATTAGAGGCGGTAATACCTGAAAATATTGAGGATGACCAATGGTAGGCCTTCGCTTAAAAGAGGCAAGAACAACTATTGCAAAAAAGCTCCGGCATAATGGAATTGATGCTGCTAATTTTGAGGCGGACTACATAATCAGCCATGTTTGCGGCATTGATATAGTGCATTTAATTGCCGATAGCAGAAGAATCCTAACTAGCGATGAAGTTGACAAGATTTCGGATATAGTTAAGAAGCGCATTGACGGCAAGCCATTGCAATATTTAATTGGGGAATGGGAATTCTACTCCTTACCTTTCTTAGTGGGGGA
>JGI24708J26588_10002406_pt1 | contig 14147 bp, 12 predicted proteins | sample BioPla1DNA2_FD_26588 | JGI IMG/M metagenome (IMG submission 26588) | reverse complement strand
CCCCCTAACCGATCATCGATGGATAAACCAAATCCCTTCTCTACTACGAAACGTACCCCTTCCCAAAGCCATGTCATCTTTAACATTTGGTCATTGAGAAATCTAAAAAATCCATTAACTATATTCATTCCCTAGATCCTCCTTCTAATGATTTTATAAATGAATAATACCCTCCTGAATCCGTGCTGCTAATTTTTTTACTTTCTCTTCAATAAGCAAAGCCGTTTTTTTAAATTCTTCTTCTCCTTTGCCTGTAGGATCTTCTAATCCCCAATCCTCCTCATATTTGGAAGACAAATAAGGGCAAACCACATTGCATCCCATCTTGATCACAATATCAACAGCAGGAACATCAGTGATCAACTTGGAATATTGGGTTGTATTCATATCAAATTGATATAAATCCTTTATGATTTTAACAGCATCTTGATTGATTTTTGGCTTTGTTTCTGTACCTGCAGAATAAGATTCAAAAACATCTGCCGCAAATAATTTTCCTAAAGCTTCTGCCATCTGGGATCGACATGAATTATGAACACAAATAAAAGCTACTTTGGGTTTCATTCTATTCCCCTCCTATTCATCAATTTATTGCATAAAACAACTCTTTTTTCCCTTTAAATCATCACAAGAAAGGCCACTTTTCCTGTATTGATGTAGCCTTTCTCTATCCATCGTATAACGTCCTTTTTGAATGTCTTTATGACCGATTATTTCCTCAATAAAAGGATACTCCTTTAACGTATTTTCATTGATCTTATAATAAACATATTGGGCTTGCTTATCAAACTCCACTATCTTTGCCTGGGTTAATCGGTTTAAGTGCCTAGATGCATTAGACTGATTGATCTCAAGGATAGTTTCTAATTCACAAACACATAATTCCCCCTGTTGCAATACGTTTAACATACGTAATCGAGTCTCATCTGATAATGCCTTTAGAATTTGTAAAAGATCCACTTTATCACCTCTATATGATTATATTCGATTATACTCATATAATATGCTTTCTACTCTTTTTTGTCAACAATCTTTTCTGTCATACTACTGGAATAAATAAAATGATAGGATTTAAGAATGGCATCTGAAATGAAATCTTTTAATTTTAAGGCTTCAACTGCAGTATTTTCTTCTTTTGGAAAACGCAACATAACTTTTGTACTACTTTCAAGACTACTTTCGATGTGTAAGCCATAGGGTTCACCCTATTATGTAAAATTGTCCACATAAAAAAAAAGAATAANAAACAAATAAGAGATAATCTTNTGTTTCTTCCTGTATAGGAGTCGAAGAAGTAAATGAAAAAGCTGATTCGCTTGGGCTTAAATAATTCTGATAGGACTGCTCCCCTAATAAACAAGTAGAGCAGTCCTATTAAAAACTATAAAATAAACTGGTTAACCATCTGAGAAAGATTTTTAGATAAATCATTTAGCTTTTCTACTGCCATTTCAATTGTCTGTACACTTACCAACTGTTGTTCTGTTAATATCGTTACTTCTTGGGAGTTGGCATACGTTTGTTCAAAGACACCTGAAATATTCTCTATCATCTCTACATTATTTTCTGTCCTTTTTGCAACTTCCAGCACTTGTTCTGTAACAATACTAATATATTCTGCCATTCTTCCCATTTTCGTACCCACTTCTGCTAAAGCTATATTCGTTTCTTTTACAGCTTGATCCTGCTGCATCACAATCTCCTGACCTTTAACCATGTACCGAACCACATCTTTGATCTGATCCAACATCTCATCAATAACTTTGTTAATGGAATGAGTCTGATTTTCAGATTGTATGGCTAACTTTCGTATCTCATCAGCCACTACCGCAAAACCCTTTCCCGCTTCTCCAGCCCTTGCAGATTCGATAGCTGCATTCAAGGAAAGTAAATTGGTTTGTTCTGAAATGGATTGAATAATCGATGTAACTGTAAAAATTTCTTTGGATTGCTTTTCAAGAACTTGAACCTGTTCATGAATCCAATGAAAAGTTTCCATGGTTTCGTCCGATTTAACCGTTAAATCCTTTGTCGCCTTATCTCCTCTTTCTACACTAGCTTTAACTTCTTCCGTAATCTTATTCATATGGCTCGTTGTATCCTTTGTATGGTTGGTAGACTTTGATATTAATTGCATGGCAAATGTACCTTTTTCTATATCCGCAGCAAGAGATTGGGTTCCATATATAATTTCATTAATAGCTCGAACTACTTCTTCTGAGTGACAAGCAGTTTGATCGATTCCCTGTCTTGTATCTTGAATGGCTGTATGAAGAACCTCTGTTGTATGTTTAATATTAAAAGTCAAGTCTCTTAGAGTATGAATCATTTCATTAAACCCATGAGTTAACACACCAATCTCATCTTTCTTTTTAACTTGAATTGGATTTATATTTAAATTGCCTTTCCGCACTTCTTCCATTGCTTTAGATAATAATACGATGGGTTTCATTTGTCTTGTCATCATGATATATACAACAACAGCAGCACCAAATAACACGAAGCATCCAACCATTAACAAAGTCCAAAATGCCGTTTGTTGTGCACCAATAAATTCGTCATAGACGCCAGACATAGCAACGAATATATCCCAATCCTGATGGTATGTATAGTAAGTAAATTTTTGTTGTTCCTCCCACACATAGGAAACCATAGCAACTTTCGCACGACCATATCCATTATTATTTACATCCTCTTTACGGACCATTATCTCCTGTATAAAGTCATGCCCCGTAGCATCCTTTCCCACTAATTCCTTCTGGGGATGCATCATAACTCTACCATCACCAGTAAGTATAAAACCGTATCCTGTAATACCAATCACCCGATTAGAAAGATATGTTCTAAATTTTTCTTGTGCCTCTTCTTCTGATCCTGCTACCTCTCTAAAGCCTTCCATGATTCCCATAAGGCTTGCTGTTTGTTGAACCATTTGAGTGGATAATATTTTGTCACTTTGTTTTACCGTTGTATAATAACTTGGAATGCCTACTCCTAAGATGGTAACAAAGATGATCAACAATGTAGTCAACACCATTTTGTTACTGACTTTTTTCACATCGATCCTCCTCATCTGTTAAAAATTCATCCCCCCACTTATAGAAGATGGGAGGATCCTTACAAAGAGAGGTTCAATTAAAGATATATAAGGATATAACAGATATTATTTTTTATTTCTCGTTGCTACGTCAAATATTACTGCAGCTACCAGTACAATACCTTTAATCATATACTGATAAGAGATTCCTACCCCCATAAGATTCATCCCACTTGTTAAAGCACTCATAACGAAAGCCCCAACAATGGATCCTGTAACTCGACCTACTCCACCGGCTGCAGATACCCCCCCCACATAGGCTGCTGCGATAGCATCCAGTTCAAATGCATTTCCTGCTGTTGTGGTTGCTGATTGTAGTCGAGCCGTATAAAGAATACCTGATAATGCAGCCAGCATACTCATGGATCCAAATACAATATATGTGATTTTATTTACATCAATACCACTTAATTTTGCTGCCTCTGGATTTCCGCCTACTGCATAGATATGCCTTCCTACTACAGTTTTGGTTGTAATAAAATGATAGATGCCTACAACGAAAATAACCACTACAACGGTCCAAGATAATCCATTATAATTAGCAAGGATCCAAGTAATATAAGCAATGACAGCAGATATCAGAATAATCTTGGCAATTAACATATTGGGTGAAATAACATCAAAATCATATTGTTGTTTATTTCGTCTTGCCTTTAACTCACCCCAAATAAAAAACCCAATGGTCACTACCCCCAAAATAAGAGTGAGAATATGGATATCTCCTCCCTGAACAATATCTGGTATAAATCCATTCCCTATGGCATTAAATCTTTCATTATTTACAATAATTGTACCTGTTCCTTCTGTTACTTGTAATAGGGCTCCTCGAAAAATAAGCATACCAGCAAGGGATACAACAAAGGAGGGAATCGTAAGTTTTGCAATTAAAAGTCCATTAAACAACCCAATCAGTAATCCTAAAACAAGAATAACAGGAATCGTAAGGATTACAGGAATCCCCATTCGAGTTAACATAATGGCTGCCACTGCCCCTAAAAAACCAGCTACAAAACCAACGGATAAATCAATGTGTCTAATTATGATAACCAATGTCATTCCAACTGCCAATACAGCAATATATCCTGTCTGGTTAATGAGGTTGCTGATATTTCTTGATGACATAAATAACCCATCTGTGGCAATCGAAAAAATAAGCATGATAAAAATCAGTGCAATATACATACCATATTCACGAATATTTTGCTTAAATAACTGCTGTATGTCTTTGAAAAAATTCATTGTCACTCCTCCTTCGTCGCCATTTCCATAATTTTTTCTTGGGTGGCATCTTNGATTGATAGTTCACCCGTTATTCTACCTTCGGATACCACATAAATTCGATCACTCATGCCCAATATTTCTGGTAATTCGGAAGATATCATAAGAATACTCATACCTTGCCTTACTAGTTCATTCATAAACATATATATTTCGTATTTGGCACCTACATCAATCCCACGAGTAGGCTCGTCAAGAATAAGAATATTGGGTTTTGCAAATAACCATTTGGCCAAAGAAACTTTTTGTTGATTCCCACCACTAAGATTTCCTACGACTTGCTCGATATTAGGAGCCTTGATATTTAACGTTTCTTTATACTGGTTGGCCATTTTTATCTCTTTGTTTTGATTAATTACATTTCTAGATGCTACAGCCTGTAAATTAGAGATGGAAATATTCTCTTTTATATTCTGTATAAGGATCAAACCATCCCCTTTTCGATCTTCCGTTACATAAGCAATGCCCGACTTAATCGCATCTCTAGGATGCTTCAAAAAACTCTTTTGCCCATTAATAAATAGCTCACCTTTTAGGTTGTATTCTCTTGCATTTCCAAAAATACTCTGTGCAAGTTCTGTTCGACCTGCCCCCATAAGTCCTGCTAGACCTACAATCTCTCCTTTTTTCACTTTTAAATGGATATCCTTTAAAACTTGTCTTCCGAGTTTGGGATCATAAGCACTCCAATTTTTAAGTTCTAATACAACGTCTTCTCCGTGAGTAAAGCCTCTTTTAGGATAAATATTGTTAATTTCCCGACCTACCATCTGTTTAATAATTACGTTTTCACTGATTTCTCCTTGCTCCTTATGCAAAGAGCAAATGGTTTGCCCATCTCGTAAAACAGTAACCGTATCTGCAATAGCAATAACTTCTTTCAATTTATGAGAAATCATAATGGAAGTAATGCCTTGTTTTTTTAGTTCTTTTAAAAGAAAAAGGAGATGCTCACTATCATCTTCATTTAAGGCTGCTGTCGGCTCATCTAAAATTAGTAGTTTTACATCTTTACTTAATGCTTTTGCAATTTCTACTAATTGCTGTTTCCCTACACCTAAATCTTTTATTTTTGTTTTAGGATGAACGTNCAATCCTACTTTTTTAAGTATCTTCATTGATTTTGCTATCGTAGCATTCCAATTAATGATGGATCCCTTCTTGATTTCATGTCCTAAATAAATGTTTTCATATACAGATAACTCAGGGATCAGCGCTAATTCTTGATAGATAATGGCAATACCTACTTTTTCGCTATCTTTGACACTGGTAAACTCTTGTATCTCTCCGTTAAAAAGGATATCTCCACTATACTCACCATATTGATAAACACCACTTAAAACTTTCATTAACGTGGATTTTCCCGCTCCATTTTCTCCTACAAGACAGTGTATTTCACCCTCTTTTACTTTAAAACTTACATTATCTAAGGCTTTCACTCCTGGGAATTCTTTTGTAATGTTTCTCATTTCCAATAAATATTTTTCCATGGCTACGTATCACCCCTTTATTTCTAGATTTTAGAATAGTCAGGAAAATTTAATATTTCTCCTGACTATTCCACTGATTACATTACTTTAAACCTGTAAATTCTCCTGCTTCATAATATCCAGAATCGATTAATGCTTCTTTTACATTTTGCTGATGAACAACGATAACTTCTGTTTGTTTTGCTTTTACATCTATTTTCCCATTGTCATACGAACCTGTTGTTTCAGGTGCTGTACCTTGTAATAATGAAATGGCCATATCAATGGAATCTTTAACTAAAGTACGTACATCTTTAAATACTGTCATGGATTGTTTACCATCGATAATATATTGAATGGAAGCTTTCTCTGCATCTTGCCCTGTAATCACGTACTTGGTTACATCTGTGTCTGCTTTAAATACATCGGCAATGGAACGAGCTGTACCATCATTGGGAGCTAGAATAAATACATCTCCTTTATCTTCTGCTTTTGCAACTGTTAAATGAGCTTCTGCCTTACTTTTTGCGTCATTAAAGTCCCAATTTGTTGTTACTTGAGAAATAATTTTACTCATTTCTTCACGGGTTAAATCTAATTTTTCTTGAAGAGCCAATGCCTCACTTGAATTTTTGATCACGAAAGTCCCATCTGCTATTTTAGGTTGTAAAACAGACCAAGCTCCTTCAAAAAATAAAAATGCATTGTTATCAGAAGCAGCTCCCGCATATAAGTAAAGAGGATTGCCAGCACCTTTAACTTGATCTACAAGATACTGGGCTTGTGCTTTACCAACGGCAACACTATCAAAGGTGACATAGTAATCAATTGCATCTGTATTTGTAATTAATCTGTCATAAGAAATGACCTTTACTCCTTCTTTTTTGGCTGCTTCTACTGCCGCCGCCGCCGCGTTCCCATCATGAGGGCAGATGATCAATATTTTAATTCCTTTTGCCAATAATGCATCCACATTTTCTTTTTCTTTTGCTGAAGAGCCTTGACTAAATAAAATTTCTACAGAATAATCCGTATCTTTTAAAGCATTTTTAAATCTTGTTTCATCTTGTACCCATCTTGGTTCATCCTTTGTAGGAAGCACAATACCAATATCTACAGCATTTTTTACCTTACCTCCAGAAGTGGATGTAGAACATCCTGTAAACATCCCCACAGCCATGATTCCTATGATCATCATTGCTACAAACTTCAATCCTACTTTCTTCATTTAACACCCTCCCCATTTTTAGCGTCTCCGCTTTGATGAGTTCAGTATAGCATAGGTATAACTAGACATACTTAATGGGGTTCTTCATATTATTCACTTCTTTACCTTTCTCAAAAAATATATAGGATTTTTTTAACATTAAAAAAAGTAAGCTGCCCTTTATGGGCACTTACTTTTTATGGTATTTGAGGCCATTGTGCTTTAGGTATATTCAGATATACATCTTCTAAAGCATGAAATTTATCTTTAATAATGGTATCTACCATATTTTCTTTTGTCACTAATATAGGCTCTACTTTATAATAAGGGATCTCATATTTTCCATCATAAATGGTCTCTTCTGTTTGAATCAAACCTCCTTTTGCCATAATTACAGCATATTCGGCAGCTATCTTGGCAATTTTATCAATGGGCTTATAAATCGTTGCTAGCTGGGTTCCCTCTACAATCCTCTGACACCCATCTAGATCTGCATCATGCCCTACCACTGTCAAATTATCTGCCAATCTTCTTTCAGCTAATGCATTAATGGCTGCGGCAGCCAAAGTATCATTACCTGCAATAATAGCATGGACTTGAGTCCCATCATGCAAAACTTCATCTACAAATGTAAAGGCACTTTCATATAACCAATCTTTCACCCATGTTTCTTCTACAATCTCTATATCACCTTTATGAATTCTTTCATCTAGCACTTTCTTATACCCTTCATTAAACATAAAAGAATTATTATCTGATGGAGAACCATTTAAAATTAGATAGCCACCTACAGGAACCCTCTCCACTGCTGCTTGTGCCATTAATTCTCCTACTTTTACGTTATCAAAAGAGATGTAAATATCCGCATTGGCTTTTTTTACAAGTCGATCATAAGAAATTACTTTTATGCCTTTACTTTTAGCTGCTTTTACAATGCTTGCTGCCTCTTGGGCATCATGAGGAACCAAAACAAGAACATCGATGTTTTGTTCAAAAAGATATTCTACTTGCTTTTCCTGTTCTTTACTATCACTATTGGCTGTTTGTACAATGACTTCTGCACCTAGCTCGTTAGCCCTTGCTACAAAAATATCCCGATCCCTCAGCCAGCGTTCATGGACCAATGTATCCATAGCAAAACCAATGAGAATCTTTTCCTTTTTTCCTTTTCCTTGATCTGTTCCTTTCTCTCGCCCATGTAAATAAATCGTTAGTATCGTAAGAAGAAGTACAAAAACAAAAAGAAACCCAAGTTTTTTTTTCCAATGATGCAATTTTATCCCCCCACTTCATAACTGATTTTCTACTGTAAATGCTACCACCTATATTCTGTTGGTGTTACTCCTACAGTCTTTTTAAAGATTCGGCTAAAATAATTTGGATCATTATACCCTATGCGATAACCTATTTCTTTTATACTCAAATCACCTTGGGATAATAACTCTTTTGCAACCTCCATTCGAATCCCTGTTAAATAATCAATAAAATTTTTTCCCGTCTCTTCCTTAAAAAGTTTGCTAAAATACTGGGGACTTACATTAATTTCTCTTGAAATATCTTCTAACGTAATGGGTTGTGCATAATTTTCATCAATGTATTTTTTTGCTTTTTTTGTCAAAGTCCCTGCTTGATTTTCACGATTTGTATAGATCTGGTTAGCAACCTGTTCTACCCTGCTTTTACACCACAACCGAAGTTCAACCATATCTTCCATAGACAATATTTTCTCAAGGAAGAAAAATTCATTTTTATCTTCCTCCATATCTATTTCCCAAGCCATACGATGAACGAGGAAAATAATTTCTAATAATTTATTTTTAATTTTTAATGGCTGTGAACTATACTCTCTCACCAACCAATTAAAAATAGAGTTTAGTGCTTCTACACTTTCTACCTTATCTCCAACAGATACTTTATGTAATAAAAGCTTTTCCATATGCTGTGGATACCCAGATACCCCTGTAGTTCCATTGGGCATATCCATATAATGCATAACTCCTGTCCCTTTTAGACTACATAATGCTTCTAAAGATTCTTCATAAGAAGAACGAAGGGATTCTAAGCCTATGTAGGTTCTCCCTAAACCAATCTTAAAGCCACAATGAATATTTTCTGAAAGTTTTTGAAACAATTGTTCTGCGAAAGAAACTGCCTCTAGCCGTGCTGTAAATTCATCTGCATGATAATCGTAAGGAACAAATACAACAATACGATTTAGCATAACAGGTCCAACAATGGATTTTCTTATTAGATTGACTGTATCTCTAAAAAATGGATAGAATCGTTGACTGCGGACACTATGCCCAATCTTGTTTTCAACTCTTCCACTGTCTTCTTCTACAAACTCGATGGTCATTACATAACCACCATTTTCTTTTATATCAAAAAGTTCTTTATAACTGGATAGTTCCCTATAATTATCTTCAAATAATATCATGGCATAAATAAAACCATGTTCCAAAATAGGTAGTACAGTTTCTAATTTTTCTTTTAACTCTAGCTCCACTTGCCTCTTTTTTCTTTCTACTTTAATAGCTTCTACTGCTTTTTGAATGACTTCTATTACTTTTGTTCTACTTACAGGCTTTAAAAGATATTCAAAAACCCCTAATTTTATTGATTCTTTTGCAAAATCAAAATGATCAAAAGCTGTAAGAACAATAAAAACAGCAGATTTATGTCGACTTTTAATTTCCTTCATGGCTTCAATTCCGTTAATACCTGGCATTTTTATATCCATAAAAACAATATCTGGTACGATATGCTCAGCTTTTTCAATAGCTTCCCGACCTGATCGAGCTGTGGCTACAATTTCAAGATTATTAAAGTTTTTTTCAATAATAAATTGTAGTGACTCAATAACTATTTTTTCATCGTCTACAATCATCACGCGAATCATCTTTTATGCCTCCAATGCAATATCTAACGGTTTTCTAAAGGAATTCGAAGGACTACTTCTGTACCATGTCCACGTTCGCTATGGATAGCCATGATATTTGTTGTATTGTAAAAAATTTTTAATCGACTTAAAATATTTTTTATCGCAATCCCTTTGGAAGAACTTCGTCCATTTAATACCTCTTCTATTTTTTCTTGCGACATTCCTTTTCCATTATCTTTTATAGAAATTTCTGCAAAAGAACCAGACTGATATGCCTTCACCCGTATGATCCCTGTATACTCTACATCCCCAAGTCCATGGATCCATGCATTTTCTATAATAGGTTGTAAAATCATGCTAGGCATCTTTACATCCAAAATACTTTGTTCTTTTTCTAGTACGAACTCTACTTTGTCTGCAAAACGTTCTTTTAATAAATGCATATAATTCTCTATGTTTTTTATCTCGTCACCAAGAGTAACAGGGTTGTCCAAGTTTCTAATATTATAGCGAAACAACTCTGCTGCATGCTCAATAAATGTACAAGCTCGGTCAGCACCTTCTAACATGGCAAGTTGTGCTCCCGTATTAAGTGTATTAAACAAAAAATGGGGATTCATTTGCGCCTGTAAGGCATGAAGCTCTGCTTCTTTCAGGTCGTTCTTAATCCGCAAATTTTCCATTTCTTGTTCCTTCAACATGCTTTCTAATTCTGCTTTTTCTTTAATTTCACTCACATATTCTCGAATACTTTGGGTCATACGATTAAAAGCCTCTGCCATAATACCTATTTCATCATCACCATCTACTTTTATAGGAGGCACATCATAATTTCCTTGTGTAATCTCATCAGCAGCTTTTGAAAGATCAGAAATTGGTTTTGTAATCTTATAGGTAAACCACAACATCAATATAATATTAAGAAAAACGATAGAAAAGATAATTCCTATATTCAAAGTTTCTACAAGATAGACACTGCTTTTTACTGATAGATACCGATCTGTATTTTGCATAAATAAAGAATTATTCAATCGTTGTATGTATTCATTTATGTATCCAAAAATTTTATTGCTCTCATAATAGTAGAGTTGATATTCATCAATGGCTCTACCTCTTCTTGCCATCACTGCCGCATCCGTTTCTTCTAGATAAGTAGATATCATATTCTTAATGTCTTTCATAAGCAGCATATTTTGAGTATGACTATAATCCAATCTTATGGAATCAGTTTCTCCCTTTAGCTGATTATAATATTTATAATACTCGTCAAGACTTCTTGAATATCGAAAAGTCAAATAATCTTCATATACGTGGTGTAACTGGTCTAAGGTCTTATGAAGAGAATTAAGCTTTACATTCATTTCAAAAGTATCGCTCATTTGTTCCATCAAAACACTAATGGTATAAAACGGAAAAATACTAGTTGCACTCATAAGTACAATGGTTACCATAAAATATACCATCAGTTTCTTTTTCAATTTATTTTTATTCCAAAAAACCGTAAACTCTTTCCATAAATGCATTTTACTCTTCTCCAGCCTTTATATATTCAGAAACATTGTTTTTTGTAATTAAAGAAGTATCCACTGTAAAATAGGCAGATGTTCTACCTTTTTCTTTTATATCTACCATAGCTCGAATGGTATCGTATCCCATCTGCTCAAAATTGGTTGTTACAGTTCCAAAAACAACTCCTTTTTCAATATATCGCAAAAGTTCGGAGGAGTCACCATAACCAATAATATGATAACCTACCTTATTTAGGTCAACCAATCTCTCTGCCACAACGGTGGTTTCTTTTTCTGAAGTACATACGATGGTGCTGTATTGAGAGTTACCACTGAGTACGTGGCCAATAGCATCTTCAATTCCAAGAAAATCCGAATTATTATATTCAATGGTGGAAATATGGATGTCAGGATATTGTTGTATGGCATCTCGTATACCTAGCATCATTAGGTTTTGTACAAGGACTTTTTCCTGTTGTTCAGCATCATCAAACACAGCTACTTCCCCTTGTCCACCTGTGGCCGCTATCAGCATTCGTCCAAGCTGTATTCCTGTATGATATGTATTTACACCTACAAATGCGGCACGCTTACTGTCTTTTGCATCAGACCCCATGGTGATAACAGGAATTCCTTGATTTACAGCACGCTCAATGAGAGAGCTGGCCTTTTCTTCATCCCATACATAGGTTATAATTCCATCTACTTTAGAAGCAATTCCAATTTCAAAATATTTCAACATTTCATCCTTACTCAAGCTGTTTGAACCGTTAAATTCTACAGCTACATTAAATTCTTTGGAAGCTTTCTCTACTCCTTTTTTTATAGAAAACCAAACGGAGTCATCTGTATCTTTATAGATCATAGTAAAATGATAGGCAGGAACCTGATCTGGTACGATGATTTCTGTATTTTGTTCCATACGATGCAGTGTACGATTAATGCGGTAAAAAATAAATCCCGTAATGGCTAAAATAAATAAAACCAATATCAAAACAAACGTGGTATAATACTTGTTTTTCATAATTACCCTCTTTATCTATCTCCTTTTATCACAAACTACTTATATCTATTTTATCCTATCTGACTTCCTTTTTCTAGCCTTCTTTCCAATCAAAAAATTAGGGGTGTGTTACCAAGTGATCCCGAATGGCTGCGATAGGTTCTATAATCTCTCTTGCTACTTCTGCTCGATTCATGGTATATAGATGAATTCCATCCACTCCCCAAGATAATAAATCAATGATTTGCTCTGTTGCATAGACAATGCCAGCTTCTTTAAGAGCCTTTGGGTTATCTTCATACTTACCTAAAATACGTTTGAATTTAGCTGGAATGCTAGCTCCACATAATTTTGTTATCCGCTCCATTTGCCTTTTATTGATAACAGGCATAATACCCGCAGACACAGGAACAGATATATCCATTAAATCTAATTTTTCTTTAAAATCATAAAAAAACTGATTGTCTAAAAACAATTGAGTAATCAGAAAATCCACTCCCGAATTTACTTTTTCTTTTAAGTTTTTAAGGTCTGATATGGGATCTTGGGCTTCTATATGATATTCAGGGTAACAAGCAGCTCCTATGGAAAAACCACCAAAGTCTTGAATGTGAAGGATCAAATCCTTAGCATACTGATAGGGGGTTTCTTTCGGTGGAATAAAACTTTTATCTTGAGGTGGGTCTCCCCGTAAGGCCAATATGTTTTTTACATTGACACCTTGTAATCTTTGTAAAACATCATTAATTTCTTCTGGTGTAGCGTTCATACAAGTCAAATGAGCCAAGGCCTCGATGCCATATTGATTTTGTATTACATCAGCGATTTGTACCGTATGTCCCTTGCCACTTCCTCCAGCACCATAGGTTACACTGATAAAACCAGGATGTAAATCGGCTAACTCATGAATTGTATTAAAAATAGTATCTACCGGCATATCTGGCTTAGGCGGAAATATTTCTAGGGAAATAACGGGGCCTGTTTTAAATAAATCTTTGATTTTCATTTTAATCTTCCTTCCATACATTGATTTAAAGGTTGGTTTAAAAAAAGCTACTTTCCAATAAGAAAGTAGCTTTTACTTAAAAAACATCATACCATTGTAGTAATACTCTCTCTTATCTCTCAGAATTGAATTCTTTTCTGCAGGATTTAACACCGATGCATTCAAATCATAATGCCGGTTGTCGGGTTTCCTAGGGCCAGTCCCTCCACCACTCTGGATAAGCTTTTATTTATTTTTAATAGTTAAAAGAATTTTATGCCAAATATTCTGTCTTGTCAAGTGTTTTTTCATTTTAATAAAATTTCTTGCCTTTTACCCTTGTTTTGGTGTAATATGTTCTCAATTGGAGGCGGAAATATGAATATAGAAAAAACAGAAGTCTTGCGATACTTAGGCTACAATAATCAAAATATTGACGAAAATACAAATCAGCTTTTACATGAATGTATGACTGAAATCCTTGACATCATGAAAAAAAACTATGTATATGACATTTATGATATCTTCAGAGATGAAAATCGGATCTTCTTAAAAAATACAACTCTGACCACCCAGAGTAAAGATCTTTGTCATCATCTCCAAAAATCAGATAAATGTGTAATAATGGCCGCTTCTTTAGGATTAGAGGTGGATCAAAGAATTGCCTATTATTCAAAAACCCATATGACCAAAAGTATTGTATTAGATGCCTGTGCTTC
>JGI24708J26588_10002405_pt1 | contig 14151 bp, 11 predicted proteins | sample BioPla1DNA2_FD_26588 | JGI IMG/M metagenome (IMG submission 26588) | reverse complement strand
ATCCTGAAGGCCGGGATAAGGAAGGTAAAGATCAGGTCCGTTCTGACATGCCATTCTGAGTACGGCGTATGCTCAAAATGCTACGGTGCCAACCTGGCGACNGGTGAGGATGTCAATGTCGGTGAAGCGGTCGGCATAATCGCTGCNCAGTCCATCGGGGAACCGGGCACGCAGCTCACCATGAGNACGTTCCACACAGGCGGTGTNGCCGGCGATGACATCACGCAGGGTCTNCCACGTGTCGAGGAGCTGTTCGAGGCCAGAAAGCCGAAAGGTCTCGCTGTTATCTCCGAGATAAAGGGTACTGTCAAGATAAATGATGTCAAGAAAAAGAGAGAAGTAATCGTCACGTCAGAGGATGGAGAATCCAAGACGTATCAGATCACTTACGGTTCAAGGATCAAAGTCTCTGACGGAGATGTGGTCGAAGCTGGTGACGAGATCACGGAAGGATCCGTAAACCCGCATGATATACTGAAGATCAAGGGTGTAAACGGCGTACAGCAGTATTTGCTGCAGGAGGTCCAGAGAGTTTACAGGCTTCAGGGTGTTGACATCAACGACAAGCATATAGAGGTCATAATCAGACAGATGCTCAGGAAGGTCAAGGTCGACGATGCTGGCGATACGAACATGCTGCCTGGNGGACTTGTAGACATGTTCGATTTCGAAGCGGAGAATGCAAGAGTCGTCGCCGAGGGACTCAGGCCTGCGACAGGCAAACGCGCACTGCTGGGCATCACCAAGGCATCCCTTGCCACGGAATCGTTCCTGTCTGCGGCNTCCTTCCAGGAAACCACCAGGGTNCTGACAGAAGCAGCAATAAAGGGCAAGGTGGATCCGCTGGTGGGACTCAAGGAGAACGTGATAATAGGAAAGCTTATCCCGGCAGGTACCGGAATGAGCAGGTACAAAGATATAAGTATCAGTACTGTCAGTGAATGACATCAGGGGGGATACATCTTTACAGATCAAAAACCTGATCCTGTGGAGGTGTTCCCCCTGTCTGAATACGTTATTCTTGACAACACTCAATAGCGGTGATAAAATATTTCAGTGCGAATTCAGGGGGTTTTATGCCCGTTTTGTCCGATTTACCGGTCTTTCAACCGTAAGATCGAAAAAAGGATACAGAGGGGACAGGTGCTTAGAAAGTGCTGGAAATGTTGAAAAACAGCAATAAAACCGTAGGGATCAAACAGTCTTTGAAAGCAGTGGCTAACGGCAATGCAAGCCTGGTATTCATTGCGAGAGATGCCGACGAGAAGATTACCGGCAATCTCAGGGAATTGTGTGAGACCAACGGGATCCAGATAGAATATGTAGATACGATGAAACAGCTTGGTAAAGCGGTAGGCATCGAAGTAGGTGCCTCCGCTGCATGTATACTGCGAGAGGAGGTGTAAGGTTGCCAACATTCAATCAGATGGTCAGAAAGGGCAGGGAGACTGTTAAGTACAAATCAGCAGCTCCGGCACTGCAAAGAGGTTACAACTCACTGAAAAAGAAGCCGGTTGTGACCAAATCTCCTCAGAAAAGAGGGGTCTGCACTGTAGTCAGGACGATAACACCCAAAAAGCCCAACTCAGCACTGAGAAAGNTTGCCAGGGTTCGTCTGACGAACGGTATCGAGGTCAGTGCATATATTCCCGGAATAGGCCATAATCTGCAAGAACACAGCGTTGTGCTCATAAGAGGCGGCAGGGTCAAGGATCTGCCAGGTGTCAGATATCATATCATCAGNGGCACTCTTGATACAGCAGGCGTTGCAAACAGGATGCAGGCCCGTTCCAAGTACGGTGCGAAGAGGCCCAAGTCGGCGAAGAAGTAAGATCGGCCGAAGGGGTCTTGAGCAGAAGAGTGTCAGGTATGTTGAATAGATAAATACTTTTTTATTTATATATTACAAGTACTGACGCACTGACGAGGACCTGCGGGTTCCGAGTACCTCGGGAAGCTGACGAAGCGGGACGATTAGTCCCTATTATCCATCAAAGGAGGGAAGTAAAGTGCCAAGAAAAGGACATACGCCCAAAAGANATGTCCTGCCTGATCCTATTTATAATAGCAAGGTCGTAACCAAGCTTATAAACAATATAATGCTTGACGGCAAAAAAGGTATTGCCCAGAAGATTTGTTACGGCGCATTCGATATTATAAAAGAGAAGACAGGCAAGGATCCGCTTGAAGTATTCGAACAGGCGATGAACAATGTTATGCCTGTACTTGAGGTCAAAGCCAGGAGAGTCGGTGGAGCCACATACCAGGTTCCGATNGAAGTAAGAGCCGACAGGAGACAGGCTTTGGGACTCAGGTGGATCGTCAATTATGCGCGTGCCAGGGGTGAAAAGACAATGAAGGAAAGACTGGCAGGCGAGATCATGGATGCTGCCAACAGTGCGGGCGGAGCCTTCAAGAAAAAGGAAGACACCCACAAGATGGCAGAAGCCAACAGGGCATTTGCACACTATCGCTGGTAATACTGCTGCTGCAGTATAACGAGGCGACAGACACAGGACCGTTCTGTTACACTGCCGGGGCAGGCGGGTTTTCTGCAGGCAGGAAATTTTCCTGCGCCGTAGTGTTATAACGCGGACCGATATGTAAAAACTTAAGGATNACTCATGCAAAAAGAGATTCCGTATTACGGAACAGAACTAATCGAGGAAGAAAGGAGGCAATCATGCCCAGGCAGTTCAGTTTGGAGAATACCAGAAATATTGGTATAATGGCGCATATAGATGCTGGCAAGACGACTACCACTGAGCGCATCCTGTTCTATACNGGCAGAGTGCACAAGATGGGCGAGACCCACGAAGGCGCTGCTACCATGGACTGGATGGAACAGGAGCAGGAAAGAGGCATCACCATTACCTCTGCTGCGACTACTGCCCAGTGGAAGGGTACCAGGATCAACATTATAGATACGCCGGGGCACGTTGACTTTACCGTAGAGGTTGAAAGGTCTCTGAGAGTTCTCGATGGTTCGGTAACACTTTTCTGTGCAAAGGGCGGAGTGGAACCCCAGTCTGAAACCGTTTGGAGACAGGCGGATAAGTACCATGTTCCGCGCATTGCATATGTGAATAAAATGGATATCGTGGGTGCTGATTTCTTCAACTGCATCCAGATGATGAAGGACAGGCTCAAAGCAAATGCTGTCCCGATTCAGCTGCCTATTGGCAAGGAAGAGGATTTCAAAGGAATAATCGACCTTGTTACCATGAAGGCTATATACTATTTAGACGACCTGGGAACGGTACTTGATGAAGAACCGATACCTGAAGACATGGTTGAGATCGCTGAAGAATATCGTAACATTTTACTTGAAGCTGTTGCTGAACAAGACGAGGACTTGATGGAAAAATATCTGTCAGGTGAAGAACTCACAGAGGATGAAATACGTGCCGGTATCAGAAAGGCAACCATTGCCGTTGACATGATACCCGTCACATGCGGTTCATCCTACAGGAACAAGGGGGTACAGAAGCTTCTGGATGCTGTGGTGGATTATATGCCGTCACCGCTGGATGTACCACCCATAACCGGAGTCTGCCCTGACGATCCGGAGAACGAGATCGTAAGGAAAGCTGATGACGAAGGACCGTTTTCTGCACTTGCATTTAAGATCNNGACGGATCCTTATGTCGGGAAACTGTGCTTCCTGAGAGTTTATTCAGGTAAGCTGAATGCGGGGTCATATGTGTACAATTCCACAAAAGGCAAGAGGGAAAGGATCGGCAGGCTGCTGTTGATGCATGCCAACCACAGGGAGGATGTGGATACCGTCTACTCGGGCGATATCGCGGCAGTCGTGGGNTTCAAGGATACTTCTACCGGAGATACCCTTTGCAGCGATGATGCTCCTGTTATACTGGAATCGATGGAGTTTCCGGAACCGGTCATCCATATCGCCGTAGAACCCAAGACCAAGGCAGGACAGGAGAAAATGTCCGCAGCTCTGGCCAAGCTTGCCGAGGAAGATCCGACGTTCAAGGCTTATACTGATCAGGAGACAGGTCAGACCATCATAGCCGGGATGGGAGAACTTCATCTTGAGATCATAGTCGACAGAATGCTGCGTGAATTCAAGGTTGAAGCCAATGTCGGNCAGCCGCAGGTATCTTACAAGGAGACCATCCGCAAGGCTGTCAAGTCTGAAGGCAAGTTTGTCAGACAGTCCGGCGGCAGGGGTCAGTACGGTCATTGCGTGATCGAGATAGAACCCCAGGAACCGGGAAGCGGATACACATTCGAGAACAAGATCGTCGGCGGTGTCATCCCCAAGGAATACATNCCGGCCATCGACGCCGGTATACAGGATGCTATGCAGAACGGTGTTCTTGGAGGTTACCAGGTGCTTGACGTAAAGGTCACCCTTGTGGACGGATCATACCACGAGGTGGACTCATCTGAAATGGCATTCAGGATAGCAGGCTCCATGGCATTCAAGGATGGCTGCCGTAAGGCGGATCCAGTCCTGCTTGAGCCCATAATGAAGGTCGATGTAGTCATCCCCGAAGTGTACATGGGTGATGTGATGGGTGACATTACGTCCCGCAGAGGCAAGATAGAAGGGATGACAGAGAGATCGGGGGCACAGGTGATAACAGCAAATGTACCCCTGGCCAGTATGTTCGGCTATGCAACGGAGCTCCGTTCCAGGACCCAGGGCAGAGGCGTCTTTACGATGCAGTTCAGCCACTATGAAGAGGTACCTGCGAGCATACAGGAATCCGTGCTGAAATAAGCTCATGTAATACGGAGGTGCCGTATTGCAGGACAAGCAGCTCAATATGCCGTAAAAAAAGACAAGCTGCGGCATATGAAATAAAAAATTCAATAAAAACATTCAGTAATCTAACTGAACAAGGGAGGAGAATTGAAATGGGTAAAGCCAAATTTGAAAGAACAAAACCCCACGTTAACATTGGAACCATCGGTCANGTTGACCATGGCAAGACTTCTTTGACAGCAGCTATCACCAAGGTATTGGGATTCCAGGGCAAGGCTAACTTTACAGCATATGATCAGATCGACAAGGCTCCTGAGGAAAAAGCAAGAGGAATCACGATATCGACTTCACACGTTGAGTACGAGACAGAGAACAGGCACTATGCACATGTTGACTGCCCTGGTCACGCTGACTATGTTAAGAACATGATCACCGGTGCAGCTCAGATGGACGGTGCTATCCTCGTTGTTTCAGCAGCTGACGGTCCGATGCCCCAGACCAGGGAGCACATACTCCTTGCACGTCAGGTCGGCGTTCCTTATATCGTTGTATTCCTCAACAAATGCGATATGGTCGACGACGAAGAGCTCATCGAGCTTGTTGAGATGGAAGTAAGAGAGCTTCTCAGCCAGTACGAATTCGACGGAGACAATATTCCGATAGTTAGAGGATCAGCTCTGGTTGCACTCGAGTGCANCTCNACTGACCCGAATGCTCCTGAATACAAGCCCATACTGATCTCATGGAGCAGGTAGACGCTTATATACCTGAGCCTCAGAGACCCACAGACAAACCGTTCCTTATGCCTGTTGAGGACGTATTCTCCATCACAGGTCGTGGTACTGTTGCTACGGGCAGAGTTGAAAGAGGTACTATCAAAGTCGGTGATGAAGTCGAGATCGTAGGTCTTATGGACGAAGCTAGAAAGACAGTCGTTACCGGTGTCGAGATGTTCAGAAAGCTCCTTGATCAGGCTGTTGCTGGTGACAACATCGGCTGCCTGCTCAGAGGTATCCAGAGAACCGAGATCGAAAGAGGACAGGTTCTGTCCAAGCCCGGTTCCATCAAGCCTCACACTCATTTCAAGGGACAGGTTTACGTTCTGACCAAGGAAGAGGGCGGAAGGCATACTCCGTTCTTCAACGGCTACAGACCTCAGTTCTATTTCAGAACTACTGACGTTACCGGTGTTGCTGAGCTTCCGGAAGGCGTAGAGATGTGCATGCCTGGTGATCATATCGAAATGACCATCAAGCTGATCACTCCCATAGCTATGGAAGAAGGACTCAGGTTCGCTATCCGTGAGGGTGGCAGGACTGTTGGTTCCGGTACTGTTACAGCAATAATCGAGTAAGGATAAATAACGCAAGAGACAAACCCGGATGAGCAGGGGACACTTCTCAGTCGCAGTTAGCGGCGGGCTGAGAAGTGTCCCCTTACCTTTTCCCCGTGTTTTGTTTTTGCGCTGGTTGGGTAATAATAAACTCGTACTCAACCAAAATATTCTTGTAAAGGAGAGACGGCGACATGACGGAAATAAAAAAGAATATCTACTGGACAGGCATAAAAGACTGGGGGCTTCGACATTTCCACGGCCATGAGCTTTCGACACACAGGGGGACCAGCTACAATTCATATATCATCAAAGACGAAAAAACAGTGCTTATTGATGCGGTATGGGACCCTTATAAGGAGGATTTCGTGGACAATCTTGAGAAACACGTCGGGCTGGGCAACATCGATATGATAGTCGTCAACCACACAGAGCCCGATCACAGCGGAAGCCTGGGTTATCTCCTTGACAGGCTGCCGGCGAAGGATATACCCATCTATTGCACAAAGAATGGCGCGGAAGCTCTTAAAAGACATTACCACAGAGATGATCTGAATCTGGTCATTGTAAAGACCGGAGATACTGTAAGTATCGGTGAATATGAACTGGTATTCGTCGAGATGACGATGATGCACTGGCCTGACAGCATGCTCACATATGTGAAGGGAGCAGGGACAGTTTTTTCGAATGATGCCTTCGGACAGCACTATGCTGCGATCTCGCTGTTCAATGATGAGGTGGACCAGTGTGAATTGTATGAAGAAGCGATGAAATATTATGCAAACATATTGACCCCTTTCAGTGCGCTTATAAAGAAAAAGATCGCGGAAATAAAGGCAATGGATCTTCAGATAGATATGATAGCTCCCAGCCATGGCGCCATCTGGCGCAAGGATCCGCTGCAAATAATCGGTAAGTATGCGGAATGGGCAGACGACTACAATGAGGGACATGCGGTAATAATCTACGATACCATGTACAATGCCACCAGGACGATGGCAGAAGCGATAGCTTCGGGACTGGAAAAGCAGGGAGTCAGATACAAGATCTTCAATGCCGCCGTCACAGATCCGAATGATGTCATAACAGAAGTATTCAAGGCAAAAGGAGTCCTGATCGGGAGCTGTACGGTGAACAACACTGTTTTGAGACCCACTGCCGGTTTGCTGGAGGTGATAAAGTCTCTCAGGTTCAGGGGCAAACTGGGGGCTGGCTTTGGAAGCTACGGCTGGAGCGGTGAGTCGCCGAAGGTGATAAGTGATTCACTGGAGAAAGCCGGACTGAAAGTACCGCTGGAGCCGGTAAAGGTGAAATACAGACCATCAGGGGAAGAACTGGCGGAATGCACAGCCTTTGGAGAAAGCTTTGCAAAGACGATAAAAGAGTGAAAAAGAACCAGGGTATAAAAAGGCTCACATACGCGGGCCTTTTTTGATATGACGAAGCAGGCTCTGCTGGCGGGCTGAAGATATTCCTCAAAGCAGGCAATGGACATAGACACACTTAAGTAAATGCCAGGGCAGAGGGATATCCTCTGCTTTTGAGAAGCGTCCCTCCCAGTGCACCGGAAGTATCTCTCATGGTGTCCGAAGAGTGTCCCTTACCGGCTCTTCAGGAAATGTCCCCTTGTGTTAGCAGCTTCTGGATGATAACATAAATAGGACAGGGGGATACAGCCCTGAGGCATGAAAGCATTCGGGGATGAGAAGTTTCCTGGTACCTGCTGAAGGTGTCTCCTGGATGCTTGAACTTTTCATACGAGGGGAGCGGGCTGCCGGTGTTCAGACGATTGAAGCACAGGCTGGGAAACCTTGAACCAGCCACTATAAGAGAAATCATTGCAGTGGTTGTCATACTGATCCTGGCCATAGCACTCAGCATACCGCAGTTCCGTGATGACATGGAAGCACTGCGCAAATGGGAGCAGGTCCACAAGCATGACGCTAACATGAACCGGAGCGGGGAAAGCGGGACAGGTGAAGTTAGTGTCAACGTACCATGAATCAGGCAGCAGCGGCACCGTCCACTGTTTGATACGATTTTGCAGGTAAAATACAGGATGCGGCATCAAAAACCGCACAAAGCAAATATGGGGGTCGTAAAATGCAACTGACTGATGTGAGAAAACTGGCAGCCACAGTGAAGGACAATATATCAAAGGTACTGGTAGGCATCGGGGATACCGTGGACCTCGTGCTCATCGCACTGCTGTGCGGCGGGCACGTACTGCTGGAGGACGTGCCGGGCGTTGGCAAAACGATGCTGGCAAAATGTCTTGCCAGATCTCTCGAATGCGGGTATAAAAGGATACAGTTTACTCCCGACCTGCTTCCATCCGATCTTACCGGGATCAATTATTTCGATCAGAAAAGGCAGGAGTTCGTATTCAGACCCGGACCTGTCTTCACAAACATAGTACTTGCCGATGAGATCAACAGGGCAACACCGAGGACACAGTCGAGCCTGCTTGAATGCATGGAAGAAAGACAGGTGACTGTCGACGGGGAAACCAGGAGTCTTCACAGCCTGTTTTTTGTCATAGCCACACAGAACCCTGTGGAAACGCGCGGCACCTTCCCGCTGCCTGAGGCCCAGCTCGACAGGTTTTTCATGCGTCTGAGGATGGGGTACCCGGATCCTGAAGAGGGTATGGAAATACTGATGCGGTTCAAAGACAGAGATCCGCTGGCAGAACTGGAAACTGCGGCGGATGCCGGAACGGTAATAAGTGCGCAGAAGGCAGTGACATCGGTGAAGGTTACGGATGCATCGGCCAGATACATAATAGATATAATCGAAGCGACAAGACATGATGAAAGGATAACGCTCGGAGTAAGCCCCCGTGGAAGCATAGCTTTGATGAAAGCAGCACAGGTGAAGGCTGTACTGGAAGGGCGCGATTTCATAACGCCGGACGATATAAAACAGATGGCCGTACCTGTACTGGCTCACCGGNTGATAATAAAAGGTCATGCCATTTTCAGCGATACTGAGAATGCAGAAGATACCGTCCGCGATATTCTGAGNAAGGTTCCTGTGCCGACGGAGGACATTCTGGCAACGGAGGAAATCTGATGGATCTGATAGCATTACTGCTTATCCTGGCTTTTGTCCTGTGGCTCCAGATGCGCATCCTGTGCGGCTTCGCGTTCAAAAAGCTTGAGTACAGATGCGAATTCAGTGTTCCTGAAGCGCATGAGGGAGACACCATAACACTGGTGGAAACTGTTTATAACGGNAAACTGCTCCCTGTGCCCTGGCTGAGAGTCGACATCCACACCTCAAGATGGCTTGAATTTGCCGGGACATGCTCTGTTATAGCCCAGGAAAACAGGCATGTGACCAGCAGCTTCGTACTCAGGAGCTATCAGAAGATCACCCGCAAATGGAAGCTCAAATGCCTGAAAAGAGGGGTTTTCCATACCGAAAATGTAACGCTGGTGAGCGGTGACCTGTTGAATTTCAGCAATGTTTCTGAAGCCATGCCTGTCAATGCCACGCTTATAGTCTATCCCCAGATAATCGAACTGGAAGAGCTGTTTGTACCTGTGAGCCTCCAGCAAGGCGACAGGGTCGTGAACAGATGGATCATCGATGATCCTTTCATAGTGGCAGGGGTGAGAGAGTATGCCCCAGGCGACCCGCTCAGTCGAATACACTGGCCGGCTTCAGCGAAAAGCGGCAGGCTTATGGTCAGGAAAAATGAGCATAGCTCGCAGCGAAATCTGACAGTGATACTGAATATGCAGTCCCAGCACTACGAACTTTTTGACACGATGGACAAATCCATGGCGGAGCTGGGCATAAAGGTGGCCGCCACACTATTCGACAGGGCGCTCAGAGAAGGAAACCCTGTAAGATTTATAACCAACGGATGTACTGAACCTGATGCCAAACAGCCGATTGTGACCGGTGAAGCTGCAGACAGAGACCACATAGCTTCACTTTTCAGGATCCTTGCAGGTCTGCGGATGAAAAATGTAAAGGATTTCAGAAATCTTCTCGAGGATGCTTTGCCGGATATACTCAATTCCGAGGCAGTCATTATCACTGCCTATCTCACTGTGGAGATAAGCCGCCTGGCTGACCGGATGGTATCCGAAGGCAATGACGTGCGCATCATACTGCTCGATACCGTATATGAGAAGGGTTCTGAGCCGAGACTTGCTGATCTGTATATATTGTCCGGCCGAATCAGGCAGCAGGCCGCGAAACTGGCCTGATCCCGTGAGATATCGTTAGTGGTTATGAGAGGAAATGGTACGACGACATGATGAAGCATGCTGAAAAAGCCGATACAGGCACAGGCAGAGAAAACAGGAAAAACAGGGAAAACATGAGCAGCGGGATGGAGGCAAATAAAGCAAAGCCGGGTGTCCGTATGATACTGCTGCGACTGCTTTCTTCGCTGGCTGTGAACATGTATGTGTATTCCGGTTTTGCTTTTATCCGTACTATCCTGTTTTACGATGACGGCGGCTTCACATCTGTGATGCTGTATGCATGCAGTATTTTGCCTGCTTACCTGGCTGGAAGCCTGCTAAACAGCAAAACGCCGTACTTCGCCGGAAGGCTGGCCGGGACGAAGGCATTCAGATTCATAGCATATGCATTGGGTATCAGGAGGATGGACCGGACAATAGCCACTTTGACCTCCTGGTTTATCATCGTCGTGCCTGCGGCGGCAGTCATCATGTTCCATTGGGAATACGGAGTCCTGAAGCTCCTGTATGAATCTGCGGCAGTTTGCTGTGCATACATCATTACGCTCAAACATACCCAGATGGCGCCGGCTGACATAATGAGCGATGGCAGCTTATATGCCGGTTTGTTCATACTTGGGGTATGTCTGGAGCTGCCATTCCTGATAGACAGGCTTGCATATCTGCGCCCCTGGTTTTTCGGCGCACTCTACTTTTTGATCTTTATATACCTGNTAGTGAGGAATCAGGAGGATATTGATGAAAATATATATGAAAAAAAGTATGTGGAAAAGTCGGTACTGCCCAAAAATCTCAGGCGTTTCAATACAGTTTCAGTGATCTTTGTCTTCCTTGTGATATTGATTTTGTCCAACTTCAGGGCTGTAGTTTCCAAACTGCTTTATCTGGCGGGAAGACTTATCGGCATAGTTGTCGGGGCTTTTTTCTGGCTCCTGGATCAGATATCGACGGATACAGTGGTGACAGAGGGAGGCAGTATGAGCGAGCCCGCGGCCCCGGCTCTGATGGATGTAAAGCCGCCGTCGCCATACATGAACCTGATTTTCAACATTCTGCAATACTCAGTCGTACTTTATCTGACATACAAACTGGCGTGGGTGATCATTAAGAATATCCCGGCGATTGCTGCAAAGCTGGCCGATATGCTGAAGAAGCTGTTCAGGATCAAAAAGTCAAAAGGCGATTACGTGGAATCCGACTATGTCGATGTGACTGAGACAGTCCTTCCACAGAAGAAGGAACCCGCAGCCCGCAGCAGAGGCAGGGGAAAGCGAACAGCCAGGCAGCTCAGAAAAATCAAGGATCCTGCTGAGAGGATCAGATATATGTACGGCCTGATACTGGATATGCTTCCGGTACGCGGTATAAGACCCCGATCCACCGATACTACCGGGGAGATACTCGTCAGGGCCTCATGTGCTGAAGATCTGAACAGCCTGCACCCGTTTACCGAGATATATGACCGGGTGCGTTACGGTGGGACTGTGCCGGATAAGGAAACGCTGACCAGGGCTGAGGCATATTACTCAAAAGCCAGTGAAGCAATAAAGGGCAGATCGACGTAAGCTGCCGGGCAGTNCAGCTGATCCCGGAATGTGAACATATGTTTTGTTAAGTTTGACTGGTATACCATATAAAACAATTGAAAATACAGCTTGTACAAGATATAATAAAGACCATTGCAAATTGTATTTATATTAGTAAGGGGATGGTCAAATGGCTGGATCAGGAAAAACGGTTAAGAAGAGGATCCTTCCGTTGCTTCCGCTCAGAGGACTGACTGTGTTTCCTCATATGATCCTTACCTTCGATGTGGGAAGAGTGAAGTCCATCAATGCNCTGGACGAGGCTATGATGAACAATCAGCTGATTTTCCTTACCACCCAGAAGGATGCAAAGGATGATTCGCCTGATGTGGATGATATATATAATGTAGGAACTATTTCAAGGGTAAAGCAGCTCCTGAGGCTTCCCGGCAATACTATCAGAGTACTGGTGGAAGGGCTCACCAGGGCTGAAGTGACGAANTATATCCAGACGGAGCCATTTTTCATAGCTGAGGTCGTTGAAAGGAGCGTTCCTGCAGGCAGGAAAAAGAACATTACAGACGAAGCGATGAGGCGGAAGGTCGTAAGCACCTTTNAAGAATATGCGAAGCTGAGCGGGAAAATTTCACCTGAAACGGTCTCCTCGATCTCATCCATCGAGGAAATCGGCCAGCTTTCAGATCTCGTAGCTTCCAACATGCATCTGAGGATCGAACAAAAGCAGGATATACTCAATGAGTTCCATCCCGGAAGGAGGATGGAAAAGCTCCTGGAGCTGCTGCTGAGCGAGATAGAGATACTAGAGGTGGAAAAGGACATCAGCATGCGTGTACGCAAGCAGATAGACAAAATGCAGCGCGAGTATTATCTCAGGGAGCAGATCAAGGCGATACAGTCGGAGTTGGGAGACAAGGACGGTATTGCCGGTGAGGTGGAGGAATACAGGAAGAAGCTGGAGAAGATGGATCTTCCGGAAGAAGCGGAAAATAAAGTCCGGAAGGAGCTGGACCGCCTGCAGAAGACGCCGGCAGGTTCAGCTGAAAGCGCAGTTATCAGGACATATCTGGACTGGATATTCGATCTGCCCTGGGGCAAAAAGACTGAGGTTATGATCGATCTGGACAAGGCCGGTGCTATACTCGAGGAGGACCACTACGGCCTTGAGAAGGTAAAGGAAAGGATATTGGAATACCTGGCGGTACTGAAGCTGACAAACAACCTGAAAGGTCCCATACTCTGCCTGGTGGGTCCGCCCGGTGTCGGCAAGACATCGATAGCGAAATCGATAGCAAGGGCACTCAACAGAAACTATGTCAGGATGTCCCTGGGTGGTGTAAGGGATGAGGCTGAAATAAGAGGCCACAGACGTACCTATGTGGGAGCAATGCCCGGAAGGATAATAAATGCACTCAAACAGGCGGGGTCATCCAATCCGCTGATACTGCTCGACGAGATCGACAAAATGAGCAGCGATTTCAGGGGAGACCCGGCATCGGCAATGCTGGAAGTGCTTGATTCCGAGCAGAATTTCGCTTTCAGGGATCATTATCTGGAGCTTTCCGTGGATCTGTCCGATGTGTTGTTCCTTACTACGGCCAACACGCTGGATACGATACCGCGCCCACTGCTGGACAGGATGGAGGTTATCACGATATCCGGCTACACCGAGGAAGAAAAGGTCCAGATAGCACAGAGATACCTGCTGAAAAAGCAGCTCAGNGCCCATGGACTGCGGAAAAGGAATCTGAGGATANGTGAAGACACCATCAGGAGTATCATCAATTACTATACAAGNGAAGCCGGTGTCAGAAACCTGGAAAGAGAAATAGCCAATCTCTGCAGAAAAGCAGCCAGGGCACTCGTATCCGGCAACAAGAAATCTGTGACGATCACTCCGTCGAACATCGAGAAGTATCTCGGTACCAGGAGATTCAGGTATGACAAGGCCAACGAAAAGGATGAAGTGGGTCTTGCAACCGGACTTGCATGGACACCTGTCGGCGGAGATACGCTGGCAATAGAGGTCACCATCATGGACGGAAGCGGAAAACTGGAACTCACCGGACAGCTCGGAGATGTGATGAAGGAGTCGGCAATGGCTGCGGTGAGCTTCATACGCTCCAAGGCTGAATTGCTGGGTATAGATACGGAGTTCCATAAGAAGTATGACATCCATATCCATGTACCTGAGGGAGCAACACCCAAGGATGGACCTTCGGCCGGCATCACGCTGGCAACGGCGATGGTATCTGCCCTTACGGGAAGGGCTGTCAGAAAGAATGTTGCAATGACCGGTGAGATCACGCTCAGGGG
>JGI24708J26588_10002404_pt1 | contig 14156 bp, 12 predicted proteins | sample BioPla1DNA2_FD_26588 | JGI IMG/M metagenome (IMG submission 26588) | reverse complement strand
AGCTGCTTACCGGAGAACACTTTATGCCGATGAACGATCAACTCTGGCGGAAGATAGAGCGCGGCGAGACGGGGACCCTGGAGGCGCTGCAGCAGCTGAGCGAGGCGCCGCCGGAGGCGGAAAAACACCGCCAAGACCAAAGCGGTGCAGCAGCGGCGGTTTTCTGGGAGCTGAACCAGCTCGTCGGGTTGACGGAAGTGAAGCGCATTGTCGAAGAGATCAGGGCTTACGTGAAGATCGGGCGGCAGCGGGCGGCCCATCATTTGAAATGCGAAGATCTGGTCCTTCATATGATTTTCAGCGGAAACCCCGGTACCGGCAAGACCACGGTAGCCCGTCTGCTGGGGAGGCTTTTCCGAAGCATGGGGGTGCTGTCGCAGGGGCACCTGGTGGAGGTAGAGCGGGCCGATCTTGTCGGTGAATATATCGGCCATACCGCAGTGAAGACAAGGGAGCAGGTGCAGAAGGCGATGGGCGGACTGCTCTTTGTCGACGAAGCCTATTCGCTGGGGCGCGGTGGGGTAAAAGATTTCGGTAAGGAGGCGATCGATCTTCTGGTCAAAGCGATGGAGGATCACCGTCATAACTTTATCCTTATCCTGGCCGGTTACCGCCGGGAGATGGCCTCATTCCTGAAACTTAACCCCGGTCTGAGCTCCCGTTTTCCCATCCAGATCGTCTATCCCGATTACAGCATAAACGAACTTTTAGAGATCGCCGCAATGATGGCGAGACAGCGCCATTACTCCTTTTCCGCGGCGGCGACGGAAAGGTTGCGCTGCTGCCTGGCGGAGCGGCAGGGTGCCCTCAATTTCAGCAACGCCAGGTTGGTACGCAATATTCTGGAGAAGGCGATCCGGCGGCAGGCGCTGCGGCTGAGCAGGGAGGAAAGGCCCGGCCGCGATGAGCTGATCACCATCGAAGCGGCGGATCTGGTGGTGGAGGAACCGTGAACCTGAGCATCGCTGTCGTCGGGACATCGGGGGTGGGGAAGACCCTCTTCTGTATCAATTTTGCCGAGTATATGGGGGCGGGCAACCTGAGTTACACCGAGTATACCCGGGGGGGGCAGGGGCGTGGACTGCTCTCCCCCGCCGGGGCCCGCCGGCTGATGGTGGGGCGCAGCGGCCGGGGCAACGGGGTGATCCGCATCTTTACAGTCCATCTGCTGCCGCGCCCATACCGCCGCCTCGCTCTCATCGATACTGCCGCCCTGCAGGCGAAAAGTCCGCTGCCGCCGGGTGAGCGTTCCCGGCTTCTGCTGACCTTGCAGGCGATGGAGCGCGCCGATCTTATCCTCATGCTCTTCGATCTGAGCTGCACCGATCCCGCCCTCCAGGAATTCAGCGATCGGGCGGGCGGCTATATGGCCGACTACTGCCGGCAGCGGGGCAAGCTTTTTCTCCCCGGCGGCAGCAAGGCCGATCTCTTGCCGGGTTCTCCCAGGGGTAGACCGCTTTTCGCTGCGGGCGGAGACCTGCTGCATCTATCCTCGCTGCGGCGGGCCGGGTTTCCCCGTCTAAAAAAGATGATCCTGGGGGCGCCTCTCGTTTCCGGGGATCACGGGGCGAGGTGATAGATCAGGGCCATGGAGATGATCCCGGCGAAGAGGGTGAGGAAGATATTCTTCGTTTTAANCCCCACCGCNAGGGTGGGAAAGAAGGCCCAGATATAGNGGTTGCTCCCGGATAGATCNATTNTGCCNGCCGGGGCCAGGATGGAGANNGCGGTGAGNGCNCCCAGNACNGCNGGNGCNACGAAGGAAAGCCATTTTTTCAGCCAGGAAGGCATCTCCCGGCGTGAAAAGAAGGCTACCGGGAGGATCCGCGGCGCCATGCTTACCGCTGCGACACCTAGAATCATCAACCATATTTTAGTATCACTCACGGAAAATCACCCCCAGGGTCGCTCCGATCAGCGTGGCCGCCACAATATTGAAATTGGTCGAGAGGGTTGCCGGAAAGAGATAGCTTACCAGTAGAGCGATGGAAGCGGCGGCGATGGCGGTATAGAGCTCACTTCTGCGCTTTACCAGGATCACCAGTAGCGATATATACATGGCCGGCAGGGCAAAATTCATGCCCAGCTGTTCGGTGTTGCCGAAAAAGTGTCCCAGGAGTGCGCCGAAAAGAGTGCTCCCTATCCAGGAGAGGTGGGCAGTGAAAGTCAGCCCGGCCAGATAGGAGAGGGTGGCCTGATGGCTGCGGTAGTGATTCATAGAGACGGCGTAGACCTCGTCAGTCAGACCATAGGAGAGCGCAGTGGCGGCGGCGGGAGAGATCTTCCCTTTGAGATGGGGAACCGTGGAGGCAGCAAAAAGGGCGTAACGAAGATTGATCAGGATATTGGTGAGGATGATCGCAACAAGCGCCCCGCTACTCTTGCTCATCCCGATGGCGACAAATTGACCGGCGCCGGTGAGGCAGAGGGCGGACATGGAGACGGCCTGGAATGTGGTAAGTCCCGCATCCCTGGCCAGCACGCCGAAAGCAAACCCCAGGGGGAGATACCCCATTACAATGGGAAAAGCCTGTTTTATACCCTGCTGTAGCTCCTGATTGGTCATCAATAAACTGATTCTTCCAATTCCTTTTCATCCAAATCGACGGTTTCGCCCCGAGAGGCTACCCTGTCCACCTCTATTTCTGCAACCGCCGCCGGGAATCCTTTTTTCATGCGCCCCTCTCTCCACCTGCCCGTCAGTCCGCCGATGCAGCGGGGGCCTGAAATACCACAGAGCGCTAAATGTGGTAGAATATAGGCAGAGAAGATATTTTGACGGAAGGTGGTCGGTAATGCTTCTCGGAATCGATGTGGGGGGGACCTCCACTGACGGGGTCCTGATCAGGAATGGGAATCTGGAAAAAGAGGTAAAGAGGCCTAGCCGTAAAGAGGCCCTGATGGAAACAATACTGGAGGTGCTCGATGAGCTCCTGGAAGGGGGCGATCCCGGTGCTGCGCAGCGTCTGGTGATCAGCACCACCCTGGTGACAAATCTTCTAGCCACGCGCAGCGGCGCAAGGACGGCGCTGCTGCTCCTTCCTGGAAGAGGGCTGCCGCACAGTTTTCACCGGATTGCTCCCGACAGCTATATCTTGCAGGGCGATGTCGATTTCAGGGGCACGATCACGGAGGAGCTCTCCGAAGAGCAGGCTGTTGCGGTGATCAAGGATATTCGGAAAAAAGAAATTTGCCATATCGCCGTGGCTACGAAATTTTCCCACCGCAACCGCAGCCTGGAGCAATCGATCGCCGCACTGATCCGCAGGCACCATCCCGATGCTGCGGTGACCCTAGGCAGCGATATGGCGGACCGGCTGAATTTCCCCCGCCGGGCGGCGACGGCATATTACAGCGCCATGACGGCGCCGCAATGGCATGATTTTGCCGGGCAGGCGGCTGCAGCAGTAAAGCGGCGCGGTCTCAAAACCCCCGTGGAGATTCTTAAAGCCGATGGAGGGACGATGCCGTTGGCGGTATCGCAGCAAAGGCCTCTGGAGACAGCCTATTCGGGGCCGGCGGCCAGCACGATGGGGGCGATGGCGCTCGGTGTGCAAAAAGAAAATGCGGTGATGATCGATCTGGGGGGGACCACCGCGGATATCGCCCTGTTCATTGAGGGGGAGCCGCTCCGCGCTTCGAAGGGGGCCTCCATCGAGGGACACCTCACCCATATTCCTGCCCTTGCCCTGCGTTCAATGGCTCTAGGCGGCGACTGCGCCCTGAAAATTGTTGACGGCGATATTGAGATAGGGGAAAGAGAAGGCCCCGCAGCCTGCTTTGGCGGGAACGCGGCGACGGTTACCGATGCCTTCAACCTCTACAGAGATCTGGAGATCGGCGATGCGGCCCGCAGCAGTAAGAAGATCACCGCACTTGCTGCGACGGCCCGGATGGAACCGCAAAAACTGGCCAGCGCAGTGGTGGAGGGGGTGCTGGAGCGCCTGCAGCTTCTCATCGAGGGGATGTTCCGCCAGTGGGAAGAAGAGCCAGCTTACAAGGTCTGGGAAGTAGTGCACCGGCGCAAATTCAGGCTTGACCGGTTGCTCGGTGTCGGTGCAGCAGCCGGGATGGTCGTGCCGCTGCTGGCGGAGAAGATGGGGGTTGACTGTACCGTGCATCGGATCGCTCCGGTGGCCAATGCTCTCGGCGCCGCCGTCGCCCGGCCGACTGGCGGTGCATCTCTACGCCGACACGCAGAGGAAGCGCTACACCATCGATCAGGAGGGGCTTGAGGGAGCTATCGAGAAGCCTGCCTCCTTCCAGCTGGCCGAGGCCGAAGCGTTGGCTCTTCGGTGTCTGGCCCGTCTGGCTGAAGAGAAGGGGGCCGCTGCTTATGCCCGAGAGGCGCGCATTGACCTGGCCGAGCAGTTCAACATGATCCGCGGCTGGAGCAGGGTCGGGAAGATATTCCAGGTCAGGGCGCAGATTGCGCCCGGCCTTATCGATGAGTTCAAGGGGGTGAGCGGATGAAACCGACAGGATTGCTGTTTTTTCCCGCTTTCGACTGGGCTATCTCGCCGACGCATCCGGAGCGGGAGGAAAGGCTGCTCTACACCAGGGATCAGATCTTCGAGGAGGGGATCATGGATCTGCCCCAGATCTGCGAATACCAGCCCCGCCTGGCCTCGAAGCAGGATATTGCGCGGGTTCATTTCTGTGTTCCCGATGTGGCGGCCATCGCCACTGAGGCTCACCAGGTCTCGGCTGGCGGGGCCCTCGTCATCGGCGATGCCTATATGAAAAAAGAGATCAAAAACGGCTTTGCGATCATCCGACCGCCGGGCCACCATGCCATGACCGTGGCCCACGGCAACCGCGGTTTTTGCAATATCAACAATGANGCGATCATGGTTGAATATCTGCGGCGCAAATATGGGATCCGGCGGGTCGCCATCGTTGACACAGATGTGCACCATGGCGACGGTACCCAGGAGATTTTTTACCATGATCCCGATATCCTTTTTATCTCTTTTCATCAGGACGGGCGGACGCTCTACCCGGGCAGCGGTTTTGTCGAGGAGCTGGGCTGGCCGACGGCCTGGGGGACGACCATCAATGTTCCCCTGGCGCCCTATACCACCGATGAGGGGATTCTGTTTACCATCGATCGTCTCATTCTGCCGCTTCTGGAAGAATTTAAACCGGAGCTGGTGGTTAACTCCGCGGGACAGGACAATCACTACAGCGATCCGCTGGCTAATATGCTTTTTACCGCCCGCGGATACGCTGAGCTTAACCGCAGGCTTGCACCTGATATTGCTGTTCTAGAAGGCGGCTACTCCGTGGAGACAGCGCTGCCCTATATCAACCTGGCGCTGATCATGGCCATGGCCGGGATCGATTACTCCAACCTGATAGAGCCCGATTATGACAGCAGCGCGCTGAAGGAGAACCCCGATAACAGGGCTCGCCTGGAGAGAATTATCGAGACCCAGCTCAATAATTTCTGCCGCCGCGAAGAGGAGCAGGCAGCGCGGAAGAAAAAATACGGCCAATTTTACAATCTCAGCAGGCGGATCCACTACGATACGGATAATATCAGCGAAAACCAGGAGGTCAGGCAGCGCCTCTGCGACGATTGCTGCTCTTACCGGGAGATCGCCTCCCTGGGAGCGCGCGCTACGGGAGGCCGCTACCGGGTGCTCTGCTACAGTATCCCCATCTACAGCTGCGAAGCGTGCCGGGAGGAAGCGCTTGCCGCTTACCGCGATTCGTGCAGAAAGGGCGGCGGGGGCTTTGATTACATCTATCTTCAGGATCGTGCCGGCGACGATTACCGCCGTTTTGACTGCGCCAGGGATGGCGAGGAAAGCATCACCTGATTAAACTGTTCCGCTGCTTCAGGCCTCTGTCGGGCTTCTTCGCGGGAAAGGGTGCGGCTCAGCTTCGACCTTCCGCCGGACTTCCCTTGACATCCGCCCTCCGGGCTTAGTCTCGGCGTCCTGCCTCCGGCAGTCCGGTCCTGCTTCAGGCCTTGCTTTGCCGGCCCTTTCAAGCCGCTCTGGCGCAATCTCCATGTGGCCTGAAGCAGCGTTCACCTGTGGGGGAGCGGAGTTCACAATGTCTCCGTTACGATCCCTCTTTTCCGGCAGGAGAGGTTTTCCTCTAAGTTCCCTCTCCCTTAGCGGGAGAGGTTTTCCTCTAAGTTCCCTCTCCCTTAGCGGGAGAGGTTTTCCTCTGTGTTCCCTCTCCCCTGGCGGGAGAGGGTTAGGGAGAGGGGGAACTCCTTTTGAATGAGCNTGGTACTATGGTAAAATATCGGTAGAGTTACTTTGAAAGGATGATTGTTTAAACTGGCACTGGAAAAAACAATCCTGGTTGCTTTGGAGAGGGCGGGGGAGGAGCCGGAGATAACTGGGGCTTCCCTTGAGGAGCTGACGCTGCTGGCGGAGACCGCCGGAGCGGAAGTCCTGGAGATGGTGGTACAGCGGCGGGCGGCACCGGATCCCGCCTGTTACATCGGCAAGGGTAAGGCGCAGGAGCTGGCCGCGCTGGTATCGAAGCGAGGCGCAGGGCTGGTCATTTTCAACGACGAGCTCTCACCGTCGCAGCTGCGCAATCTGGACCAGATTATCGGCACACGGATAGTCGATCGGACTGCCCTGATTCTAGATATATTTGCCCGGCGGGCCCGCTCTCGAGAGGGAAAACTGCAAGTAGAGCTGGCCCAGCTACAGTATATTCTGCCCCGGCTCACGGGTTTGGGGCCCCAACTATCCCGGCTGGGCGGCGGTATCGGTACACGCGGACCCGGTGAAACCCAACTCGAGGTAGATCGGCGGACCATCCGAAAGCGCATTCGCGATCTTAAGAGAGAGATCAGCGGCCTGCGTCGCCACCGGGCTCTTCACCGGCAGCAGCGCCGGAGAAATCGTCATCCAGTGGTGGGGCTGGTGGGCTATACCAATGCTGGGAAGTCCACCCTGCTCAATGCTTTGACCGGAGCCGATCTTTATACCGAGGATAAATTGTTTGCCACCCTCGATCCCTCGGTAAGACGCGGCCGCCTGAATGACGGACGGACTATCCTTTTCACCGACACCGTTGGCTTTATCGAGCATCTTCCGCGGCAGCTGCTCGCCGCCTTCCAGGCAACGCTGGAAGAGATCATCGCCGCCGATATACTGCTTCACGTTGTCGATATTAGCCACCCGCAGTATCTTTCCCATATCGAGATCGTCAGGCAACACCTTTCCCGCCTCGATGAGGGATTTTACCGGAAAGAGCTGCTGGTCTTCAACAAGATTGATCTGCTGGAAAGTTTCACTGAAGAGGAACCCTTTTTCAGGCGGGAGCACCCGGAAGCCTCCTTTGTATCGGCCCTGCAGGGCAACGGCCTCGAAAGCCTCAAGGGAGCCCTGGTGCGGGTGATCGATCGCTCCGGTGAGAGGGTGCGGGCCTATCTACCCTACCGGAAGGGAGAGCTTCTAGATCAGATCCGGCGTCACGGCAGTATTACCAAGCTGCTCTACCGCGCCGGTTATATCGAGGTGGAGGCGCAGGTTGAGCCGGCTCTTTCCCAGCGTTTATCCCCCTATCTTGAGCCGCCCGTTGAAACAAGAGCCGCCGGGCTCACCGGGGAGGTGGAGACGGGAGATGAGTGAGGTCCTTTACCCTGATCTGGAGCTGCCGGGAGTGCTCCGGCAGGCCGTTGACCGGGCGCTGCGGCGGATCAAAGAACAGTGGGAATCGATCGATCGTCTTCAATTCTCTAACCAGCGGCGCGTTTTGGAAGCGTTTCAAAGACAGCGGCTTAATGAAAGCGATTTTTTGGACAGCAGCGGTTACGGTTACTCCGACCGCGGCAGGGAGAAGCTGGAGCTGGCCTTTGCGGAGATCTTCAGAGGAGAGCGGGCGCTGGTACGTCCGCAGATTGTCTCGGGGACGCATGCCCTGGCGGTTACCCTCTTCGGGCTGCTCCGGCCGGGAGATCTGCTGCTCTGCCTGACGGGGCCGCCCTACGATACCCTCCAGGCGGTGATCGGTGATGGGGGGGAGGAGAGCGGCACTCTGAGCGAGTGGGGGATCTACCACCGCTACTTGCCCTTTCGTGAAGACGGCTATCCCGATCTGGAGGACCTGGAACCGGATTGGCAGCCGCGAGTAGCCTATATCCAGCGCTCAGCTGGCTATGACCTGCAGCGCCGAGGCCTTACCGTCGGTGAGATCGGGCGACTTATAGATGAGGTGCGCTCGCTCTATCCCCGGGCCTGGGTGGTTGTAGACAATTGCTACGGCGAATTCGCCGAAAACAGCGAGCCTCTCGAGGCTGGCGCTGATATTATTGCCGGCTCGCTGATCAAAAATCCCGGCGGGGGACTGGCCCGCAGCGGCGGCTACGTTGTGGGGCGGAGCGACCTGGTGCGGCGCGTTGCCGGAAGGCTTACAGCGCCGGGCCTCTATGACAGCCTCGGTTCGTTTATCGATAAGCGCAGTTTTTTCCAGGGCCTTTTCATGGCCCCTGGACTGGTGGGGCAGGCGCAGAAAAACGCACTTTTCGCGGCGGCGCTCTTCGAAGAGCTTGGCTATGAGGTGAAGCCGCGGTTACGGGAAAAGCGCACCGATATCGTTCAGGCCATTATCCTGAAAAGCCCGGAGAAGCTGCTTCGTTTCTGCCGCGCTGTCCAGGGAGCATCNCCTGTGGAATCGTACCTTACTCCCGAGCCGGGCCCGCTACCGGGTTATGAAGATCCCGTCGTTATGGCCGCTGGGACATTTTNCCAGGGGGCGACGAGCGAGCTCACCGCCGATGGCCCGATGCGCGATCCCTACGCCGTTTTTTTACAGGGGGCCCTGACCCTGGAGCATGCGCTCTACGCCACCTGCGCTGCAGCTAAAGCCCTGAGCGAAACCTAGTTTGACGAGAGAAGCTGGGGGGGGTCCTGCAGAAAGAAGTTTTCGATGCGGGGATATTCTACTGGAAGCGGCGAAAAAGGCCGGTGACCTTGCCCAGAACGGCTACATCGCGTGTCAGGATAGGTTCAAAGCGATCATTGGCCGGCTGCAGACGGATCTGCTCTGTTTCACGGTAAAAGCGTTTTATGGTGGCCTCGTCGCCCAGCAGGAAAGCACCGATCTCGCCGTTTTCCAGGGTATTCTGCCGACGGACGATCACCAGATCGCCATCTCCGATTCCAGCATCGATCATGCTTTCACCCTCTACTCGCAAAACAAAATACTCCCCGCCTGCGGCAAATTCCTCGGGCAGAGGGAAAAATCCCTCGAAATTTTCTTCAGCAAAGAGAGGTTGACCGGCACGGATGCGACCGATTATGGGAGCATAGCGGCACTGCCGCAGCGCACCGCCTGGCTCGAGAACTCTGATTGCCCGCGGGCGGGTGGCGGCTCGCTCGATATAGCCTCCCTCCTCCAGTTTCTCCAGGTAGTGATGGGCCGTAGAGGTGGAGCGAAAGCCTAGTTCCCGGCAGATATCGCGCACAGAGGGGGGATAGCCCTGCTCGGCTACCTGGCGTCGGATGAGATCGAGTACCCTTCGTTGCTGCGGTGTCAACGGCTTCATGGCCGCGCCTCCATTCGATTACTGTTCAATTATACCACAGCGGCAGCGGAAGCTCGCAGGCGGTGCTGATAATTTAACTTCCGATAATGTATCTTATGTCAACTAAAGGGGAGGTGACGCTTTAAATCGATTAAATGACCTATTTTGCGAAAAACAAAATCCGCCCGAAGGCGGAATAAAAGAAGAGCTATTTGGACGGTTTTACTGCTTCCGGCTCATGATCGTATTCTTCGTCCCGGAAAAAAGGCCGATGGCAGAAAGACCCAATACTGCGCCAAAAAGGATCGCTCTTTTGGGCTCTCCTGGTGCAAGATAAAAAAAGGAAAAAAATAGGCCCATGACCAGCGCGGCGATGGGTACAAACCTGTTGGGCAGCCCAAACCGTTTTAACAGCTCCGATAGGCCGACGATTATCGGAATCAGGGCCACTCCGTATGCAGTCAACTGATCCATCCCTCTCCCCCACTCCGTAAAAGAGATCACTTAACAGTATGCCGCAAGATATCTTTTAGAACCGGACCGGCTACGGGGCTACGGAAGCGGCTCTCCCGGCTGATCGTGACATAAAAACAGTGTCGCCGGTAAACACTAAGATTGGCGAAGCGTCTTACGCCTGTTAAAATATGCTCCGTCTTTATTTGCCGGCGGGGTGCTGATATAATTGATCGGGACGGGCGATTCAGGTCTCGGCGGCGCCCTGCCGGCAATCAAGGAACTATATCATATAGATCATCTGGTGGTTGATCGATGTCCCGTTTACGTTTGCTTTCGGTAATTTTGCTTGCCATAGCCCTGATCGCGCTCTCGATTGCCGCGTATCATGGTGTTACCGCCTATTTTGCAGCGGTCCCTCCTTTGATGGAAGAGGAGGAAGATCCCGGTGAACCGGTTATCGGTGAGCCGATAAGGGAAGAGCCCTTCGCGCCCGCTGTGGGACTTTACACCGGCCGGGGCAGCTGGGATCCGGACCTAGAAGCGATGCGTAATTTTCTCGAGGAATATGAGCTTTCTTCGATTGATATCGATCAGGAGACCCTAAACAGCGCCGATCTGAACGATCTTTGTGACATCCTTGTTTTTGTCGGCGGATACAGCTCTGAATATCTTCACTATGTGGGCAACCATGGCAATATCCGCACCTTTGTCAAAAATGGGGGCAGCTTTGTTGGCTTTTGCGCCGGTGCGTACTATGCCTCCGCCACGATGGTCTGGGGAGGGCAGCTCCACGACTATCCGCTGAAGCTATTTCCCGGTGAGGCGGTGGGTCCTTTAAATATCGGCTACGGATCCCTTGCAACTATCGATTTAAACCGGGATATTCCTTTCAATCAAAACTTTGATGAGGCTATCGGGATGCGGTATTTTGATGGGCCTTGCTTTACCGGACTGGAAGGGTCCGCTGTCGAGGTTCTGGCTCGTTATCGCACCAACGGCGAAGCAGCTGTAATCGCTTTCGCCTTGGGGCAGGGGCGGGTGCTGCTCTCCGGTCCTCATCCTGAACTTGGTTACGCACCTGCAGATGATCGGCTCGATACAGAGGGTGGCGGCGACGCCCAATGGAATTGGCTTTACGAAGCCCTACGGTGGTTGAGCAGTCCGGATGGGGTTTAACTGTTAACTGGAGGCAATCATGTGCGTATCGGCTATTTTACCGACAGTTACCTGCCCTATACCAGCGGTGTTGTTCGTTCCATCGACATTTTCGTCAGGGAATTAAAAAAGCGCGGTCACGAAATCTATATCTTCGGACCCGATTATCCGTTGGCGCATTGCCCTAAGGAGGAACATGTTTTTCGCTTCGCTTCGATCCCCGCCCCGACCATGCCCAACTTTTCTATTCCCATACCGCTTTCGGTACAGCTGAAAGCGACGATCGAGCGAATCAATCTGGAGATCATCCACGTCCATTCCCCCTTTCTTCTGGGTAGACTGGGCGCCGTGGCGGCGCGACAGCATGGCCTGCCGCTTCTCTTCACCTTTCACACTTTTTACGAGCAGTATGCTCATTATCTGCCTCTGGCCCGGCGGGCAATCAGGGCCCTGGCCCAGTCCGTGGGCAGAGATTTTTGCAACCGCTGTGATCTGGTGGTTGCTCCCTCTCACCATGTGGAAAGTTATCTCGCGGAGATCGGCGTGGATACCAAGGTGGCGGTTATCCCCACCGGTGTTGATCTGGAGGAGTTCGAGGGAGCTGATGGGAAATGGCTGCGAAGCCGCTACAGGATCGGCTCTGACAGCAGGATCCTCCTCTTTGTCGGAAGACTGGGCAAGGAAAAGAACATTTCCTTTCTCCTGCGCGCCTTCGAACAGGCGCTGGGGCTTTTTCCCCGGCTCAAGCTCGTTATCGCCGGCGGCGGACCCCAGAAAGAGCAGCTGTGCCGCCTCTGCGTCGATCTGGGGATCGGAGACAGTGTTATCTTCACCGGCCTTCTGCCGCGCCGGCAGCTGGCGCATTGCTATGCTGGGGCAGATCTCTTTGTCTTTCCCTCGGTGACTGAGACGCAGGGGCTCGTGATCAGCGAGGCAAAGGCAGCCGGCCTGCCGGTGGTGACGATCAGAGCCTCGGGAGCGGCAGAGATGGTGGTGCACGGCGAAGATGGACTGCTGGCGGAGCACTCCCCCGAGAAGTTCAGCGCTGCTGTTATAAAATTGCTTCGGTATCGCAGCCTTTATGAGAAGATGAGCCACTGCGCCCGCCGCAACGCCGAGGCCTTTTCGGCGGCATCATCGGCAGAAAAAATGCTGAGATGCTATGGGGGGTTGCTCGCTTCAAAGCCCCTTTCCCCCATCCCCCATTTGCCTGTCTAAAGCGGACCTTATGAAACAACAGGGACGTACGTTCCTGTTGCATTTGGATCAAAAACCCCGCAGAGCCTTGATTCTATTGGCTTTCCGGGGTTTCTTTGTGGCTGCGGGACTAGGACTCGAACCTAGACTTTGTGATCCAGAGTCACACGTGCTGCCATTACACCATCCCGCACCGCGTGATTATTATAGCAATAAACGGGGCCAGGTTCAAGGGTTAAATTGCTAGTGCAGCAGGAGGCGGTCGTTGTGGAGCTGTTCACCGCTGGCAGCGTGGAATAACTCCACGAGTTTCGGCACGGTAAGACCGTCTCTTTCTCCATCGTTGACGTCGAGAATAAGCGAGCCCTCATGGAGCATGATCAGCCGCCGCCCCAGTTCAAGGGCCTGCTCCATATTATGAGTGATCATCAGGGTAGTAATGTTTTCTTTCTCAAAAAGGGTCCTCGTCAGATGCAGGACACGTAGCGCTGTTTTCGGATCCAGCGAGGCGGTATGCTCATCGAGCAGGGCCAGCTTCGGACGGACCAGGGTGGCCATCAGCAGGGCCAGGGCTTGACGCTGCCCTCCAGAAAGGAGCTTAACAGGAGTGGTCAGTCGCCCCTCCAGCCCCAGCTCCAGCACGGCCAATTTCTGGCGAAAAAGTTCCCTCTCGCTGCGGGTGATCGCCCGGGTCAGCCGTCTACGTTGGCCACGCCGCAGGGCCAGGGCCAGGTTTTCTTCCACGGTCAACGAAGCTGCTGTACCGATCATCGGATCCTGGAAGATGCGGCAGATGGAGCCGGCACGCCGGTAATCGGGTAAATGTGTAATCTCTTTTCCGTCCAGCAGGATTGTTCCCTTTTCGGGCAGGTGGACCCCAGCAATACAGTTTAGCAAGGTGCTCTTGCCGGCCCCATTGCCCCCGATGACGGTAACAAATTCGCCCGGTTTAAGAAGCAGGTTGATCTTTTGCAGCGCCATTTTCTCATTGATCTCGCCAATATGAAATACTTTGTAGAGATTGTGGATCTGTAACATCTTAATTGCCGGCCCTTTCTACCCCTCCGGTTTTGTGTTCCAGCAGTGCCAGATTCGGAGCAGGTCTAAATTTCTTGCTGATTTCAGGTGAAATCAAGGCGATCGTGACAAGTAAAGCGGTAAAAAGTTTTAAGTCGGTATAATCGATAAAGCTGATCCGCAGGACCAGCGCGATAGCGAGGCGATAAAGAATTGAACCGGCTACGACGGCGCAGAGGCGGCCAAAGATCGATCTAACGCCCAGCGCAACCTCGCCGATGATCACCGAGGCCAGCCCGATGATGATCATTCCGATGCCCATATTGATATCGGCAAAACCCTGGTACTGGGCGATCATGGCGCCGGAGAGGGCCACGAGCGCGTTGGAGATGGCCAGCCCCAAGATCTTCATCCGGTCGGTGTTTACCCCCAGGCTGCGAAGCATTACCTCGTTGTCCCCGGTGCCGCGAAGTGCCTGGCCCAGTTCGGTATTGAGAAAGAGATAAAGTCCTACTACGGCGGCAACTATGACCGCCAGGGCGACAACACTTTGACTGAGGCGCAGGGAAAGCCCAGTGGCGGAAGCAAGCAGATCGAAAATCGTGTCATGCCTGAGAAGGGTTACATTGGGCCGGCTCATAATCCGCAGGTTAATCGAATAAAGGCCGATCATGGTCAAAATGCCTGAGAGCAGCGGTGTAATCGAGAAACGGGTATGAAGGATCCCGGTAATCAGCCCCGCTAAAGCCCCCAGCGGTATCGCCAACAGGGTGGCCAGGAACGGGTTCATCCCGTTGAAAATCAGGGTAGCAGTGATCGCTGCTCCCAA
>JGI24708J26588_10002398_pt1 | contig 14162 bp, 11 predicted proteins | sample BioPla1DNA2_FD_26588 | JGI IMG/M metagenome (IMG submission 26588) | reverse complement strand
AAAGGATGCTTAGGTACTACACTTATATAAAATGGCATAATGACCTGCCTATATATCAGGTGCTTGTAGTGCTAAAGAAACCCGAAAATGTAAGGAATATTAAAGATAATTTTGAGAGTACAGTCCAGGACCTGGATATTTTAAAATACAAATATAAAGTAGTCGAAGTATACGAAATAGACAAAAACGAAATACTAAAAGAGGGAAAGATTGTACTATATCCACTTAGGGTATTTATGAAATATGAAGAAGAAACGGAAGAAGAACATATACAGGAATGTTTAAAGGCAGTAGAAGGCCTAAAGGATAAGGACTATTACTACTTAACGGTTCAATGTATAAAAAAACTTTACAAAGGCAGTGAATATGAAGTTTATGTAAAGGAGGAGATTTTGATGCAATCAGCATTATATCGGGAACCTTTTGATAAGGGTAAGGAGGAAGGAATAGAAGAAGGTGCTAGGAGAAGAAATATCGAACTGGTGAAAAACGCTATAAAAGAAGGTATGGAAATAGATTTAATTGCAAAACTCACAGGATTATCAAAGAAAGAAATAGAAAAAATAGCTGAGGAAATTGAGTAATATATGATATTGTTTGCGGCTGCGCCACAGATTTTAGTTTTGGCGAAAATACCAAACTAACCGTGGCGCAGGCAATTCGTTATCTAGTGTAGACCTGATTCATTCGGCAAGGAGGGACACGGGGAGAGGGACACGGGGACGGGAGTTTTGTCCCAATATGTAAATAAGTACTAAACAAAGGGAGGCGGCCAATTATGGTTGATTCTCCTTTTTTCTGTTCATTCTCTCCCTACTACTTGGTTATCCGCACCACCCCCGCTGCACACCATTTCTCCCCGCCGCTTCCCATAATCATTATAGACACACCACGGCAATTTCCTATTGGATAAGATGTTAAGGCAATGGTATAATAGAGATGGTTTATACGGGGGGATTGGAATGGGTAAGGAAAGAGGGACACGGGGGTTTTGTCCCAATATGGTAAATAAGTGACAAACAAGGAGAATCGGTCAATCACGGTCGGTTCTTCTTTTTATCATTTTATAGATAGTTGACAGTTGCTATTGGGATTGGCAACAAAAAAACTTATGCAGATTTGCATAAGTTATGATACAATTGACCAGGGTTGCTGTTTGGCGGTTAGTCACTTCCTGAAACGAAGGGAGGTGATGCCTATGGTTACATGGATGGGGCTTTTTAGCCTTTGTCTAGTGATCTTAGGAGTTATTTCCCTCTGTCTGTCACAGAGAAAATAATACGACCGCCTACATAAGGCGGTCTACGTCTATTTCTGTGTCTTCCTACTTGGAACTTATTCTTTTCCTTCTTTTAATGGCATATTCATTTCCCGCAAGTGCGGCCATATTTAAAAGTCTATTCATATACCCATCAGGGTCACTCTTTAAAGCACAATACTTTTTATCCTTGCCTAATTCAGATATGTTTATTTTGCCGAGGAAAGGTATTCCGTCAAAATAATAATACGTAAGCCGGTTTAATGCATATTCTTCACAGACATTTCTTGCTTGTTCAAAGAATATTTCAAAAGCCTTCTGATAATGATATTTTGCTTTTTCATTGTTTTTATTTTCGGCCTGGCGTTTTGCCTCATCCTCTTCCATTTTTCCTAAGCGGTTATATGAATGGGCAACTCCCATTTCAACGCCTTTCTGGAAATAGTGTCTAGCTTTTTCAATGTTTTTTTCGGTACCAATACCCTCTAGATACAGAACCCCCATCTGATTATAACCGTAAGAATAACCTAACCTACAAGATTCCTCCGTGTTTTTGAGTGCCTCTTTTGCATATTTTTTTCTTGATTCGCTGTCTTTGGTTTCCGCGCATAAAATTCTGCAGACAATACCAATGTTCCAATAGGCAGAAGCAGTAGCTAAATCTGAACCCCCTAAATTGACAGCTTTTTTATAGTATTCTAAGGATTTTTTTAGGCATTCATCCCTGTTTAAATCCTTTGTTAGGAACGTGGTATAATTGTATTTACCTTTAAAGTAATATATATCCCCCAACAAAACATTGGCCAGCGCTCTTGCGCATGTACTCAATGAAAAGTCCCTGATTATATTGTTCTGTATATAATCAGCATCAGTAATTTCAATTAAATAGCGTTTTACAATATCAATTGGATTTTTTGTCGGGTTAGACAGTGTTATACAGTCCTCCATTATGGCTTTTTTTTCGTTATATAGATGGAGGGCGGTAAAAAAGTCCCTTAGCGATTCATGTGCGAATGATATCTTTAGGCTGGAACCATATGTTGAAGGTTGGCTTCCTAACAAACCAAGTTCATTTGTGAGTATATCTACTATAATTTTGTGCCAAACATCATCATTATTCAGGGACTTTTCAGAATAGTCCTTTTTTATATCTTCTATACATTTCTTTATATCCGGATATTGTTGTAAATTTTCTTTTATTTTATTAAACCTTATTACGGTTTCGTGATTATCATTTAGATATCGGGCCAATGCAGGTAATATACAATCAATTGCTTTTTCTTTTAGGTTTATGTTATGTGATTGTTCTCTTATTTTTAAATGTTGTGAACGATAGTAATTCCAAAAAACTTCCCCGGCTGTCAGTAGTGTTGGGTTGGTTTTTGTATCATTATGATTGACCGAAAAGCCGCGAAATCCATATTTTATTAATATTTTGGAAGAGTAATTATATATAGTTTCTTGTGTGACTCTGTATAACTTTATCATAAGCGGTGTATCCAATATATTCAATATCATTTTCGGGGGTACATTGTCCCCGTTGCCGAGATATTCAATTTTTTGCTTGTCAGTCAGTGGTAGAATTTTGAACATTTCGAATTTATTTGACAAATCACATCTATAAAAAATATGGCTATCTGTTCTGGATGTTAAAACACATATATTATTTCCTTCAGTCAGTCTAACTATTTGTTCTATAATTGCCTCTTGATTTTTTAAATTAACCTCATTTAATGCATCCAACAAAATTATATATTTTTCACTTCTTTTTAGAAAATTTGATGTCAGAAACTCTTCCCCAATTTCATATGTTTTGTTTATGCGGGCAAAAACATTATCACTACAATCCTTTAAAGGTACATAAATAACCGGTGGGTATATATTTGATTTTTGGCAACAATATTCCTGTATTTGTCTCAAAATTGTAGTTTTTCCTGCTCCACCTGTTCCGGAAAGAAATATATGTGAATCGTTACAATCTAAAATGTAATCAAACAAATCTCGAATAGAATAATCCCTATTATTGTTTCTTATTTTCAAGTTTATTAGTTTCTGCACCGTTTCAAAACCTTTTTTTTCTTTTTCATGCATGAAAACCTTAACAGTATTATATTTGTGCTTTGATGTATAATTAAAGGTTTTGCAGTTTTTCCTACCATCTTGTTGGTATGGGTTAAATGTTGTATCTTCTCCCCAGTTAAAATTATTAAGATTACCTATGTATGCAAAAATAATTCCTTGTCCAAGTTCGTTGTCCAGCCCTCCTGTATAAAATCCGTAATCTGCGAATTTGTCCTGTGACATTGTTCCTGTTACAAATTTGGCAACATCGGAAATATTATTATAGTCCACATCATCATAGTTCATAACGTGTTCATGGCCACACAACATTAAACAAACATTATATTTTGAACCCTTAATCAAATTCTCAAAATAATTTCTTTCCGAAGATTTCCACATACAGGTATTATGATGAGCTAGGACAATTATAGGATTTTTATTATTATCGGTGATTTCATTCAGTAAATCTCTTACAAAATTCATACCGATTATTAGTTTTCCTTCATCGTTGTCGTCTAAAGAAGTTAAGGCTGTATTTAAACAGAGTACATTAAAATCCTCACATATTTTAAACGAATGAGGGTTCCCCTTGGGCTTTTGACAAACGCGCGGGTTACCATATAAATCAGATTTTAACTCCTGGAAAAAACCAAACCCGGATTCCAGTATTTCAACATCTTTGTCGGTCAATACATACTCAATAGTGGAAAATTCTTTTCTTAATCTCCCTATTGTTTTTTTTCTGTCGGAGATTGAACGTTCACAATCATGGTTACCTGGGACAAGAATCAAATTCCCTTTGGGGGCACCAGTTGCATTCATTATTTCATTAAGAAAATCTACTGCTTGTTTTTTTGCTAATTGGTCATCAAGCTGCTTTTTTGCATATCTGAAGTCACCGGTTACAAATATATAATCGATCGGACTATTTATGCAGATTTTTTTAAGGAATGGGAACAACCTATCCCTAAGCTCCTCCGAATTTGGTGATATACTATGATGTATATCCGACATGTGTAAGAACCCCACCTCAATTTCCCCCTTAACATTAATATTTTATTGTATCATAACTATATTGTGATAACCTGTTTATTGGTTTTACGACAAATATAATCCCACATTCCCTGGTAAATTTTGCATTTTTTATATTATTCGTTATAGATTTCTAAAAACCTTTTTTATTGAACAAATTCCAGGCTGTTTAGAACATAGATGTTTTCCCATGTTTATAGTAACAAAAATTAAAAATCATTTGATTTTGAACATTTGATAACATACAATGGAACAAAGAAAAGTTTTGATAGGAATAGGAGCCCTACATGATCAGACTATAAAGTTTTTATCTATGTTTTACCAATTAGGTTTACTAAAATAGGAAACAAAGGAACCGACAGCATTTATACAATAAATGTTATCAATTGGAGGTGCTTATGCCGAAAAAAATCAAATATTTTAAATGTCCCGAAAACCGGGCAGATATTAGGGTATCAACCCTTACAAAAATACAGGAATGGGCACGAAGTGACGAACTGGGGAGTATAGTCAATGTTTTTGGCGGTGAAATACCGCAAACTGATAATATCAAAACCCTTGTGGATTGGCTATTAGAATTTAGCGATATTTGGGACTACAGGGAAAAACAAAAAAAAATATCAGGCAAGAAAATTGCAGATCTTGAAAGATGGCAAACGGATAGCGATGATATTACCAATGAGCAGGCTGAAGTTGTGTTCAGAGCAATAGGGACACTAGGATTAATAGGTGTACAACATCCTATGTCAAATATATATGACTATATAATTGCTTTGGGTGGCGCAAGACTATCATGTCTCTTGAGGCCCAGGTATGCAAGCCATATTATTGATAATGTTTCCCAAAAACCTAAGGCAGCTGTTATGCTTTCCGGTGCAAGGCCTATTTCGGACGCTGAAAGGGAAACAACAGATACCTATGCCCCGGGTGCTGTTTCAGAGTTTGATTTAATAAACAGGGGTGCAGAGCTGGCTTTTGGGCTTGACAATATATATAGGGAAATCCGATATGACGATAAAACAAATATTAATAATTCTTGGGCGTTAAGAACATATAAAGAAGAAAAAACCGGATTGTCCATAATATCGATTGCAGCACCATCAACAGAGCCCGATAAAAGGAGAGCCAATTCTGTGGATACCTATAAATTTTTTTTTGAAAGATATGATGTAAAACCAGGGGAAAGGCTTCTGTTGGTTACAAACCAAATATATGTTCCATATCAGCAGTTGGAGGCAATCAGGACATTGGCTATTCCTTATGGGGTTATTGTGGAAACAGTCGGTTTACCGAATGAATGGACAAATCGAACACAGGTAAAAAGAGGTGCAGATAAATACCTACAAGAAATAAGGTCAACCATACAAGCAATGGATAGGTTTTTAAAGCAGGGACGCGGGGGACAAGAGTTTTGTCCCATTATGTAAATAAATACCAATCAAGGAGAATCGGCTAATCAGGAACGATTCTTTTTTGCTTTCCATTCTTTCCTTGATAATTTTTTATCACATGGTTCCTCATATTGGATAGACAGGTAAATTAATGATATAATAAATCTAGTTTATATATAGAAGAATTATATGGAGGAACCAGAATGGCCAGGGTAATCAGGAAGAGAAGCAAAACAGGAATATATCATGTGATGCTCAGGGGAGTAAACAGGCAAACCATATTTGAGGATGATGAGGACAGAAATATGTTTATAGCAACCCTGGATTCTTTTCGAGGCGATAACAGATATAAGCTATACGCCCACTGCCTGATGTCTAACCATGTACATATTTTAATAAAAGAACTGGATGACGATATATCGACAGCTATGAAAAGAATATGTGTCAGCTACGTTTTTTGGTATAATAAAAAGTATGAGAGGTGTGGGAATTTGTTCCAAGACAGATTCAGAAGTGAGACAGTAGAAAGTGATAGTTATTTTCTAACTGTTTTGAGGTATATTCATCAGAACCCCATAAAGGCGAATATTGTGAAAAACATAGAAGAATGCACATGGACTAGCTATAACGATTATATAAGCACAAACAAGTCTACTATGATAGATACAGATTTTGCTTTAGGTTTGTTTTCTTCTGATTATAAAAAAGCGGTTGATTTGTTTATTAAGTTCCATAATGAAGAAAATGATGATAAATGTTTGGATTTTGAGGATCTTGTCAGACTGACTGATGAGGAAGCTAGGGAGGAAATTTCTCGCTTGGGAATTAAGAATATTGCTGCATTGCAGCACATGGAGAAGGCTGACAGGGACAGTATATTAAGGGGACTGAAAAATATAGAGGGAATATCGATTAGACAATTGGCCAGGATAACGGGCATATCTAAAAGTGTGATTGATCGTGCCGATAATTTTTAAAGAAGATGAGGATAAGGATTATCTGTTAACCTATTTGGAAGAGATAAAGGTATATAAAAAGAGGAGAAATAAAAATGGCTTCAGTTGTGAAAAGCTTTGCTATAGTAGGTGTAGACGCACACTTAGTTGAGGTGGAAACAAAAACGATTCATGGACAACCTCTTATTTCAATTGTTGGCTTGGGAGATATGGCGGTTAAGGAGGCCAAGGAAAGACTGGAGGCCGCATTAAACCAGAAAAATTTTCGTTTTCCTAAAATGAAGGTAGTAATTAATTTGGCACCGAGTGACATGAAAAAAAGTGGTTCCCACCTCGATTTGGCTATGGCCATCGGGCTTTTAGCGGAAACCAACCAACTGAAATCTAAAAAATTACAGGAATATGGATTTATAGGGGAATTATCATTAAACGCTGGGTTGAGGCCGTGTGTAGGGGTACTACCTATGATAATTGCTGCAAAAGGTGCGGGGATTAAAAACGTGGTAGTTCCCGTTGAAAATATAAAGGAAGCATCTTTAGTAAGCGGAGTTAATATATTTGGATTTGAGAACTTAGAGGATACTGTGAAATTTTTGGAGGAAAAGAAAAGATACCAGTTGCCTGTTGATATAAATACAAATTTAGACAGAAACAAATTTGATGAAATAGATTTCAAAGAAGTCCGGGGTCAGGATGCGGTAGTTGAATATGTTATAGTTGCTGCATCCGGTGGGCACAACATGCTGATGATCGGAACACCCGGTTGCGGTAAGTCCATGATAGCTAAAAGAATTCCTACAATACTTCCCAGTATGACAGAGGAAGAATCCCTGGAAGTAACCAAAATATATAGTGTGGCCGGACTTTTGAGGGAAAGGGGACATCTTGTTACCAGGAGACCTTTTAGGGCACCTCACCACAACGCTTCTACTAATTCATTGATCGGTGGGGGTATAAATGCCATGCCCGGGGAGATATCCCTCGCCCACAACGGTGTATTATTTTTAGATGAAATTGCTGAATTTAATAAAAAAACCTTGGAATCACTTAGACAGCCTATGGAGGATCAAAAAGTGACTATATCCAGGGTGAAATACACAAACACATATCCCGCCAACTTTATGGTTGTTGCCGCAATGAATCCCTGTCCGTGTGGTAATTATGGCAACAACAAATGTAGATGCAGTGATTATGAAGTATTAAAATACAGGCAAAGGATATCAGGTCCTATTTTAGACAGAATGGATATTCAAAAATATGTGCAGCCTGTTAGTTTCTTGGACCTATCTAATTATTCCGTGGGGAGAAGTTCCGGTGAACTCAAGGAAAGGGTGGAAATAGCACGGAACATTCAAAAGGAAAGGTACGCTCATATAGAAGGTGTAAATTGTAATGCTCAGATGACGCCAAGTCTGATAAAAGAATATTGCTATCTTGAGGATGACAGTAAGAAACTGTTAAGGCTCGCCTATGATCGTTTTCAATACAGTGCAAGGACTTTTCATAAGTTTCTGAAAATAGCAAGGACCTTTGCTGACTTAGAAGATTCTAAAAAGATAAGAAAGAAAGACATAGCTGCCGCTCTGATGGCTAGGGATTTGGATAAGGAACAGATTGGGATGTTAGTTTTATAGATGTTGGTTTTATAAGGGGGAAAAACTATGCAATATTGGGTCTGGCTGGGCTTATTAAAAGGTGTAGGGCCTATTATCCAAAAGAGGTTGCTGGGTTGTTTTGGGGATGCCGAATCTGTTTATAAGGCGTCCAAATCAGAATTAATAGAAGTATCAGGCATAGGAAATACCTTGTCTGAAACTATAAAATCAACGTCTTTAGAAGGAGCTAAAAGAACCCTGGAAAAGGCTAATAAATTAAATATAAAAATATTGACATATAATGATGGTCTTTACAATATAAAGGCTAAACAATGTCCCTATTCCCCCGTTATTTTGTATTATAGGGGGAATTTATTACCTGACAGCACAGGAGTGGGTATAGTGGGTGCCAGGAGATGTACTGATTATGGCAAAGAAGTGGTAAAGGAAGCGGCAGAATACCTGGCAAACAAAAAAATTCCCGTAATTAGTGGTATGGCCAGAGGTATAGACGGTTATGCGCATACGGCTTGTTTGAAGGCAGGGGGTTATACCCTAGCCTTTTTTGGTAATGGGGTAGACATTTGCTATCCTAAGGAACATAGTGAATTAATGGAAAACATAATAGAAAATGGGGCTGTACTTTCCCAATTCCCACCGGGAACAAGACCAAAGCCTGAATATTTTCCCAGAAGAAATTCCCTAATGAGTGCGTGGTGTGAAAAATTACTAGTAGTAGAGGCAGGTAAAAACAGCGGTTCTCTTATTACAGCCCAGTATATGAAAGAACTGGGAAAAGAGGTTTTAGCCGTACCCAATCAAATATATAGCCAAACTGGGAAGGGTACCAATTTTCTCATTTTAAAGGGAGCGAGGATATATCTGTACCCCGCACAACTGTTGCCGGATAATGAAGAAGAGTTTCCTATTATGGATGGGGATATTGATTCAAATAAAGGGGAAACAAGTAGAATGCATAACGATACTAAAAAAATCGATAAACAACTTTCTGAAAAGGAGAAGAAAATAATAGAATCCATTTCAACCAGTCCTAAAACCATCGAAGAACTGTCTCAATTAACTGGAATAAACCAAATTGAATTATTAGAACGACTTTCTATTTTAGAACTGGAGGGTGTCATCGAAGCATCAGCAGGAGGAAAGTTCGGAGCTAGATGAACGGTGCCGGGGAAACCTCCGAAAAGGTAGCATAAAATGGGACAAAACCCCCGTGTCCCATTCGCCTCGTTTTTCATATTGACATTTTATCAAAGTAATTACAAGGTGACATTATCACAAGATAACAACAATTAAAGAATAAATTTAGTTTTATAAAAACCTGAAATAAGATATAATATAGATAAGAAAAAGGTGATGGAATGAAAATACAAAATGCGCATGATAAGTTCTTCAAGAATACCTTTGGTAATGCAATCATTGCCAAGGATTTCCTAAACAACTATTTGCCCCAAAATCTTATAGGTTTAGTAGATGTAGACACATTGGAACCCCAAAGGGATAGCCATATAGATGAGGAATTTAACGAAAGCTTTTCAGATTTATTATTCAAGGCAAGAATCAATAATAAAGAAGGATATGTGTATATGCTTTTTGAACACAAATCCTATCCAAGCAGGGATATAGCTTTCCAATTACTAAAGTATATGGTCAGAATATGGGAAAGAAAAATCAAAGAATTGGGCTGTTTACCTGTAATTATCCCACTCGTAATATATCATGGAAAAAATAACTGGAATATAGGTCTCAAACTAGAAAATATGATTTTAGAATATAATGAATTGCCGGAGGACATTAAGTTACTTATTCCAAACTACAGGTATTTACTTTATGATTTTTCGAACTTTACCGATGAAGAAATAAAAGGTGAAGTTAGAAATATAATAACAATAAAGATAATGAGGGATATACAGAAAAGGGGAATTGGAGCCATTTCAGAAATCTTGTCAGAGGCAGCTATACTTTTACAACAATTAGAAGACAAACAGGCAGGTTTAGAATACTTTGAAATTTTGGTAAGGTATGTATTTGGAACAAGATCGGATTTTACAAAGCATGATTATGATGGATTGATCAGGAAGATTGAAATCACCTATCCGGAAGGGAGTGAAATGATTATGACTTTAGCTGAAAAATTCAGGGAAGAAGGACTTATGCAAGGAATGGAAAAAGGAATGGAAAAAGGAGAAACAAAAGCACTTGCAAGAACTGCTATAAAACTTTTAACTAGAAAATTTGATTCCGTACCGGAAAATTTAAAACAGGGAATAGCAGAACTGGATGTACCAACACTGGAAGTTATAATTGATAATATATTTGAATATAATAGCTTGGATGATGTCAAAAAATATATTCAGTAACAAAAAACTATTAGAGATCTAATAATAGGCCTATAGGAACCGCTATTTAAGAGAGCACACAAATCCTGTAAATATTGGGATTTGAAGGCTCTCTTTATTATGGGGGGAAACAAGCCCTTTAGTGCTATTGACAGTACAAAGATTGCTGTTGAATTTAATAAACCAGTAACAAAAGGTGCTGGATTTTACAGTGCTGAAAACTTAAGTAACTACTATATTGGAATTGGTGACGAAGATGTTCAAAAATCCAGCATAGCAGCTAATAACTCAAATAAATACCAAGCTAAAGTACAAGCAGACGGAAAAACAGTTGTAATTTCAGGTGTTGCAGCTACAAGTGTAATTTGGGAAGATAAGAATACAGAAAGTGTGTTCAGTTCAGCCCAAGAAGCATTAGTAGTAAAAGGAACTGACACAGTAGTAAAGAACAAAGATGTAACTATCCAAGTTCGTAACGTAAAAGATACTGATGGAAATTTAATGAGTACACAAGAGGAAACATTCAAATCAGTAGATAAAGAAGCAGCTACAATTTACGGAACAAAAGCAATTTATGATACTGACGGAGATTTAGAAAATATCACAAAAACAGATAACAATATAACGGAAGTAGTAGTAACATCAAATAAAGATGTTTACTTTGTATTTGATGAGCCTATATTTGACAATGGAACTGTAAAATACTATATAGGAAGCAGAGATATTACAGCTGACGTTAAAACTGCAATTACAGATATAACAGATGCAAATGAAATAAAGAATGGTACATTAGTTAAAATTGAAGCTGCTGCAGGAATTGAAGACCTTAAACTAGGTAACCACACATTTAGAATAGTAGGTCTAGAAGATTTAGCAGGAAATAAACCAGCTGGTGATATCTACAATGCAGTAATAAAAGTAGTAGAACCAGGTGAAGAAGTAGAAACTCCAGATGTAGCACCAGCCGTGCAATCAATAAAACAAATATCAGAAGGTGAATTTAAAATAACTTTTGCATCTACACCAGCAGATGAAACTAAGATAGTATTAAAAGATTCAAATGGAAATACTGTAGATAGTAAAGCATATTCAGATCTTACAACTGATGATATATACGAATTTGCAGATAACATCACTGATTACAATGGAGCAACAAAACTTAGATATACAATTGATATAACAGGAGCAGATGGTGGTAAAATAGTAGGAACTAACGATAAAAAAGCAGACAAATACTCAAGAGTACACGAGTTCGAACTAGATTTAACAGCTCCAGAAGTTGTATTCTCAACAAAAGACGCTGAAGGAAAAGTTATAGCAACAAATTTTGTATCAACTGATAAAAAAGAAATACACATTCCTTAGTGTTAGAAAGTGGAAGTTTAGCAGCAGGAAACTTTAAAGTAACAATAAATGGTAGTGCATATTCAGTAGATAAGGTAGAAGCTGGATTAACTGATGATATGTTAGTATTAATACTAAAAGATAATCCACTAACATTCAATGGTAGTCAAACAGTAGTAGTAGAAACAAAACTTGATAATAATCAGGATTATCATGTAACAGATATAGCAGAGAATCCATTAAAAGTAAATGTAAAAGTATTAGCAACAATTCACGCTGATGCAGAGTAATAAATAAAATAGCAAACAAAGCATACCCCCATGGCGAAATCCTTGGGGGTTTTGTTTTGCGAAAGAAGCCACACTGGCTAGGTTACCGATGTGGTCAGGAATGTAAGAAAGTTATTTTTGCAATAGCAGCAAGTTCCACAAAGGTACCGGGTACCACCCGAATTTTGTCGAAACTTGCAAATCAAAGAGAAATAGCCCAAAACCTGGGTTGGTTCTCTTTTTTCTTTGGTGGGGAATCGGGATGGGGTGGAGTGAGGATTTTGGCGGCTAGGCAGGTGGGGTTTATAGAAGAATTCCTGAAATCCAGCAGCCAAGCTGGTAGGCCTATAGTGCCCAAGGCCGGATACCAATAAACCTACCGATTAAATCCGCAGAAAGGCGGGCATATTTATAGCTCCTAGGGGTAAGGGTTGACTACGCATTTACAGGCGAAATAAAGCCAGCCAAGCGGGTAAGCTATTTAACAACAGAAAAAGAAGAACCGACCGTGATTGGCCGACTCTCCTTGTTTGGTACTTATTTACATAATGGGACAAAACTCCCGTCCCCGTGTCCCCACGTGTCCCCAACTATCTACCTTCCCAATACTTCTTTGCATTATCATATATTTCATCTAGAGACATATTATTAAATATTTCATCCTTCAGTTTTAGATAGTCTTCTTTGCTTGTTCCTTCAGAATGGCGTATAAATCGTAAAAAACCGGAGTATCCCAGTTCTTTTATTAATACCCTGGAACCCTTTTCTATTATTTCTCTATCTGTAAATCTACTCTTTTCATTCAATAACATCAATGTCCATCTCCTTTCTAAGAAAATCTACAGGATTATAAAGCTTAATATCTTTGATTATATTTTTCAAATTATCTCTATTTTTTTTCACTGTTTTTATAAACCTATCGTCACAGGTTATGAAGTATTTACAATCTCCATATACAGCTGAAGCAAGATGTAAAGCATCATTTTTCTTTATGTTCGAGTTTTTAATCATATCTTCAGCCATTCGTTATGCTATCATCAGGTTCTATCGTTTTTTTACACAAGGCAGAAACGGACTTAATATTAAGTTTTCTCTCAACAAAAGGATTTCTACTGTTTTCATATTCCAATATAAATGACCACATTAGTTCATATTGTCTCTTTTCAACCTGTTCAAATAAAATATCTATTGCTATGGACTCAAACCTTATTCTCATTTGTGTCTGATCATCAAATATTCTATTGTATATATTCATATCAAAATATATCTTCATGTGTTTTCTCCTCGGGTTTCTTATATCTATTATATCATATTTCCTTCTTATCAAAACAATAAAAAGTTCCCGTCCCGGTATCTTTTGCGCATCACCTGCCTCAACGAATGGAAAACGGTGGGGTGACAAACAAACAGTCGGTGGTAAAATAAAAAGCGCGGATTAAACGGCGAGGGTGGAGTGGGATAGCTTGGCGGACAGCGAGGACGGTGGGGCAAGCGGCGAAGACGACAAACAAGTGGAAAAAGAGAGAACCGGCCGCAATTGACCGATTCTCCTGATTGGTACTTATTTACATATTGGGACAAAACTCCCGTCCCAATGCTGTCAGGTTAAGAAAATTTATGATATAATATGTCCGCAATAATTTACAACAATCTAGAGAGAGGCGAAACCGGTGAAAAAAAACCGAAATAATTATGGGATATATTAGAGATTATTTAAAAAACAGGAAGTTAAAAGAAGAGTCACGGACAGATCAAAAACATTTTACCAGGGAAAGAAAAGTAGGATTTACGACACTGATTTGCATGATTCTTAACATGGTGAAAAGAACCACACAGATAGAAATCGATGAATTTCTTGAAAAATTCGAGGCTAGAAAGGGTAAGCAAATGACCTATACA
>JGI24708J26588_10002392_pt1 | contig 14186 bp, 8 predicted proteins | sample BioPla1DNA2_FD_26588 | JGI IMG/M metagenome (IMG submission 26588) | reverse complement strand
GCTATTTGATGTGCTATGCTTATTTTCTTTGCATCTATTTTACCATAAATGCACCTGAAACACTTGTATTTCAGCCCTTTGGAATCATGCAGCAAGCCCTAGTTACTATGCTTATCCAATTCAAGACTAATCTAAAACTGCCTCAATGTTAGCCTTTAGTTCATTAACACTGTTGGGATCTGGATCGTACATATACAGTGCCTGACCAGGCATATTATAGGAAGGTAAATCATTTCTGCCATATCCAATTAATGTTTGTGTTTCAAAATTCCACGGTTCACTGGTTGATAACTCAACATTAACCAAATTGCTTATGTCCCTCGTTGGCATATTGGTTTCAGCAACATCACCAAATTTTGCGATTAATTCATTTGCATGGCCTATTATTTCTGGACTAATTGCTTTTCTAATCATTGCCTCGATAACTCGCATCTGATTTTTACCTCTGCCAATGTCACCTTCAGCTAAGTTATAACGTTCACGCGAATAGGCCAAAGCTTGCTCACCATTTAAGCTAATCCGTCCTTGCTCAAAATAATGTTTGCCATCTCTAGTTGGAAATGCTTCTGGATTATCTAATTCGATACCACCTAAGACATCAACTAACTCTATTAATGAAGTAAAATTTACTCGGGCAAAATAGTTAACATCTATACCTAAAAAATTTGAAATCGTATTGATTGACGTTTCTATTCCATTAATACCGGCATGTGTTAATTTATCATAGCCACCATTTGTTCCTGCTATTTCGACATAAGTATCACGAGGTATATTTGTTAGCAAAATTTCTTTAGAAGTTGGATCAACTGTCATCACGATGTTAACATCAGAACGGGAAACAGAAGAAATTTCTCCATAGGTATCAATACCACTAATATAAACATTAAAAGATTCTTTACTCGTATTAACACCTTTTCTTAAATCTTTTATTTCCATCTTTACAATAGCTGTATCTAGGACACGGGTAACCGTTTCAAAATCTGGATATACTTCTTTAATCAAAGCTAGATTTGCTTTATTAACTAGCAGTGAACTTAAATGACCGGCGTAAAGTTCCGCTACTGAATCGGGGTAGCTGCCATACTCTACTCTATTTACATTAAGATTGTTTTCTTCAACTAGATCGGACAAAACATTTTCAATATTTTCTGGATCTTCTGAAGCAACAACACCAATTGTTTCGTTGTTTAAATCACTCATAGCTTGATATGATGATTCAGCAAGAACCCTTACTTCAAACTCAACATTTTCATATTTAGCATAAAGGGAATTCAAAAAGCCAATGCTCGATAATAATAGATAAGCGATGAGTACTAATACAATCACAATAACTGTAGCAAAACTATTCCAAAATCTTCTAATTTTTCTTGAAAATTGACCTTTGCCAGCTAGAAAATAACTTATCGTAGAGAGAATAATTAAAATTACAGTAATGGTTGCTCGACTCTTAATAGGCAATACACTATATATCCACATAGAACCAATAACCACAATACTAAGTAAAATCATCACGATCGAAAGGAGATAACCATAGATATTTTTACTCTTCTCTGGTAAAAAATCGACTTGCTCTAATTGTGTTTGTGAATACTGATTTGCTTGTTTATTTTCTTTTCTCTTTTTTCGCTTACCTCTATTACGGGTTTTATTATTTTTTGTGTTCTGAGTTGCTACACTCTCTCGATTATCTTTGGGTGAAACTAAAGGCAAATTGTTACGCCTTTGTTCTTTGGCATTTCTTTTTCTTTGCATTACCTGGCGCTCTTCAGCCTCAGAATAATTGCGTGATCTGATTGCAGCTTGTCTGGCTTTTTCTATCAAATCACTTTCATTGTTTATTTGATTATCATCTTTATTCATATTAATATCTCACATTCAAAATTATTGTCTTGAAGTATAATCCATTCAAATTAAGAATTCATCTTTTTTCTATAATGTTAAGATTTATAGCCAAGTTATCTAATATTAGACGCAAACAAAAGAAGAATTAACCATTATTATATCAAATTTAGTTAATTCTTCTTTTGATAATTTTCTTTATTTTTTTATAAAGCGTTAAGCTAACACGGCTGAGCTATCACTTTCTTCTTGATCAGATTGTTTGTTTAAATCTTTGCGATAGGTCAACATTCTCAGACCATTCAAAATAACAAGTATTGTACTTCCTTCATGTGCTACAACCCCTAATGGTAAGTTAATAATTTGCAACACATTTACTATAATCAAGACAAAAATAACTGCTAGAGAAAAGAAAATATTCTGCTTAATTATTTTGGATGTCTGTTTAGCAAGGCTAATCAAATAGGGAACACGATTTAAATCATTTTTAACTAAAATAACATCGGAGGTTTCCATTGCTACATCTGTCCCAGAACCCATTGCAATACTGGTATCAGCAGTTGCTAAAGCCGGGGCATCATTGACTCCATCACCAATCATTAAAACGGTGCGCCCTTTATCCTGCAAATCTTTTATAATTTCTGACTTATCACCTGGCATTAAATTTGCTCTAACATGATCAATACCAATTTTATTTGCTAAATATTTTGAGTTCTTTTCGGCATCACCAGTTAACATTACAGTTTCAATACCAAGATCATGTAGTGTATCAATGACAGTTTTAGTATTTGATTTAAGGGGATCCATAATACCAAACATTGCTCTTAATTGATCATTTTCTGTAACAAAAACAATGGTTGAGCCAGAATTTTCCAGCTCGTCTATATATTTTTTCTGTGTTTTATCTATTTCTGGATGATTAGTGCCAGCTGCTACCAATTTGCGATTACCAATTTTCCAAACATTACCTTGATATATAGCTTTAAATCCTTGGCCTGTGATATCGTTAATTTCATCTAATTCTAATGTTTCAACATCTATTAACTTGCGTAAAAAAGCGGCAGCTATAGGATGCGTTGAAGTTGATTCAACAGACTTAACAATACGATTGATCAGATCAATTTGTTCTTGATCACAGTCTTTGCAATAAAAGGCTTCTGTTACACTTGGTATTCCAATTGTTAAAGTACCTGTTTTATCAAAAACAACCGTGTCAATCTCGGCACTAGTGTCTAGGACATTCCCACCGCGTAAAATCATCCCTTCCTTAGCAGCTCGACTAATTGCTGATAATTTAGCTGGCGAAGCACTGGCAACTAAAGCACATGGAGATGCAACTGTTAACATTACCATTCCTCGATAGAATGCAGTTTCCCAACTCCAATTCAAGATAAATGGTGCTACTAAAATAAAAATTGGTACTAATATCAAAACACTTTTGACAAAAACACCTTCGATTCTACTGATCATAGATTCGCGATTTGATGGCTTATTTTGAGCTTCATCAACCATCGCTACAATTTTTGACATCAAAGTATCTGTATCGGCAACTGCAACTTCTAAATCAAAACTTTCATTTTCATTTAAAGTACCACCAACACAGCGATCACCATATTCTTTTCTTACCGGCATTGATTCACCAGTAATTGAAGCTTCATTAACATAAGCTTGCTGGGATAACAAATCACCGTCTATTGGAATTAATTCACCTTTTGGTACTTGAATTCGATCTCCTATTTTTAAATCTTTTGTATTTACTTCGATGATACTACCATCTTCTTGATATTTTCTGGCTGTATCCGGCATTATTTTCATTAATTCAGAAATTGCATCGCGGCTTTTATTTTCCGTATAATGTTCCAGCGAATGTGAAAGTGAAAAAATAAAAATTAAAATTGCACCTTCTGAAAAATGACCAATTATACTTGCACCAATTGCAGCAATCATCATCAAAATATTTGCATCTAATTTATTATTGACACGAATTTCATGAATTCCATCTTTTACCGAATCGATGCCCCCAATAACAATAGCTAGCGTGAAAAATACATTCGACAAGATTAAATTATTTTGACTAACAATATATCCTAAGATAATAAAAAAACCACAAATTATTGTTAGGGTTAAATCTGTATTTTCTTTAATCCAGCGTGTCAATTTTTCCATTTCTTACTCCCTTCCGAATTTGTTTAATATAAATCTTCGTTGTATATTTTGTATTTCTTTGTAAAATTATTATTATTTAGAATTATATCAAAAAACAAATTTTCAGGGTCAGCCTAGGCTAACTAAAAAGCAGTTAGCAGTGCCTAATTATAGGCTTTTCAAGATTTTATAAATTATCATTAAAAGTCAAATAAAAAGCAGAGGACTCGGCTTATTATAGAATTTACTCGCCGTTTCCTCTGCATATTTTATGTATAATTTGTCAATAAATGAATTTTTATAAATTTATATATTATTCAATTCTTTGATTGTATTACCTTGTTTTTGCAATAATCAGACAATTTTTATTCTCAACTTTAAATACCGTTAGCCAACAATCGAATCAAAAGAGAAATTTGTAAACTCAATTTCTAATGTCATTTCTTTTTGGCCACGATAAATACTAACCTCTGCTTTATCACCAGTTTTATATTTCAATAATTGTGTTTTTAAACTATTAAAGGAATCAACTGGCTGTTCATCTATAGCATAAATGATATCGCCTGATTCTAGTCCTGCTTTTTCAGCCGGAGAATTGTCCATAACTTGATCAACCAGAACACCTGTTTCAGTCGGTAATTCTTCTTCCGAATTCATGATTGTTACCATTTGCATATTTACGCCACTAATACCAAAATAGACTGACTCATAACTACCATGCTCTTTAATTTCAGCGATAATTGGTTTGGCAACATTGATCGGAATTGCAAAGCCAATTCCATCTGCTGTCTGTGGTCTAGCCGTATTGATGCCAATTACTTCTCCATTTACATTTAGTAAGGCACCGCCTGAATTACCAGAATTAATTGCAGCATCTGTCTGCATTAAGCCATCCAAAATATTTATACTCTGGCCATCTTGAACTTGAATTGTACGGTTTAAACCAGAAATATAGCCAGAAGTCAAAGTTGATTGTAAATCTAAGCCCAAGGGATTCCCAACCGCAATTGCTTTATCTCCAACTTGCACTTCGTCTGAATCACCTAGCTCAACAGCAGGTAAATTAGTTTTGTCTACCTTGATAACTGCCAAATCTAAAGTTTGATCATGCCAAACTAATTCTGCCTCAGCTTTTTCACTATCCGCAAACGAAACTGTCAATTTTTCTGCTTCGTCATTGTTAACAACATGTGAGTTTGTCAGAATATAGCCCTCAGGATCAACAATTACACCTGATCCAACCCCTTCTTTGTATTTCGGAACTTCATTATAAAAGAAGAAAGGATTCATTTGAGACTCACCTCTTACTAAAGCCGTGATACCAACAATTGAAGGTATCGCTTTAGCTGCTACCGCATTTTCTACTGTTCCATCTTCTTTTATTGAAATATTTAACTGTCTAGGTTCTTGCTTGACTGTTTGTGTTTCTACATTTTGAACTTTATTTCTTTCGCCTAAAATACCAGTTGATTGTAAAATATATGTCCCTGTGGTTGCCAGTATAATTCCTACTAAAACTAGAGCCAGACCTCGTAAAAAGCGATGTCTGGGTTTTGCTTGTTTAATTTCTTCACGAATCATTTGACGAATATCATCGGAATCATAACTTCTATTTTGATTAGAGTTATCTTGTCTATTGACATTATGAAAATCTACAGCATAACGGTTTGGTTCCTTATTGTTGTTATTTGCACTAGGCTCACGGTAGATCCTATAGCCAGAGTCCCCATAAGTATAATGTCGATAGCCAGAGTTAGTATCCGCATATTGACTGTCTTCATCTAAGCTTTGGCGGTAATTGGATTGTTGATTTTGATCCCTTTTAGTTTGATCTCCCTCCTGTTTTGATTCATGTTCAGCTTGATCATCATGTTGATTAGAATGGTTATTAAATTGATCACTCATGGTTTTCTCCTACATTTGTAAATACTAATAGAACTTATTATTTTATTTATCATTGATTTAAGACAAATAATTAATATGATCTATAATTCAAAACTTTAACTTTTTTATGATTACAAGAATTTTAGATGATAAATTTGGCAAGAATATGAAATTCTATTGATTTTATGCGATAAACACTTGTATTTTAGAACAACTATGTTTTCTTAATTTTAATGTTTTCGTTAGCTTTTATACGTCAACAATATCTATTTTTAAAATGAAGATGTTATAATCTTAAACAAAACTTCAGAGGAGTACGATTATGCAAAGTTATGAAATTCTAGGCCATTTTTATCTAGGTAAAACTCTAAACCCACAGACTATGGAAAAAACAGATCAGTATTTTTTATATGATTCAAAAGATCTGACTACGCACGCGATCTGTATTGGAATGACTGGTAGTGGGAAAACTGGTCTGGGTATCAATATCTTAGAAGAAGCTGCAATCGATAATATTCCTGCTTTAATAATTGATCCTAAAGGAGATATGGGAAACTTGCTTTTAACGTTTCCTGAACTAAGTCCCGAGGATTTTTTACCATGGCTACAAGCATCTGATGCAGAACGAAACGGCATAAGTTTAGAAGAATATGCAAAACAAAAAGCATCAGATTGGAAAAATGGATTAAAAGAATGGAATCAAGATAGCAATCGAATTCGTACCCTAAAAAACAAAGCTGATTTTTCCATCTATACACCAGGAGGAGCTACTAATCCCTTATCCATTGTCCAAATCCTTGATTGTCCCACTCAGGTTCTAAATGATAGCGAAATGCTAAATGATTACGCTGTGTCAAGCGTTTCTGCTCTTTTGAGTTTGATCGGAATTAAAGCTGAGCCTTTGCAAAGTAAAGAGCATATTTTATTGACTAATATTTTGTTAGACACTTGGCAACAAAAACAAAATATGGATTTGGCGAAATTAATCAAATCAATAATCAAACCAGAAATTGAAAAAATTGGTGTTTTATCTTTGGAAGAATTTTTCCCTGAAAGTGAACGTATGACATTAGCTACTGCCTTTAACAATCTGCTTGCTGCACCTCAATTTGCTGTTTGGCTAGAAGGAGAACCAATAAATATTCAAAATCTACTCTATACACCAGAGGGAAAACCTCGTATGAGTGTTATTTCACTTAATCATCTGAATGATCAAGAAAAAATGTTTTTTATTTCTCTCTTTTTAAATCAGGTTTTGGCTTGGCTACGTACACAATCTGGTACAAGTAGTTTGCGTGCAATTTTATATATGGATGAAATTTTTGGATTTGTACCACCAGTTGCTAATCCACCATCAAAAAAGCCAATGTTATCTTTATTAAAACAAGCTCGTGCATTTGGCTTAGGTGTGGTTTTAGCAACGCAAAACCCTGTTGATATTGATTATAAAGGTTTAGCTAACATAGGAACTTGGTTTGTTGGTCGTTTACAAACAGAACAAGACAAAAACAAATTGTTAGATGGTCTACAAATTGCTTCAAAAACCAATCAAGCCTCCTCTTTAAATTTTGATCGTAAAGATTTGTCTGCTTTAATATCTAGTTTGCCCCCTCGTTCCTTTATCTCAAACAATATACATGATGCAGGTCCCACTTTATTTGAAACTCGTTGGTGCCTTTCTTATCTGGCTGGTCCTTTAAGTCGTAATCAAATATCTAGTTTGCAAGAAAAAAATTCAGTTGAACAAATAGATACTGCTCCCTCAGAGAAATTAACAGATGACGAAAATTTAATACTTGAGCAAAATGATAATGAGATAATAGAAAGAAGCATCAATTCAGGTATGACACTTGATTTACCTCCAAACGTACCAAAGGATATTAGACAATACTATTTGACTGGAACTTCCAATCAATACATACCAACCTTATTTGCCCATGTAGAAACCAGCTACGAAAGTAGTAATCCAGTCTTTTCAAAGTCTGTTATTAGTAATTGGCAGACTCAAATCAAAGATGAAATCATTGCTGTTGACTGGAAAGATGCACAGCTCAATGATTTTGATTTAAATAATTTAGAAACTAAGCCATCTAGTGACGGAAAATATCTCAACTTACCAGATATAGCAACAAGAAAATCAAGTTATACAAATTGGCAAAAAGAACTTGTCGATCATATTTATCGGAATGAAACTTTTGTTTTGTATGCAAATCAGGATAAAACAGTTGTGGCTCAACCTGATGAAAGTCAAGCCGAATTCATGATTCGTTTAAGACAAGCTAATCGCGAGCAAAGAGATGAAGAAATAGAAACTTTACGAAAAAAGTATGACAAAAAGTTTGCCAGTTTAGTAGAAAAAATTCGTAAAGCTGAACAAGCTGTTGAAAGAGAAAAAGATCAGGCAGATCAAGCGAAATTTAGCACATTTATTAATCTTGGTAGTACCATCTTAGATACCCTGGTTGGTAGAAGAAAAGGAGTTGGTAAAACAACTATTAATAAAGCTGCCCGTTCTCTTCGTTCAGCAGGTAGATCAAGACAACAAAGTGGTGATGTGGTGAGAGCCAAAGAATCACTTGAAACTTATCAAAAAGATTTTGAAAATTTAGAAATGGAACTAGAACAAGAAATAAATACTCTCACTCAAGCATATGCAGAAAAAGAAGATGCTTATCAAGAAATAACAATTAAACCAAAAAAGAAAGATATCTTAGTTAAAGTTTTTGCACTATTGTGGCAAGCTTAATATTTTTCTATAATACCAAGCTATGGATAAATTTTACATTTTAATTATACGCTCTAATACAAATATTGGTAGGTTTATTCGTTTAATGACAGGTTATAACTACAGTCATGTTTCCATTTCATTAAATGATGATTTAGTACCATTGTATTCTTTCGCTCGCTACTACGTTAATAGGCCATTTACAGGTGGTTTTACCGAGGAGTCTTGGTTGAGATACTTAGATAAAGAAAAGGATATTAAATTTATCAAATTTACAATTCCTATTTCTAAAAAAGGTAAAAAAGCTCTTGCAAAAAAGCTAAATGAGATGAATGTTCACAAAAAGTATTATCGTTATTCTCTTCTTTCTGCTATTAATTGTTTTTATCCAAAAATGCCCTTTTGTCCCAAAAACAAATATACCTGTTTAAGTTTTGCTGTCAAAATATTGAAAGATTATGGCATTATCGACCCTTTAATCACCATATATGAAATCAGAAAATTACATTATTTATTGAAACACTTCCCGCATCAAGTTTATAGAATGTCTTGTTCGGAAAAACAAAATTATGAATGGGGATTAGATGAATATTATAATAGGCAAAGTATTTTAAACCATTTGCCTTTTGTAAAATAAAAAGCGAATAACAGACATTCAAGAATTTTATCTAGCCATAGCTTAATCTCACATTCGATTTATCGCATCAGCTGCTAAATCTGATCGCTCACATTCTGTTTCTAACATAGAAATTTGATAACAAAGTTTGGAACCTTTCATTTTTTCTGAAGCATAGCTTAAGCCGTTAGTCCTATTATCAAGTAAATGATGATCAATTTGATTTGTATCACCTAACAAAATAATTTTTGTGCCCTTGCCGGCTCTGGTTATTATCCCTTTCGCCTGCCTTGGAGTTAAATTTTGTGTTTCATCTATAATCAAATAAGTTTCTGTAATTGAACGTCCTCGAATATAATTTAATGCCTCAGTCGCAATGATTTCACGGTCAAATAGCTCATCAATTTTGCCAGATAATTCTTTTTCATTTTGAAAACGTGCTTCCTCATCTTGATCGATAACAATTTCTAAATTATCAATAATGGGTCGCATTAGGGGATAGATTTTTTCTTGTTCTGAACCCGGTAAATAACCAATATCATCATCAAATTGAGAATTTGGTCTAACCACTAAAATGCGGCGATATTGTTTTGGAATTTCTTGAATAACTTTTTGTAAACCTGCAGCTAAGGCATAAAATGTTTTGGCTGTACCGGCTTTGCCCTTAACAATAACTAAAGGTGCCTCCTTCGCATCGGTTAATAAAGCTTCCTGCAAAAAATATTGCCCGATATTGCGTGGAGAAACTCCATAAGGTTTCGTATTTGCGTATTGTAGGGGTACTATTTTTTTACCATTAAATTTACCTAGCAATGAACCTTGTGACCTATCAGTTTTTAGAAGATAAAATTGATTGTTAATGTGATTTATTGTAACTCTATTGCCTTCTGGATCTACTTGATAGACATTTTCAGGATCGATACCGTGTAGTTTGAATTCTGAACATAAGTCTTCTGGTATATAGACCTCTACTCGACCCGAATATTGTTCGCTTTCAATCGGAGCTTGTTCAGTTGTAAAATCCTCGACTAAAATATTGAGTAATTGTGCTTTTATTCGCATCATTATATCTTTAGTCACCAAAATTGGATTTAAATCTTGATGCTTTAAACCTAAGCAAACTTTTAAAATACGATTGTCATTTTGTTCGTGCTTAAAACCTTGAGGTAACTGTTCAGTAACATGATTGACTTCAATTCTAATTATGCCACCCGTTTCTAATTCAACACCTTCTACCAAATTACCTGTCTCTCTCAAATCCTCCAAAAAACGAATAGAGCGCCTAGCATTGGCACCAGTTTCACCATCGCTATTTTTTAAAGTATTCAATTCTTCGAGAACTATCACAGGCAAGACCACGATATTATCTTCAAAATAAAACATGGCATCTGGATTTTGAATTAGAACATTGGTATCAAGTACATATGTTTTTCTCATATAATGTCCACCTTGCGAGATTATTTTGTCTATTCTAATAAATAGACCTATAATCCAAATTGATAAAAATAGAAAAATCTTTATCTAATTACTATGTTCTTGAAGTCATTATATAAAAACAAAGTTATGTCTTTGTTATAAAAAATTCTTGTAATGTCTTTGTAATACTCAAGGATTTTTATTGGTGTAAATTTTAAATCTATAAAATGAAAATTATAGAATATATTATAATAAAGACAGCAATTATTAAATTATGGTTAAAAAATAATTTGGTGATTTTAATGAATACAAATAATGAAGAATACATTTAAAAAGTTCAACACTTTATATAAAATGTTGAACTCTTTATTTGGCGGAGAAGGAGGGATTTGAACCCTCGCCAGAGTTGCCCCTGCTAACGGTTTAGCAAACCGTCCCCTTCACCACTTGGGTACTTCTCCAGATTATTTATTAATTTGGCGGAGAGAGTGGGATTTGAACCCACGGTGGGCGTACACCCACGCCGGTTTTCAAGACCGGTGCCTTCAGCCAGCTCGACCATCTCTCCACGAAAAATAGCTAGTTTATATTATCTAATCTAATATTAATTGTCAATTATTTGTTTAAATTGTAGGCAAAATCTCAAGCTTGAAAGACTAATTAGTGTTTCAAGCTTGATTTATAGATTGCCAGAAAAAATAAACTAGAGTGCAAAATAGCCTGTTTTAAAGCTATGGATATCTAAATTCTTTTTCGCTAAAGCTTCTTTTATTCGTTTTATTTCTGGGTCACGCTTAATTTTTAAGGTTGTTGTCATCTCCGGATCTGATTCATCCCAAATAAAATTTTTAACTCGTTTGTAGACTGCCATTCGATCATTTATCTTCCTTATAGTAGCCTGCAAATAATCAGTAATATCATTGTTTGAATCTTTGTTAACTTCTTCTGGTAAAGCCTCTCGGTCTATTTGAAAACGTGCAACTAAATCTACAGCACCCCTTACTGTATCCTCACCCCAAATCATTATATTTTTAATACCTGGGAGATTGATGTAAAAGCTTTCTAATTCTTCTGGAAAAACATTTTTTCCGTTTGAAAGTACTATGCAAGATTTTGCTCGGCCTGTAATATATAACAAATTGTTTTCATCAAAATAACCCATATCACCAGTTCGAAACCAGCCATCAGGCGTGAAAGAATCTGCTGTATTTTCTGGATCATTGTAATAACCAAGCATGACGTTATCCCCTTTCGCCAAAATTTCACCAGCCGTCTCAGGATTATGGCCATCTCCATCAATAGCTAGGCTTACACCACAAAGTGGTTCACCTACGCTACCAATCGTACTATTATTTGGATTGTCTGCAGCTAAAATAGGTGCAGTTTCAGTTAAACCATAGCCTGCAATGCTAGCTACACCAATTTCTTCGAAAAACGATTGTACTTCGGGGGCCAAAGCAGCAGCACCCGAAATGAGAAGTTGAAGTTCACCACCTAAGCCTGCATGAACAGACTTGAATATTTCTCTACGTTTATCTATCCCTAGTTTTAGCAAAAATTTAGAGAGTTTGCGTCCAAAATTAAAGGTAGAAGTTTTGCCAGATTTTTCGATAGTTTTCATAACCTGGCGATGTATACCACTCAACATTAGGGGAACTGTTAGAATTACATTAATTTTCCATTCTTTGAGATTTGGAACTAAGGTTCTGAGACTTTCATTAATACAAATCGTAATTCCATATGCCCAAAGACACCACATCCCTACTGTCGACTCAAAGCAGTGGTGCAATGGCAAGACAGAAAGGGCCCTCAAGCCACTTGGAACATCTAGACTGCTTATGGCTTGATTAACATTAGCAACCAAATTTAAATGGCTAAGCATTACACCTTTAGAAGTTGAAGTGGTACCAGATGTGAACGAAAGGACTGCCATTTCTTCAAGTGGTAGTTCGATTGCCCTAAATTTGTCCTTTAAATCAGATCCTAGACCTTGTCCGAATTCTAATATTTCTTCGAAACCATATATTTTACAGGCAGAATTAAGAGCCTCAATTTCTTTATTCAGCTCGTCTAATTTATCTTCTTGGTCGAATAAAACTAGAGTATTGACATTAGAATTTGTCTTTACCAATTCTAATGCAGCGGATTTATGCGCATAGTCAAAACCAAAAATTTCAACTTTTCCTCGTTCACAAAGATCTACTACTTCATGGTCTGGCAATTGTTTATCTAGTGGCACAGAAATTCCTAAACCAAATAATACTGCATTATGAAATACTACCCAAGGATATGAATTATTTCCAATAACAGCAAAATGTGGTTTTTCTCCTTGACTTAGTGTTAATTTTGACAAATCGGCTAAACCTACAGCAAAATCGACAATATCTTGCTCGAGTTCAGTATATGATTTGGTTACTGTTGTTTTCTGTTTTCCCTCATGGAAAATATAAGCAGGAATTTCATTATAATTCGTTTTAGCATATTCCAATATGTGACGTAAATCTCTAAAATGGGTTTTAAAATCTATTCTTTTACTTCCTTTTACAATTTTCATACATATCTCGCTTTCTATATAAATAAGATGTTTGGATAAATTTATTATTCATTTATAAAAACTAATACTGAAGTAGAAGCTAGGTTATAGCCAAGTTAAGTGCTTAAGTCTTACTATTGCTATTTTCAGTGTTTTTAGAATTGTGAAATGAATTAAATAATCCTTGCTCTAAAATAAAAGACTCGGCTAATAATTTGTTGACAAGTGCTTCACATACAAAAGCTAAATTTAATGTTTTTAAAGATGTCTCAAATCCTTGAATTTCAACATTTTTTTCTGATTCTATTTCTTGTAATAATGTAGAAGTTTGACGCTTCAAAGCATCTTCTAACAATTGGCAAAAACTATCATAAGCGGCACTTAGTGGAATAATTTTTGTCTGCAGAATAATTCCGTGTGAGATATTTTGCATTGCAGTCACTTCTTTCAAGATGCTTAGAACAATAAAATGAGCAAAATGAACCCGATTATATTTGCGCCCAGCTGGACTTGGAGCCATACCCCATTTGATGTAGTTTTCAACCATTGTGCCAGTAATAATTTGGTCCTTGTCTAATAAGGGAGATAATAGCTCATCAATATAATCAAGCATTTTTTGTCGCATCAGACCTTCATCTGGCAAATCATCCCAGCGCGGTAATCTAAATTTATTTAAAGAATTTAATCTTCTACGTAAATCATGATTTTGCATTATTTTCATTTTTTCTAAGCATCCTTTTTCATATTATTTAGTTTATTTATTTTCTGCAAACATCTGCTATTTATAGTTTTTGCTTCCTTCACAGTTATGATAACTGTTAAAGTTTATTTTAATAAAAATTATTTGTCAAGTAAAAATCTAATTAGTGTTGATTACTGCTTTGTTTTGCTTTAGTTTTCATAAAAAAGGAACAAGTGCACGGGCTGCCTATAGCGTCAAAATAAAATGTCGTCGAAACTCCATTCGTGGCATCAAAATAAAATGTCGTCAAAAGAATTTACCATCCTTTACTCAGCGACTTGATTTT
>JGI24708J26588_10002391_pt1 | contig 14187 bp, 11 predicted proteins | sample BioPla1DNA2_FD_26588 | JGI IMG/M metagenome (IMG submission 26588) | reverse complement strand
TAAGCATATTACCGATTTTCAAACCATATAATAAAATTTATTACAGGGGTCTAAACTTTAATCTGCATAGGAAAGCATCGGGCTTTATTTTAATTTAGCCCAACATAAATAATAGCTCCTATAAAAAACAGATGATATAAAACAGTACTAAGCCTATGCCCATAATGTTTTATATCATCCATTATTAAATCACTTTACTGGTTTTGTATTATAATTATGTAAGTAATAAATAGCATTAAATATTTACTTTATTTTTGTTACTTTAATCTTACAGGTCAGTGTCTTACCATCTACTTTAGCTGTTATCGTAGCTTCACCAACAGCCTTGGTAGTAACCATACCATTTCTAACCTGGGCTACAGAAGGTTTATTGGAAGTCCAAATTACTCTTGATGTATTCCCCTCAACCTGTAACATAAATTGCTCATATTGTTCCAGGGTTATACTGTTGATATTAAGTCCAACTACATTTATTTCTACTGTTGCTGATTTGCCAGATTCNGTCATTGCAGTTATAGTAGCTGTTCCAGTAGATTTTGCTTTTATCTTACCAGTCTTGGTGTTAACCTCTACTACAGAAGAATTGCTAGAACTCCATGTAACACCGTCAGTAGAATCTGCCGGCCTTAAGACTGCCTTTAAGGTTCTTTCTTCACCTCTGGACATGACTATTTTTTTATCTGATAAGGTTAATGCTGTAGATGGTATTTCATCTTTAACAGTTAGGTAAGCAACGGCTTTCTTTCCACTATTATCATTGGCGTAAGCTGTTATAGTTGCTTTACCAGCTTTTAAAGCTGTTATGGTTCCATCTTCTTCAATCACTGCCACATCCTCATCACTAGATACCCATTTAACATTACGGTATGTTGCATTAGATGGTTTGATGGTAGGTTTCAATACTCGATTAGTACCTACTATCATTGTAAAGTATGAGGTGTCCAGTTTAATGCTAGTTACAGGTCTTACAACTCTTATTACACAACTAGCTTGTATATTGCTTCCATCTTTGGTTGTTGCTGTAATTGTGGCATATCCCAAGGCTACACCAGTTACTTTACCACTTTTATCTACTCTAGCCACACTTTTATCACTGCTAGTCCATGTAACATTTTTATTACTAGTTGTAGCCGGAAGAATTTCTGCTTCTAAATTAAGACTCTCTTTTAATCCAAGATTATAAGTTTCATAGTTTAATTTTATCGAATTAGCCAACTCAATAACCTTAACTACACAAGTTGCCTTAATTCCCCCATCTTCAGTGGTAACTGTAATTGTTGCAGAACCTCCTCTTTTTCCTTCAACAATTCCATCTTCAGTAACTGCTGCCACTTCAGGATCAGAAGTAGACCATGTTACCTTTAGATTGGATGCATCACTAGGTGTTACAGAGGCTCTTAATCTGAATGTTTGATTCACATAAATGGTCTTCTCAGAGAAATTCAGTATAACTCCTGTAACTGGTTGTTTGACTGTTATTTTACAGATAGCCTCTGCTCCAGCTTCAGTTCTTACAGTAACTGTGGCAATACCAGATGCTTTTGCAGTGACTTTACCCTTATGATCAACTGTTACAACATTACTATCACTGGTCTCCCAGAGCAGACGAGTTTTTGTACTGTTTTGTGGTATTATAGTAGTTTCAAATATGTAAGTATCTCCAACCATTAATTCCAAAGTATTCACATCCAGAGAAACACCAGTAGCTTCCTGACTTACCGTAATAGTACAGTAATCCGTATATCCACCATCATTACTCCTAACTATAATAACTGCTGTACCTGGGCTTTTAGCCGTTACCTTACCCGATGCATCTACAGATGCCACCCTGTCATTGGTAGAGCTCCACGTTACCAAGGTATTACTGGAAGTCAAAGGTAGCAAATTATATGTAAGGACAGCTGTTTGATCTACAAACATTGTCTTCTCTTTTTCGGTAATAGAAATTCCTGAAACACCAACTTCTATATTAATCTCACACATTGCCTTAACATTTAAATCATTATCAGAGGTAGCATATATTGTAACTGTACCTGGTTTTATTAAGGTCACCAAACCATTATCATCTACTCTGGCTTTAGATGTATCTGATGAGGACCAGTGTACCTTTTTATTATAGGCATTTTCAGGATAAACAATTGCGTTTAGTTGTATTCTACCAACAGACAAGTCTACTGTCATACTACTTTCCGATAAGGATATGCTTTTAACAGGCTGTTCTACCGTTACATGACAATATCCTACCACTACATTATCAGTGTTGATTGCAGAGATAACAGCATTACCTCCTGCCTTACCCTGAATTACTACTGAAGGTCCATTGATACTAACTATTGATACAATATTTTCATCTGATGACTCCCAGGTTATTGCCGAGGANGTATGATCTTTGGGGCTGACATTGGCAATTAATGTTTTGGTACCATTAATAGGTATAATTACCTGGGACGGCTCTACTACTACCTTCTCTATTGCTTGTAGAACGGTAATCTCACAGGTCGCCTTTTTAACAATACCATCGATAGTTTGTGTTGCAGTAATTGTTACAATACCTGGTTTTAAGGCCTTTACCAAACCATCTTCTACAGTTGCAATACTTTCATTGCTACTAGTCCACTGCACAGGTTTAGTTTCATCTGTTAATCTGGCATATAACTGCAGGCTACCTGTTGTATAGATTGAGGCTTCTGTTTTACTTAGGGCAATACCGTCAATTACTTTTATATTAATCTCAATCGACTCATTTAATCCTAATTTATTTCGAGTTGAAACATCATATAGGTTACTGCTATTTTCATATGTTAAAAAGATCGTTTCCTCTCCATACTTATTGGCAGTAAATATTCCTCTATTCTTATCTATACTGACAATACTAGAAGTACCAGTTTTTGGACTGTACTTAAACACCTTAGCATCTGGAATATTGGAATTGTCCAGAATATTATAGATGTCACCTACTGTCATATTAAGATTTCGATTATTAATTATAACAGGAACTACTATTTTCAAGTAGGCATAAGGTACATCGGAACTCTTATTATATGTATTATCTGCATAAGCAAATATCTCATATGTTCCTGCTTTCACATTAGTAAACATTATACTACCACTTAATTCACTTATGTTATAACTCATCTTTGATGTGTCATTAGGAGAAATTAGTTTTCCCGTACTAAGATCATATATCTCCCACTTTAAATTATTAGCCCGTCTTGCGTTAGAGTTAATTGTAAATTCAGATGGGACTATAGCAGGCTCACCTAGTTTATCTACCTTATCTACAGAATAAACATTATGGGGCATAGCATCAGTGTCATAATATGATAGGCTAAAAGCTGGTCTTACAACTACCTTTATTTTAACTTCTTGGGGGCTACCATTTTTAGAAAAAGTTTTGGTTGTTGCTTTTATATATGTAGTTCCTGCTCCCTTAGCTACTACCTTACCATTGGAATCAACAGTAGCAATATTGTTATTCTCACTTGTCCACAAAACTAATGGAGAAGTATCGCCACCATCCACATATCTTAGATATAGTTGCTGCTCACCTGCTGGCTCTAGATCCTGATCAAGTTTATATAGTACAAGTGTAGTTTCTTGATCATCTTCTAACAATTCATTATCTACTCCCAGGTTTTGCCTGATCTTACCATAGTCCCATTCTAGTCCAACTTTAACATGTAAAATCATTGTATAAGAATAGGCACCAAGCTTTAAATTAGCCGTAATTGTAGCAAAACCAGGCCCTTTACGAATCATTTTCTGATTATAGATCTGATGAGGAACAGGTTCTAATACAATTACATTCTCATCAGAAGAATACCAAGTTACTTCTGTTGCATCGCTTTTCCATTCATCAGGTACTAGTATTTGTATTACCTCTTGTATGTCTAGCATCTCATATTCTTCACCAGATTTTACTTTAGCGTTTTTTATATTAAAAATATACTCATCTGGTCTTAAAATTCCATCACCCTCATCAACCTCTGCTGCTCTGGCGTGAATTGTGTTGATACCCAGCAGCATAGATAAAAAGAGCAAGGATATAATCAAGGACATCCCTAGTGTTTTCCTTCTTTTTGAAACAATCATTATGTACCTCCTAAAATCTGCTATACATTATGTATCGGCATAATTTACTGGAAACTTAAAATTATTTAATATAATTTTATGTGTAAATTTTGGCAGTTATGTGTCACATTCTGTCATAACTGCCAAAACTAATATAGATATACCTAAAACAGTACCAAAGTACTATAATCAAATTAATGACAAGGTTTTATATTTTTCCCTTTTAAATCTGACTATAAAACAAATGGATCTAAACAGCCAGTCAATCGACATCGCTATCCATACTCCTAGCACACCGAGACTGGTGAAATTGACTAGTACTATACTAAAACCAATTCTCCAAGTAAACATTGACACTATAGAAATAATCATTGTAAATTTAACATCATTAGCTGCCCGTAAAGCGTTAGGCAAAGCAAAGGATGTAGGCCAAATAAGAGCTGCAAGAGTACAGTGATACAGTATTAACTGCATCATAATATCGCCTGTTTCAGCGCTAAATCCATAGATTTGTACTATCAAGGGTGATAACAAGGCGATAACGATATTAATTCCAGCCATAATAATATATACGACTTTCATCAATTTTTTAGTATAATACTTCACCCCTTCATAATCCCTTGCCCCAACCAATTGCCCTACAACAGTAATTAGAGCCAGGCCTATGGCACTTCCAGGAAGAACACCAAAACTACCAACTGTACCTGCAACAGAATTGGCAGCAGTAGCTGCTGTACCCAATTTGGCTACAATACCTAGAACAATAATTTTACCTACTTGAAACACACTGTTCTCTAAACCATTGGGTATACCTATTTGTAGTATTTTCTTTATAATAATNTTATTCAAACGAAACATTCTAAAACTGCCAATCCTTATATCACCTTTATTATTGGCAAGTAATATCATTATAGCAATAGCGGCAATAACCCTGGCAATTAAAGTTGCTATGGCTGCTCCAGCCACTCCCATGTTAAAACCGAAAATAAGTATAGCATTACCGGTAACATTGAATAAATTCATAATCAATGAGGTAAACATAGATATCTTAGAGTTACCCATGGATCTAAATAATGCAGCTCCCGCATTATATAATGCAAGGAAAGGATAGGATAAAGCAGACCAGAAAAAATAGGTTATTGCATTTTCCATCACATCAGCTTCAACATGACCAAAGATTAGTTTTAATAGAGATAATCTAAAAAGGAGGGCAAATGCCATGATTAACATTGATATAGCAAAAGTTACAACAATCAGCTGTTCCGCTGCCAAACTGGCATTCTCCTTTTGCTTATGCCCAAGAAACTGGGCAGCTACTACTGCTCCACCAGTAGCTAAGGCTGAAAATAGACCAATCAACAACACACTGATACTATCAACCAAAGACACGCCAGATACTGCTGCTTCACCAACTCTAGCTACCATTATACCATCTGCCATACCTACAGTAACGGCCAAAATCTGCTCAATAATAAGCGGTATTATTAATCTCATTAAATCTTTTCTTGAAAACATTTACCCTCCACCTTCCTAGGTCAAAGCATAATTGAGTACTACTTAACCTCTACATAATTGCAAACATACTTTCGTAATAAAATAGGGACTTCCGATATTGTAACCGGATTGCCCCTGTATATTTAAATTAGTAGCTTATCTTTCTAATTCTAAAACTCTAATCAATTATAAATATACCATATAAATATGGCAATTAATAGACCTTTCGATAAAATATTTAGTTGTATATTTTATACAATTTCTTAAAAGCTGTATACTTTTATTTAATTTATCATTATCAAAGTCACCAACTTGATTAATGATCTTGTCTCGATAGTATATATTAGAAAGATGTAAATTTCAATTACTTTATCCTCCTTTAANGCGAATAGACCTTCTCAACATTGTATAAATNTTGAAAAGGTCTATCTGCCTATGTTCATTCAAACCCTTGAAACCACTAGGTTTTCTTATTTAACTTCCTATTCATCCCAGTTATGGTACACCTCTTGCACATCATCATCTTCTTCAAGAAGATTGAGGATTTTGTTCATGTTCTTAATATCTGCCTCATCGGATAATTCCACATAGGTCTGAGGTAACATAGTTACTTCTGCTTGTACCATAGGAATGCCTGCTTCTTCTAAAGAATCACGAACACTGCCAAAAACATCTGGATCTGTAAGGATTTCAAAACTGTCTTCCTCTTCTACGAAGTCTTCGGCTCCTGCATCCAGGGCTATAAGCATAAGGTCATCGGCCTTCATATCGCATTCTTCTTTGTCAATGATTATCTGACCCTTCTTATCAAACATATATGACACGCAACCAGGAGTACCAATATTACCACTGCCTTTGGTAAAAGCACTACGAACATTAGCTGCGGTTCTATTCTTATTATCGGTCAGGGCATTAACTATAATAGCAATACCGTTAGGCCCGTATCCTTCATAAGTAACATTTTCATAATCAACTGCATTAGCATCTCCAGCTGCCTTCTTAATACTTCTTTCAATGGTATCATTGGGCATATTATTGGATTTAGCCTTTGCTATAACATCTTTTAAACGACTGTTAGTGTTGGGGTCTGGACCGCCTTCCTTAACAGCAACAGCAATCTCTCTGCCTAATTTTGTAAATATTTTACCTTTAGCTGCATCATTCTTTTCTTTCTTGTGTTTTATATTAGCAAACTTAGAATGTCCTGCCATTATAACTCTCCTTATCCTCAAAACCTTTTATTAAATTACTAACTTTAGTTAACTCTATAAATATTTATTTTTTTATATTTTTAATTTCTTATATATTTATTCTGCATTAATTAATTTACTTAACTTCTCCATTACTAAAACAGTCTCTTCATTGGTACGTATTGCGCACATTACTGTATCATCACCAGCGATGCTACCAACAACACTGCTCATCTGAAGGGCATCCAGTGCTGCAGCTACTGCCATGGCCATACCTGGAACAGTTTTTATAACCAGTATATTTTGTGCCATATCCATTGACAAGAACCCTTCCTTCAAAACTCTGATATACTTTTCACTAATATCAGGATCAGTGTTCTTAAGTACAATATATTTTTGCTTACCGTTATCACTGGTAACCTTAGTCAATTTTAATTCTCTAATATCCCTTGAAACTGTAGCCTGTGTTACATTATATCCAGCCTGCAAAAGACGTTCTGCCAATTCTTCTTGGGTCTCAATATCATATTTATTGATAAGTTCAATTATCTTACTTTGTCTGCTAATTTTCATAATCTACCTTTGCCTTTCTATAATATTTGTAGACCTTAAACATTAATTAATACCTTAGTTTAGATTGCAGAATCTCATAAATTCCCGTGCTACTTAACTTAATCAATATTGTATCATATTGTGCTTTTCTAATAGTTATAAAATCATCGGTGCCTAAGTCTATGCCCTCGTTGCCATCAAATGTTGCCGTTGCCTCTGCGTCCATGTTCTTTGTGCTTTTATCAATAACTACTTTTATTGTATCAGATGCCGATACCACAATACTCTTAAGTCCTAAAGAATGGGGACAGATTGGAGTTATTACCATAACATAAGCATCAGGAATTACCAAGGGTCCACCAGCCGATAAATTATATGCTGTAGACCCGGTAGGGGTAGATATTATTACTCCATCTCCACGAAAACGATATATCAGTTCATCATTAACATATATACCCAGACCAATAATTCTAGAAAAACCTTTTCTGGCAATTACTATATCATTTAAAGCATATCCCTTAATCCCAGTATCCCCCTTAGGAATTTGAGCTTCTATTCCATGATACTGTATATTACCTTCTAACATCATCCTTTTTTCAATTCTATATTCTCCACGGAAAAGACAATCCAACGCCTGCGTTACATGATGTTCTTCTATCTCTGCAAGAAAGCCAACAGTTCCAAGATTAACACCCAAAATCGGAATATTAAGTCCCATCAAACCATTGGCCGCTCTAATAATCGTTCCATCTCCGCCCAGTACTATAGCACAATGAGCATCTCGTATCTTGTTCCCAAAATTTTCATCATATGGATCACCTACTAAAGTAACCTGTTTTCCAGCCTCTTCTATATATGCAGCAATCCTTTTAGTTACGAGATAATTAATATCTTTATCTTGATTAGTTATTATTAAAAAATGTTCCATCCCAATTGCTGCTCCCCTTATATTTATTCAAGTAAGCCTGGCCTCCCAGTGCCAATTGCATAGTTGTGCATAACTAAAAAAATCACATCAAGATGATAAAAAAAGTTTATCATAGTATTCTAAAAATTACAAGCAAGTTACTCTAAAATCAATAATTATAAACAATTATTTATAAACTTAAATGTGCCTTATTAACAATATTTTGTATCAAATTATTATCCAGATCAACACCAAGTATTACATTCTTATCCTCTACTGATAAATCTTGATTAAGGGATTTATCCTTTTTCATATATAGCAAATATTCAATGTTTCCTTCTGGTCCCTTAATCGGTGAGTAGTCTAAATAAATACAATTAAAACCAATAGATGCTGCATATAAGCTAACCTTATCAATTACCTCCACATGCACTTCTTTATCTCTGACAACCCCCTTCTTACCAACCTTATCTCTACCAGCTTCAAATTGGGGTTTTATTAGGCAAACAACTTCTGCCTTTGGTGCTAAAAGCTCCCATACAGGCATTAACACCTTTGTCAAAGAAATAAAGGATACGTCAATGGATGCAAAGGCTATCTGATCTTCTATCTGGTCAGGAGTAAGATAGCGGATGTTAGTCTTCTCCATTGTAACCACCCGTTCATCCTGCCTTAACTTCCAAGCCAATTGATTTGTTCCCACATCCACTGCATAAACCTTGGCTGCTCCGTTTTGAAGCATGCAATCAGTAAATCCACCGGTAGATGAGCCAATATCCATGCAGATCTTACCCTCTAGGGAAATACCATATTGCTCTATGGCCTTCTCAAGCTTTAAGCCACCCCGACTCACATATTTCAAAGGACTTCCTTTTACCTCTATGGTCACATCCTCTGGAAATGTACTGCCTGCCTTATCTTCCCTTTGTCCATCTACAAAAACATTACCGGACATAATTATTGCCTTAGCCTTCTCCCTGCTTTCAGCTAAATTTCTATTAACTAATAATACATCTAAACGTTGCTTCATCTATACACCATCCTTGGATACTAATATAACTGCTAAAGCACTCTATTACAAAGCAGATAGAATTCTCTTTGCTATACTAGCTCCATCCATTCCTAATCTTTCTTTCAGCTCGTCAACTCCGCCCTGCTCAACGAATACATTAGGTACAGAAATATTAATTTGACGAACTCCTTCAATAAATTCATCACATAAAAATGCTGATACTTTCTCACCGTATCCCCCGCTTTTTACGTTTTCCTCCATAGTTACCAGTAGTCTATGATTTTGGGATAGTTCCCTTATAATCTCCCTGTCAAATGGCGCCACGAATCTTACATTTACCATCGTTGCATTAATGCCTGACTCCTTAAGGATATCTACTACTTCAGCAGCAGTCTTTACCATACTTCCAACTGCCAGTATAGCCACCTGCTCTCCCTTATAAATAAGCTCACTTTTACCGTGTACTATGGGAGATTGGTAACCCTCAAGCCCTTCATATGCCATACCTTTAGGATAACGAATGGCTACAGGACCAGGATAACTTAATGCATACCCCAGCATTATGTCTAGTTCATAACTATTCTTAGGAGCCATCACAGTCATATTTGGAAAATGGNTTAAAAAAGATAGGTCAAATAACCCTTGATGGGTCTCCCCATCCCTTCCTGTAATTCCAGCCCTATCAATGGCAAATACCACTGGAAGATTGTTAATGCATACATCATGTAATATCTGATCATAGGCTCTTTGTAGAAATGTTGAATAGATTGCTACCACTGGTTTATATCCACTTGCAGCAAGTCCCCCTGCAAAAGTTACCGCATGTTCTTCCGCAATACCCACATCAAAGAAGCGCTTAGGATAATGCCTTTTAAAATCTATGAGTCCTACACCTTTAGGCATAGCTGCTGTTATTGCAACTATTTTGTCATCTACTGCCCCGTATCGCACCAAGGCATCTGAAAACACCTTAGTATATGAGGTGCCCTCATCTTTTTTTGTAGGTTTACCATTATTAATATTAAAGGGATCAACTCCATGAAATCTACTGGGATACTTCTCTGCTAAGGGGTAACCTTTACCTTTCTTGGTAACGGCATGGATAACAACTGCTTTATTTACTTTAGACGCTGCTTTTAGAGCAGTTATTATCTGACCTATATTATGCCCATCTATTGGACCAATGTAAGTAAGCCCCATATCCTCAAAGAACATACTGGGTATCATAAAATACTTAATAGCATCCTTAGAGCGTTTAAGCACATCTACTATAGGTTCACCAACCCCTGGCATTAAGCGGGTTAGACGGTTTTCTACATTTTCCTTAAAACCAGTGTATTTGGAATTGGTTCTTAATTTAGCCAGATAATTAGCCATACCTCCTACGTTCTCGGAGATAGACATATTATTATCATTTAAAATAATAATAAGATTAGATTTCATTCTTCCAGCATTATTTAAGGCCTCATAGGCCAGACCGCCGGTCAAAGCCCCATCTCCCAATACTGCCACAATTTTATTATTATTACCGCCAATATCTCTAGCCTTAGCCATTCCCAAGGCAGCAGAAATTGCCGTAGAACTATGGCCAGTATCAAAACTGTCGCATTCAGACTCTTTCCTCTTGGGGAAACCACTGATTCCATCTAATTGCCTTAAAGTAGCAAAGACATCCTTTCTTCCCGTTAGAATTTTATGGGTATAGGACTGGTGTCCAACATCCCATATCAACTTATCCTTAGGTAAGTCTAAGAACAGATGCAGAGCCATAGTTAGTTCTACTACACCTAGATTAGCGGCCAGGTGTCCTCCTGTCTTACTAACATTTTCAATTAAAAAAAATCGGATTTCCTTAGCTAATAAATCATAATCTTTTTTATTAATCTTTTTTATATCATTAGCTAAATTAATATTATCTAATATCCTATACATATAAACTCCATTTCCAGATAAATACATCTTTACTTAGTAAAGTTAACTTATCTTGCGAAACACCAATTAACTTTCTCTATTAATTAGCTTGAATATTAATAATTTTAAATATTCATTATTATGATTTAAGGTTTCAAAAGCTTTTATGGCTCTCTGGGAAATAAACTCCACCTCATCCATAGCTTTATCGATACCTAAAACTGATACATAGGTGGCTTTGTCATTTTTCTCATCACTATGAACAGGTTTCCCAAGTGCCTCTTCTGTTCCAATAACATCTAAGATATCATCTCTAATTTGAAAGGCCAAACCTATATCTCCAGCAATCTGTTCAACAGTCTTAATTTCACCCTCTGTAGCTCCTGCTAAAATAGCACCAATCATCATAGAAGCTTCTACTAAAGCACTGGTTTTTAATTTGTAAATAAAATCCAGTCTCTCCTTGTCCATTATACCATTAAATTCCATAACATCAACTGTTTGGCCACCAATCATTCCATATATTCCAGCCTTGTTTGCTAAGATTTCTAATGACTTGCTTACCTTCCTATACTTATGTAGCTCTTCCAAATCATTATTGCCATCAATTAAACTAAAGGCCTTTGAAGCTGTCTCAAATGCATAATTAAGTAAGCCATCACCTGCTAATATAGCAATAGCTTCTCCAAATACCACATGGGTTGTCTTTCTCCCTCTTCTATAGTCATCATTATCCATTGCTGGCAGATCATCATGAACCAGGGAGTATGTGTGAATCATTTCTATGGCCGCCATGAAAGGTTCTAGCAATTTTTGATCCTTACCATCGAAAAGCCTAAAGGTTTCACCCATTAACATAGGTCTTAACCTTTTTCCACCGGCTAAAACACTATAGTTCATAGCTTTCATTACAATACTCTGATAACCTTCTTCCTTGGGAAGAAATTTATCCAGTATTCCTTCTATTTCATCTAACCTTCTCTGGCGCTCCTGCTCAAAGTTCATTTATATCTCCCTTTTCATTTAAAATTATAAGTTCTTTCTCAACCTTATCAATGGAAGTATTACATACTTTAATTAATTTCATTCCCTCCTGATACAAGTTAAAAGAATTTTCCAGACTAATATCCGGTTTCTCCAGTTCTTCCATTATATGATTCAAACGTTCAAATGCATCTTCTAATTTTATATCTTTCTCATTCATAGCGATACCATGCCTTTCCATACACTTAAATTCACTTCAATGAAACTATCATAAGCCATCAAATTTTTTATTTATATCCACGTTCTATTTCTGAAATTTCTTCTACCCTTGCTTTAACCTCTCCATCCAATAAGGACAGGGTTATTACTTCATCTACGGAAATATTTTTTGCACTTTGTACAGGCTTACCATCTTCCCCTATTACCATAGCATAGCCTCTGCTTAATTTTTTCAATGGGGATAAACCCTCTAACTTAGTAATTATAAGCTGTAGTTGATGCTTTTTAAGTTTCAAGCTTCTTTCCATTAAGTAATGAAGCTTTTGCTCTGTATCAATAAGTCTCTGTCTTTTTTGTTGTATCTGATAACTTGGACTACTGTAGTCTAAGCGAAGTTTGTATTCCCTAACCAGACCTCTACTGTAAGTGATCTTTTGTATCATTATTTTATTTAGTTGCCTTTGATAGTCAGAAATTGTTGTTAAGAAGGTACGGTAATCATTAACCGCCAGCTCTGCCGCTGCTGAGGGGGTTGGGGCACGAAGATCTGCAACAAAATCAGCTATGGTTACATCGGTTTCGTGACCCACAGCTGATATAATAGGTGTGTTGCAATTAAAAATTGTCCGAGCTACTAACTCTTCATTAAATGCCCACAGATCTTCTATTGAACCACCACCTCTTCCCACAATTATGGTGTCCAGATTAAGCTTGTCCAAGGCCATAATACCTTTGGCTATACTCTGGGCTGCCCCTATCCCTTGAACCTGGGCGGGGTATAATATTAACTGGACATAAGGATTTCTACGCTTGGCAATGTTAAGTATGTCCTGGATGGCAGCTCCTGTGCTGGCCGTCACTATTCCTATCTTTGTAGGATATTGAGGAATTAGCTTCTTATGGGACTTATCAAACAGCCCTTCCATCTCCAATGCTTTTTTAAGTCTTTCATATTGCTCATATAAACGACCTAAACCGTCCAATTGGATACTACTTGCATACAACTGATACTTGCCGTCCCTCTCATATACATTAATACTGCCTAGTACAATTACACTTTGTCCCTCTTCCAGGCGAAATGTTAGCCCCCTCCGCTGTCCTGCGAACATAACACAAGCTAACTGACCAGCTGCATCCTTAAGAGTAAAATAAATATGTCCTGAGGTATGATATTTACAGTTTGATACTTCTCCTTTGATGTATACACGATTGAGAATTTGGTCCCTAATGAAGATATTTTTTATATATTGATTTATCTGTGTGACTGTATATGCTTGATTCATGGTATCCTCCTATTTCTAGGCAATCTTAGCTAGGATGCCATTGATAAAACTGGGTGATTCCTCCCCGCCAAATATCTTTGCCAATTCTACAGCTTCATTGATTGCAACCTTGACAGGTATATTATCATCAAATCGCATCTCAAATACTGCTAGACGAAGTATTGTTAAATCTACTTTCCCCATACGGGATAGTTTCCATCCACTGGAGGCTTCGCTCAGAATTTCATCTATTTCATCTAACTTATCTATAATTAATTGGAAGCGCGTTGACAGATATACCTGCTCTTCCTCCGTCGGTTCTTCTATATCCAAAAGGTATAATTTCTTCTGTTCCTCTAAATCCATTCCCTGGTGAAATTCCTTAAGAAACAGCATTTTAAAAATGTGTTTTCTTATTTCTCTTCTCGTCATAGACGGTCCTCCTATAATAATCTGGATATTCATTCCGTACTTCGATTTTATCTTATTATATATATATTCTAACCATATAGTCATCTATATAGAAAATCTATTGTTATTCTCTCAATAGTTCTTTATCAAGAAGGTAAAGTTACATAAAGGTAA
>JGI24708J26588_10002387_pt1 | contig 14200 bp, 16 predicted proteins | sample BioPla1DNA2_FD_26588 | JGI IMG/M metagenome (IMG submission 26588) | reverse complement strand
AATAAAAGCCACATAATCCCCGCCAAAACTTTTTTTAAAATGGTATAGGCCGTACAAGGGATGATCCTCCTCAACCTGGCCGGGAACACCGTAGAGATCAAACCATGCCGCTCCTTTGCCGTGGGCCCATTTAATCCGTTCCCAATTCAGGGCATGGTAGGTATACAGATTGCGATATTTATTTGCCTGTCCGCCGTAAACAGCCCAGGATTTATCTCCCAAAGCAAAAGTTATAGAGGAGATTACAGGTTCATCTTCAATATAGCCGGTGAGCAATAAAATGTGATCATCATGTCTTAAAATTTCATACATGTTTTGAAAATAAGCTTGCGAGCGGACCATAAAATCATTGCGGTCGCCCGTTTGAGCCAGCACAGAAAAAAAATCGGCAATACTCGTTTCTTCATTTTGGCGAAAAACCAGTCCACGACGGGGACCATAATTGATTTTGTATCGCATTTTCTTGTTGAAGCGGGAAAAAATCTCATCCAGGGATCCTTCCAGGGAGAGGCGAAAAGTGTAGCGCGGCTGAATTCCGCCAAAATCATGGTCCTGGCCGGTAAGTCTAAAACCATGCTTCCGTAAAAGAGTTGCCAACTCTTCGTCATCATAGATGGCCGGATCAATTTTAAGGACAATGGCGCGTTTTTCTCGTGCCAGTTCTGTCAGGGCAGATAAAGTAAACTCCCAAAGTTCAAAATCTTTATTGTCAGCCAGAACCGGGCCGCGGGGGACATAAGCAATTGTCTGTTTGAGCAGTGGAATTTGGCGGAATAAAACAGACGCTGCCGCCCGGATTTTATTTTCTTTATCGACAACTATAGCCCGTAGAGGGTCCCAGTCAGGACTTTTTATTTGCCCCCAGCTGTAAGTTTGTAAAATATCGCCGCATGGTGCTGCCGCAATAAAATCATCAAAGCGGGCGGCATCATTTTGCTCTATAATTTGCAAACGCATAAATATTCCTCCAGGAGAAGAGATTAGGACTAATTTTTTGCTCTTGGAATGTTGATCTGGTAAATTTCCTGGCAATTAGGACAGTAAACTTGGTGTACGCAGGTGAATTCTTTTTGTAAATCATTTTCTTCATATGGTGCATACGGACCAAGAATATTTTGCAGAGCACCATAGTCTTCCATAGTACCCCCGCAGGCGGGGCAAGTTAAGTGCAGTTCTGCTAAAGCATTGCAATAATGGCAGATATACCCGTCCATTTCTATCACTCCCGTTTTGCACCCTAGTGTGCCCAAATGCTAAATAATTAATTTGCTCCTAAAAACAGGGCCACCGGTTTTTGCAAAACGGCCGGGTTTTCCAGGGGATTGCCTTCTACAGCAAGAATATATGGCTTTTTGCCTGGTGTAAGCGTACCGGAAGCGGTAAGCCTGCATGCCTGTGCAGCCGTAGCGGTTGCCGCCTTTAAAGCAGTTTGTAGAGGCAAGCCGGCTTCGTGCAGTAATAAAATTTCCCAGGCCAGGCTCCGGCCGTGTTCTACTCCGGGAGCACCTGCATCTGTACCGGCAACTATTTTTGCCCCTAAAGCGCCGGCTTCTCCCACTAAACGGCTGTGCCGCTCATAAGAACGTTTAATGACATCATACATAGCGGGCGTTAATTTTACCGCCAGCCGGGGGTCGGCAAGCTGCGCTTTCACCGGGGCCAAAGTGGGTAGCCAGAAAATTTCTGAAGTGGCCAACTGCCGCAGGGTTTCTTTTGACATAAAATAACCGTGTTCAATAGTTGTTACTTGCGCTTCAAGACAGCGGCGGACGGCTTCGTCGCCGCTGGCGTGAGCCATTACCGGCAGGTTGTAAGCTTCGGCTCTTTTGACAATCTGCTTTAATTCTGAAACCGTAAATGTGGCTGCTCCGGTTTTGCCGTAATGTTGAAAGCTAAAAATGCCCGATGCCATTACTTTGATTTGATCTGCGCCTTTGGCAGCCAAATTGTCGATGGCAGCCAAAGCCTCGTCCGGGGTGCTGACGCCAATACCCAGTGCTGAACCATAATGTCCTTCTTTATAGAGGGCAAATCCTGATTGTAAAACCAGGCACGGCTCACTGATCTTAACAAAACCCTGTTTATTGCCGGCATCCCTGAGGGCATAGACGCCTGAATTTAGATAAGAGCGCAGGCGCTCGGCAAAATTTTGCCCTGTTTCCGGCAACACTAAATGTACATGTCCGTCAATGAGTGCCGGCAGTAAACAATAATTACTGTAATCCCAGGTAGAGGTATTAATATCTGACCGTGCAGAAATTTTACCTTTGTCCACAAAAAGGGTACCGTGCTTTTTTACGGACGGCGAGAAACCGTCCCAGAAAAATTTATATGTAATAGCTGCCTGGCTCGGCAGGGAAATAATTTGCATCCACCTTGCCTCCTTACCTGTTTAATTATACCATAGAAAAGATAATCCGCGAGAAAAAAGACATAAACATAAATGCAGGCTGAAAAATTTATTTTACATATTGTTGCCAGGGCAGGCGGTATGATACAATAAGCACGGCCGCTGAGAGTAAAAAGGAGTGAGCTGGCCTTGGGATTTATACAGCAAATAATAACCCTGACCCAAAACTACGGTGTATGGGGGCTGGGTATAGGTATGTTTTTGGAAAGCTTGGGAATTCCTTTTGCTTCCGCTTTATTAACACTGACGGCCGGGACATTAATTGCCAGCGGCAAAGCTACATACTGGGAAATTCTTTTGATTACCACCGGCGGTTTAGTATTGGGCAGTATCGCCAGTTACTGTATCGGGTATTGGGGAGGAGCATTGGGTCGTTATTTGCATCTGCCTATTTTTGCCCGCAGTCAAAGTAGGATGCAACTTTTAGAAAAATTGCAGGCTTGGGGAGAACTATCCATAATATTTGCCCAGCTGTTTGGTGCTACACGTACCTGGGCTTCAATTCCCGCCGGCGCCATGAGAATGAAACTGCAAAAGTTCATTCTTTATACTTTTATAGGTGGCAGTATCTATTGTGCTCTGGCCATTGCTTTTTCCATCTTTTTAACCGGCTTAGTGAAGCGTTTTTGGACTTTGTACCGGTGGGAATATCTTCTGGTTTTCCTGCTTCTGATTGTCTTTGTGGTATGTCTTTGTATATGGCTGTATAAGCGCAGAAAAAGAAAAGGTTTCTAAGCAAAAGTAAAATCCCTGTTGAGCCTAACAGGGATTTAGCAGTTTTTAAGACAATTGTTTTAAAGCCATCCGGCATTTTTGGGCACATGCCTCCAGTTCTTTTGCTGCTTGTTCAAAGGAATTTTTGGCGGCAGTGTTGGCAGTTTTACCGGCGGCTACACGCAGGTCGGCTGCCGAACTTTGGCATTTCTCAATGGAGTTTTCTACCAGTTGGCGATAATCAATCATTTTTTCACCTCACAATTATTGATACAGGTATTTTTGTGCCAATAGATTAAAGGGATTTGCTACCGTAGTAGTCTACCAGTGGCGGTAAATGCGGATCAAATTTTTCGGCAAAGGTTGCTGCCAATTTATTGGATTCAAGGAAGCGGGGAATCCCGTCCGGCGGCACCATGAAATCCACGGAAAACATAACACAGCCCTGGTGGAAAGAAAGAGATTGAATAAATTCAGGAAAAAGTTTGATGGTATCGACTTTGCCTGTGGTTATAGTTGTCGTCTGAATAAAATCGCCCAAAGGCAAAACATGCTTCTTTTCTAAAGCAGCCCAGTTACAATGTGAAATAAACTTTTGGCAATAACTGCCGTACGCTTTAACGCCGGAACCGGGCGAGGCCAGAAAAGGCATTTTATGTACCACATGATCGGCATAGCCGGCATAAGGATCACGGGTAAGAATAAATTCACTACAAATAAACGATTCTTCAGCTTCAAGCCCGGCTAGCAGTTTGGGCAGATTGTTTTGCAGATGTTCAGCTTGCCAGACGGTATAGGGGGCTCCTGTGCAGCTTTTACCGGCGGAACCATAAGGCCATTTTAAAATCCAGACTTTAATATTTTCAGCAGGTAATAAGGGCTCGCTGTCCTTTGTATAAACTTTTTGTACCGGGAGAAATTTGCCGCCGTTTTCTGCTTGCACTTTTGTCGCTAAATAAGCTTTGGAAGCAAAAGAAGGCGGCAGGTAGCCGATGATTTTTTTGCCCTGACTGGTAAACTTTGTATAGAGAGAAGAGGATAAAGTACAAAACTGTACATCAATAATATCGGCTTTGAGCTTGCTGCCTAACTTATGATCCGGGCATAAAAAGACATTTATTCCTTGCCGGGTGTAGAGGGTCACTAACCCTGTAACTTCTTTTTCCCGGCAGCCGAAAAGGTACCAGGCAGGATAGGGAGTATCCTTGGCCTGGTACCTTTGGGCACACGCCTGCAATGTTTCCTGCGTGCTTAACGGCCGTTCCACCTTCTTCACTGCCAGCGCGGCAGCCAGCAACTCGTGATGAACGGCAAGGCAAAGTTTAAGCATAACTCTTACCTATTGTAATTTCTGACGAGCCTTTCCCAGTAACGGCGAAACAGTGATTCATGATTTTGACCGGCAGGTTCATACGGAGGATTCAGTGCCTCCATAGCAGACATATCTTCTGCTATTTCCACATCGGGATTGTCTGCTTTACTCCAGGGTTCAGGGTAAAAAGACATTTGGCTGCACCCCCTAGGTTTTTTATTTTGTACCGGGACACTGTCCTCATGAAGCTATTTCCATGGGAGGTCATTTGTCTGCCTCATTATTTATTATCTGCATAAATGGTTAAAATCTTACGACTCAAACTTTACCAAGCTTACCAAAGAAAATTTTTATCATGAATTTTACGTTAGCGTTCCACTGTTTCCTGAAAAAATGCAGTTAAACTTTTCTTCCCTTGCGAAGTTTTGCGTAACAAAAAAATAAATTTTATAGGCTATAATAAAAATAAACCGGTGAAAAATTGTGGAGGTTAATTAATGAAAATCACAGTGCTGGGATGTTATGGGCCGTATCCGCCGGCAGGACAGTGCTGTTCAGGTTATTTGCTCCAGGATCAGGAGACGGCAATTCTTTTGGATTGTGGCAACGGTGTTTTGAGCCGCCTGCGGTACTATCTTGAACCGTGGGAGTTGTCCGCAGTGATTGTAAGTCACCTGCATGCTGATCATTATGGTGATGTGGCAATTTTAAAATACGCTTTAATGTTGCACCAACAGGCAGAGCCGCTGACAGTATATGCTCCTGCAGAACCGCAGGACATCTTCAGTTCTTTGAATTATAAAACTTTCTTAAAAGCTGAACCTGTCAACGAAACGACAGAACTGAAAATCGGCCGCATGCAAATTTCCTTTACTCCTGCTGTGCATTCTGTACCGTCATATTTAATTACCGTTACAGCTGGGGAGAAGAAATTCGTTTACTCGGGCGATACTGAATACTCTCCCTTCCTGGCTGCTGCAGTGGCTAAAGCCGATCTCTTCTTGTGTGAAGCCAATTTCCTGGAAGAAGATCTTAAAAAAGGAGCTCAGAATCATCTTAGTGCCGGACAAGCCGGGCAAATTGCCCGGGAAGGAGGAGTTAAACGTTTAGTGTTAACTCACCTTTTTCCGGAGCGGGATCCGGGGCTGACAGTGCGCGAAGCACAAAAGGAATTTCCGGACTGTGAACTGGCGCAACCGTCAAGTGTCTATGAATTATAGAATAGCTAAACATTATTATAGATGTGGAAAAGCAAAAAAAAACTGCCGGTATTTTTCCGGCAGTTAATCTTTTCCTGCGCACTTTGCGCGATAATTATTCAGTTCCTCCCAAAGGGAGCCCATGGGGTCGGTGGGCCCGTAACCTTCGCCAACGGCCACACCGTGTTTGATGGCTTCCGTGATAAAAACTTTTGCTTTTTGGACTGCTGCCAAGGGTGCTAACCCGTGTGCCAGGTAGGCTGTAATGGCGGCAGCATATGTGCAACCGGTGCCGTGTGTGTGCACGGTATCAATTTTTTTCTCGGCCAGGCGGTGAATAGTTTTACCGTCAAAAAAGATATCAATCTTTTCTTCCCCGGGCAAATGGCCGCCTTTGACCAGGACGTGCCGCGGTCCTAAACTGTACAAGTCGCGGGCGGCTGCAATCATCTCGTCAACTGTCTCCAACTGTCGTCCCAGCAGTTCACCGGCTTCCGCCAAATTGGGTGTGACAATTAAAGCTTGGGGGATAAGTTTTGTGCGCAGGGCCTCAATGGCGCTTTCCTCCAGCAGTCGATCGCCGCTTTCGGCTACCATGACCGGATCGACCACAAGTTTGTCCATCCGGTAATACCGGAGTCGTTCAGCCACAGTTTCAATGATGGCGGCTTCAGCTAACATACCTGTTTTGACGGCTTTTACCCTAATATCTGAGAGAACGGCATCTATCTGGCTTTTAACAAAATCATGAGGCACGGCGTGAATGCCGTGTACTCCTTTTGTGTTTTGTGCTGTCAGTGCCGTGATGACACTGGTGCCATACGCATTCAGGGCGGCAAAAGTTTTCAGGTCTGTCTGGATGCCTGCGCCGCCGCCGGAGTCAGAACCGGCAATTGTCAGTGCTATTGCTTTTGACATAACTCCTCCTTAAGTATCACCAAAAAGTATTCCATTTATTGTTGGCAAAATCTTATTCTTTATTCCACGCCGGCGGTTTAAATCCTTTTAACTTTTGCGGTCTGTTTTAAGAACAGCTAAAAGCCTGACTCCCAAAACAGAAATCAGGCTTTACCTATGTTCATTTATTCTTCTTTTTCAAATAAATCTTTCGTCACGCCACAATCGGGGCAAACCCAATCATCAGGGATATCCTCAAAGGCTGTACCCGGGGTAACGCCGCCGTCAGGATCTCCCACTTCAGGATCATAAACATACCCGCAAACAGTGCAAACCCATTTTTCCAAACTATTCTCCTCCTTACATTTTTTTATTCAAGCATATCATACTATAACTACTTTGTGAAAATATTAATAAAATGTATCTCGAACTAAATTTTTTCCCTAAAAATCCGGCAGGTTTGGTTAATTGTGTCGTAAAAAGAGGAAAAACAGAAAAAGGGTCGAATTAAGAATGAGTAATTTTAGGAAAAACGCAGAAATTATCAGAACTTTTGCTGTAGGAGTAAAAACAATGCGAAAAATGAGAGTTTGCCGTTTAAGGCCGGGGATGGTACTTGCCAAAGCAATTTATGGTGCTGACGGGCAGCTTTTGTTAAATAAAGGTCCAAAGCAATTTATGGTGCTGACGGGCAGCTTTTGTTAAATAAAGGTGTAGAGCTGAAAGGTATGTATATTGCCGGCCTTAAAGCAAACGGCCTGGATTACGGGCAGCTGGTTGACAGCGGTTTTTTCAATACGGTGGAAAAGCTGGTCGAGGAAGTTTTGGCCAACAGGGATATAGTTTATAATTTAGATAATATCCGCTTTACTGATGATTATACATTTACCCATTCTGTAAATGTGTGCATCTTGTCTTTACTTGTAGCTTCCGGTTTGCAGCTTTCGCGCAGCGCACTAAAGGAAGTGGCGGTGGGAGCACTTTTACATGATGTGGGAAAATTATGGGTCGATGAAACTATTTTAAAGAAAAAGGGCAGCTTAACACCGGCTGAATTCGATCAAATTAAAAGACATCCCCTTTTTGGTTTTGACATCTTAAGTGAACAGGATAATATCTCCGCAAACAGTATTAAGATTGCGCTGCAACATCATGAGCGCTGTGACGGCTCCGGTTATCCTTACCAGTTGCAAAAGGAAGAAATTCATCAATATTCACGCCTGGTGATGATTGTTGATGTTTATGATGCCCTGACGGCAGACCGGCCGTACAGAAAAGCTTTGCCTTCTTTTAAAGCCATAGAGCTAATTATGAGTTTTAAAAGAGCGTATGATGCTGAAATGTTACGTACCTTCCTTGATCATATTGCCGTATATCCGCTGGGGACGGCTTTGCGTTTAAATAACGGTGATCTTGGTTTAGTTGTCAAAAATCATAAAGGTCGTCCCTTCCAGCCGGTGGTAAGAATCTGTAAGGATGGAGGCGGAGGATATTATGATCCTCCTTTTGATATAAATTTGGCGGAAACAGGCCATTTATTTATTACAGAAATCCTAAGCGAAAAAGAACGCGATCGGGAGTTGCCTTTGGAATTTTAAGGTCAAAAATAACCCTTTTGAGGGTTATTTTTGTCTCCGGTTTATTTCATCAGCAGTAAACTAAAAAAGGAGTAAATTTATGCTTAAAATTAACGACCAGATTATTTTTGCTCTCAGGGAACACAAACCGCTTGTTGCTTTAGAAACAGCAGTGTTAACACACGGTTTGCCAAAACCTTTAAACCTGGAAACAGTTCTGGCCATGGAAGAAGCTGTGGCTGCAGTTGGTGCTGTGCCCTGCACCATTGGTGTCCTGCAGGGTGAAATTATTATTGGCATGACACAGGCACAGCTACAGGAATTGGCGGAAAAAGAAGCTGTAAAAATAGGCCTGCGGGAGCTGCCTGTTGTAGTTGCCAAAAAATTAAGCGGTGGCACCACTGTGGCGGCAACAGCATATTTGGCCCACCGCTATGGCCTGCGTGTGCTTGCCACCGGCGGTATTGGCGGTGTGCACCGCGGCGCGGCCCAGACATTTGATATTTCTGCCGATCTTACTGTGCTGGCGCGTACACCGCTTACCGTGGTTGCTTCCGGAGCCAAAGCCATCCTGGATTTAGGACTGACACTGGAATATCTGGAAACCATGGGCATCACTGTGGCCGGGTACAAGACAAAAACTTTTCCGGCATTTTATGCCTCTTCATCCCCGTATAAATTAGCCCTGGAACTTTGCACCCCTCAAGAAGTGGCGGCTGCAGCCAGGGCCCGTGATGGACTGGGACTATTAGCCGCCATGCTGATCTGTAATCCGGTTCCGCCGGCAGCACAAATTCCTTATAATGAATTAATGGCACTGATTGCTGCTGTAGAGAGTGAAGTGCAAGATAGGCAAATCAGCGGTCAGGACGTGACACCGGAGCTTTTAAAAGGTTTGGCAGCTAAATCCGGGGGCCGCACGTTGGCAGTCAACAAAACTTTGCTCATCGAAAATGCCCGGCTGGCCGCCAAAATTGCTTCAGAACTGGTCCAATTAAAAACTTAAACGGCAAATGACTGGAATTGAATTTCGCATAAATCCCGGTACAAACCGTCTTTTTGTAATAATTGCTCATGGGTGCCCTGTTCCACAATACGACCGTCCTCAAGAACCAGGATCTGGTCTGCCTGTTTCACCGTGGACAGGCGGTGAGCAATGACAAAAATTGTCCTTTGCCCTGCCAAAGCTTGGATGGAGGCCTGGATATCCGCCTCGGTTTCCACATCAACGGAGGCAGTAGCTTCATCTAAAATTAAAATGGGTGTATTGCGCAGCACTGCCCGGGCGATGGCAAGACGTTGTTTTTGCCCGCCGGAGAGTTTAACACCGCGTTCGCCAATAATGGTATTGTAGCCTTGAGGCAGCTCACAGATAAAATCATGGGCTTTGGCAATTTTGGCAGCATGAATAATTTCATCCTGAGAAGCGTTTTTTAAGCCGTAGGCAATATTTTCAGCCACATTACCATGAAATAAAAAGACGTCTTGTAGCACTATGCTGATTTGGTTTCTCAGTGAAGACAAGGTAAGATCCTTGAGATTATAATCATCCAGGTAAATATTGCCGGCAACAGGATCATAGAAGCGGGCAATTAAGTTGATAATGGTGGTTTTGCCGACCCCGGTGGGACCCACTAAAGCAATCATCTGGCCGGCTTTAGCTGTAAAGCTAATGTCGTGCAATACCGGTTTATCTTCTTCATAGTGAAAACAGACATGTTCAAATCTGACATTACCTGCACAATTTTTAAGATTGACGGCACCAGGCGCGTCTTTTATGTCAGGATCTGTATCAAGAATTTCAAAAACACGGTCTGCCCCGGCAATGGCCTGTTGCAGGTCTTCAGTAACCCGGGCCAGCATGCCGATGGGCTGATAAAACAAGTTTAAATAGAGAATAAAACCAATGATGTCGGATACATTTAAGATGCCGTTGAGAGCCAGGTAGCCGCCAAAACCTACTACAATAACCGTCCCAAAGGCAGTTAAAGCTTCCACGGCCGGATGGTAGATGGCACTTAAATGTAAACCGCGTAAAATGGCGGTTGTATAATTTCTTGCCCTGTTTTCTACCCGGCTTTTTTCCCGGCTTTGCTGATTAAAAACTTGGATTTCACGCATGCCGGATAGATTATCCTGCAGAACAGCATTTAATTCTGCCAAACTGCTCTGTGCTTTCCGGAAATGAGGAAGCACTTTTTTCATGAAAAAGATACTGCTGTAGACGAGAAGCGGGATGGGAATCATAGTCAGTAAAGCCAGCGTAGGATGAATGATAATTAAAATTATAGTCACACTGATCAGAATGAGAATATTGGTTACTAAATCGGGAACGGCGTGGGCGATTAAGACTTCAAAGGTGGCTGTATCGTTGGTGGCGCGTGACATTAATTGCCCGGTTTGTTTGTCATGATAATATTTCAGAGAGAGTTTTTGCAGATGATTATAAACTTTAACCCGCATGTCGGCAACCAAATGCCAGGCTGCCACGTGGCTTACATAACTGTAAAAATAAGAGAAAACTGCACGACCGACATAAACGCCAATTAAAATCAATGTCAGATTCCGAATCTTCAGCATGGCACCGCTTTGATCCAGCTGTGTCAAAATACCGGTCAACTGCATGACAAGATAAGGTGCCGTTAAATTTAATGCTGTAATGACAATTAAGCTGAGACCGGTAATAATAAGCAGCCACCAGTAAGGTCTGGCTATCATAACTAGACGTAGTATATTTCTCATATCTGCCTCCATAAAAATTTTATTGCAAATAAGTGCTACCGCTTACTATTTTACAACTTTTAGCCGGATTCTTCACTAGCTTAAATGAATATTTTGCCTGTCCCAGAATATCTTAACCGGTTTGAGTAATACTAGAAAGCAAATGAAGTTTTTTGCTCAAGGAGGTAGTGATGGCGAAATATAAAAAAAAGCCGGAAAAAATGACTCCTGAAGAACTGGAGCTGGAAAAAATGAAATTGGAAATCGCCGAAGAACTGGGACTGGGGGATAAAGTGAGAAAGTTGGGTTGGGAAAACTTAACGGCACGGGAAACAGGGCGTGTGGGAGGAATTATGGCCCGGCGCCTGAAAAAAGGTAAATAATTCTGTCTGAGCTCCTGTAAGGGAGCTTTTATCATCCTTTTAGTTTTGCTGTTATTATGCCGGTTAATATGTTATAAATAAAGGGAGGGGGGAAATGAATGCGGCTTGGAGCTCATCTTTCTATCGCAAAAGGTTTGGAAAATGCTGCTAAAACTGCAGAAGAAATTAAAGCCAATACATTTCAGTTTTTTACCAGGAATCCCCGCGGAGGAGCTGCCCGGCAGATTTCTGCGGAGGAAATAGAAAAGTGGCAAGAAATACGCGACCCCTTGGATTTACATCCCATTATTGGTCATTTGCCCTATACGGTGAATATGGCCTCCCCCAAGAGCAGGCCCTATGCTTTTGCCAAAATGGTGATTGCCGAAGATTTAAAGCGGATGGAAGCCATCGGAGCTGAATATGTAGTTATTCATCCCGGTTCCCATACAGGTTCCGGCAGGGAGAAAGGCATCGCAAGAATTATTGCCTGCCTGCAAGAAGTATTTTTACCGGAGGACGGTCAAGTTACACTGCTTTTGGAAACAATGGCCGGACAGGGAACGGAAATTGGTTCCCTGCAAGATGTGGCAGAAATTTTGGACAGGCTGGATTATCCGGAAAGACTGGGTGTTTGTTTGGATACATGCCATCTGACGGGTATTGGTTTTGATTTTTTACAAAAAAGTGAAGTTGAACGTTTAGTAAAGGTAATTTCAGAAACAATCGGGATAGAGCGGATTGGTGCCATTCATTTAAATGATTCCAAAATGCCACCGGGTTCTTTTAAAGACAGGCATGCCCGTATTGGCCAGGGATACTTGGGCAAAGAAGGAATGTTAAACTTCATTACACATCCCTGTTTCAGAGAGCTGCCCATGATTTTGGAAACCCCTGTGGATGATTATAAACAGTATAGCGAAGAAATAGAATTATTGCGTTCTTGGCTGGCGGAAGTTGAGATTTAAATAAATATTCTGGAAATAGTTTTGGAGAAGGATTTTGCTGTTATTTGTAGAATTTTGAAGTAGGCAGCAGTAAGTTGTCGGCAATTCAATACGGTATTTATGGGAGCTTATTTGTGATTATCTTCACGTACATAGGATGTTTGTTGCTGCTGCCGGCAGATTGTTAAAATAAGCGGGGAGGGTTTTAACAAGATGCAAAGTGCCGCCACTGGCGGCATGTTTTCTGTGTGAAAATTTGCATGCGCTTTTTATCTATACACTAAGGAGGGGATTTAAAATGGGCATCATGCAAAAAATAGCTGAAAAAGCGAAAAAACTTGACAAAACTATTGTCTTGCCTGAAGGTACGGAAGAAAGAATAATTCAGGCCGCCGCCATTATTACCCAAAAAGGTTTAGCCAAAATTGTTCTCATTGGCGCTCCGGAAAAAATAAAAGAAACAGCGGGAGATCTTGATTTGTCGCAGGTTAACATTGTTGATCCGGAGAACTATAATAAAACGGAAGCCTATGTGGAACAATTGGTGGAGTTGCGGAAACATAAAGGAATGACGCCGGAATTAGCCCGCCAAACCCTTAAGAACCCATTATACCTGGGTGCGATGATGGTTAAAATGGGTGATGTTGACGGAATGGTGGCCGGTGCCATTAATACCACCGGAGATGTTTTGCGACCGGCTTTGCAAATTATTAAAACGGCACCCGGTATTTCCGTTGTTTCCGGTTCCTTTATTATGGAATTGCCGGAGAAAACTTACGGGGATGACGGTGTCTTTATCTTTGCCGATTGTGCCGTTAATCCTAATCCTGATGCTTCTCAACTGGCTGCCATTGCCGTTGCATCGGCACAGACAGCCAGGGCGCTGACAGGAATGGAGCCCAAGGTTGCCATGCTTTCCTTCTCAACCAAAGGCAGTGCTAAACACGAACTGGTTGATAAGGTGGTAGAAGCAACCGGCCTGGCCAAAGAAATTGATCCGGAATTAATGATTGACGGTGAATTGCAGGCTGACGCGGCTTTAGTGGAGTCGGTGGGACAACTAAAATCTCCCGGCAGCCCGGTGGCAGGCAGGGCAAATGTTTTGGTTTTTCCGGATTTGCAAGCCGGTAATATCGGCTACAAACTGGTACAAAGATTAGCCAATGCCAAAGCTGTAGGTCCAATTTGTCAGGGACTGGCAAAGCCGGTTAATGATTTGTCCCGGGGCTGCAGTGTAGATGATGTTGTCGATGTGGTGGCAATTACAGCGGTTCAGGCTGAATAGAAGGAGAGATAAAGATGAATGTTTTAGTTATTAACGCGGGGAGTTCTTCGCTAAAATATCAATTAATAAACATGGAAAATGAAGATGTCATTGCTAAAGGGTTAGCCGAACGGATTGGCATTGAAGATTCCATGCTGACGCACCAACCTGGTAATGGCGAAAAAGTAGAAATTATGGCAGAATTTAAAGATCATACTGATGCCATCAAAATGGTGATAGATGCACTGATCAATCCCGAATACGGGGTAATCAGCGATATGAGTGAAATTGGTGCAGTGGGACACAGAGTCGTTCACGGCGGAGAAAAGTTTTCCGAGTCGGCCGTGATTAACGAAGAAGTAATGCAGGCTATAGAAGCAAATGTGGAGCTGGCGCCTTTGCATAACCCGGCCAACATTATGGGTATCAAGGCATGCAAAAAAGTGATGCCGGGTACCCCCATGGTGGCAGTATTTGATACGGCTTTCCACCAGTCCATGCCTGAAAAAGCCTTTTTGTATGCAGTACCCTACTCTGATTATGAAGATTATGGTGTCAGGCGCTATGGTTTCCACGGTACCTCTCATAAGTTTGTGTCGCGCCGGGCAGCTAAACTTATGGACGCATCGTATCAAGATTTAAAAATAATTACTTGTCATTTAGGTAATGGCTCCAGCATTGCCGCAGTAAAAAACGGAAAGTCAGTGGATACAAGTATGGGCTTTACCCCTCTGGAAGGCCTGCCTATGGGAACCAGATGCGGGAATGTGGATCCTGCCATCATCACATACTTGGCA
>JGI24708J26588_10002384_pt1 | contig 14204 bp, 12 predicted proteins | sample BioPla1DNA2_FD_26588 | JGI IMG/M metagenome (IMG submission 26588) | reverse complement strand
CGTAGATTACACCGTCGGTGATATAAACTTTGGTAATAAGCAGGGTATAATGATAGATGTGCCAGGTACCTATTCTTTGGAAGCTACATCTGAAGCAGAAAAAGTAGCTGTAGCCTTATTGGAAGAAAATGCAGATGTTATCATCTGTGTGTTAGACGCCACTCATCTGGAACGAAACCTGGATTTAGCATATCAATTAAAGGAATATCCTATTCCCATAGTATATAGTCTTAATCTTATGGACGTGGCAGGGAGACAAGGCATCAAGATAGATGTAGACAAATTATCTGAAGAATTAGGCAGTCCTGTGGTTCCCACCATTTCCATTAAAAATATAGGTCTAAGGGAGCTTATGGAGGTTGCTATTGAATCCTCAAAAAAGCAGGTAGAGCCAGGGCCAAAGCTAGAAGACCAGGAAAGATGGGACAAGATAAGAGAAATCGCTAACAAGGTTCAAAGCCAGGTGGATAGAGAGATCACCTTTATTCAGAAATTGGAGAATTGGACCGTACAGCCTTGGCCCGGGATACCTATTGCTCTACTGGTGCTCATAGCTTCCCTGGGCGTGGTAGTGGGTGGGGGAAAAGCCTTAAGGGCTGTAATTCTTCTACCATTGGTTAGGCAGGTAATCATGCCTTTTCTAAGCAAATTAATATCTTTTATTGTACCTGCTGGAGTATTTAGAAATGTCCTAGTGGGTGAATTTGGTATTTTGGTTATCGGTATTGAGTGGCCTTTTGCTCTTATATTGCCTTATGTTTTTTTATTCTATGCTGTATTTTCATTCTTAGAAGACAGTGGCTACCTACCTAGAATAGGGGTTTTGGCAGATGGTATTCTAAGACGGATAGGTATCCAGGGAGGAAATATTATACCTATGATGCTAGGCTATGGCTGTGCAGTTCCTGCCATACTCGGTACTAGGGCTGCTAACTCCAATAAAGAAAGGATTATGGTAGCTACTTTAGTATCTTTTGCTGTTCCTTGCGCCTCTCAAAGCGGAGCTTTTTTTGCCCTTTTAGGAGATAGGTCTATATTTTCCCTAATATTTGTATATGCCCTTTCCATATTAGCAATGTTAGCAGTTGGGGTTATCTTAAATAAAATGATAACGGGAAGAAGCCAGCCTCTGCTTTTAGAGGTTCCTAATCTCTTATTGCCAGATAAGGATGCCTTCAAGAAGAAGTTAAAGCTTAGGATGAAACATTTCCTAGTGGATGCCGAGGGACCCATGCTGATCGGTATAGTTATTGCCGCTGTTATAGCAGAGACCGGCATATTAAATGAAATTAGTAAGGCTATAGGCCCCTTTGTCCAGGGGTGGTTGGGATTACCTAAAGAAGCCAGTCTTTCCCTACTCTTAGGAATAATAAGAAGAGAACTGGCAGTCTTACCCTTACTTGAGATGAATTTGAACACCTTACAATTAACTGTAGGTTCAGTTGTGGCATTATTTTATCTGCCCTGCTTATCAGTATTTGCTGTGCTTACAAAGGAATTCTCTTTAAAAGTAGCCCTATTGATAGGCTTGATTACTACGGCTTCAGCCTTCTTATTTGGCGGTATAATTAACCATATAGGTAGTTTTATCATAGGATTTATGGGCTAGGGGAGACATATGATAAGCATTTATACTAAATGGATAGAGAGAAGATTTTGTAAATATGAGCCTCTAATTAAGCTATGCCGCCTATACTATCGGGATATAGTAAAAGAAGAGATTGAAGCAGCCAATATCAGAAGCTGGGATAAGATCTTATGTATCGGTGGTGGATCTATTCCCTGTACGGCTATAGAAATTGTAAGACAAACAAATGCTCAGGTCCATGTTGTTGACATAGATAATAATGCGGTAAAGTGCGCTAGAAATGTAGTGGCAAAATTGGGCCTCCATGAAAAGATTACTGTAATCAATGAAAAAGGCCAGGATATAGACATTGAGCCCTATGACGTAATCCATCTTGCCCTACAGGTTAGTCCCAAGGAAGAGGTATTACAAAATATATGGAGCAAATCTAAAGAAGGAAATAGAATTATCATCAGAATCCCTCGAAAGACACTTAAGCCGTTTTACTCCAATATAACAGATGATTTTATTAAAAAATATTCTGAGACTATCAAAAGCATCCCTCTAGATTATAAGGCCAACACTATGGGTGCAATATTACTTATGGAGAAAATTTAGGGGAATTATAATGAAGAAAAAATTAATAAAGAGTTTTCTCTATTTACTAGCAGTTATAGCTTTTGCTTTTATTATGATAAAGACCGACTGGAAAGAGGTATATCTCCACATAAGGTCTATATCCCCAAAAATCATAGTACTCCTTCTCCTATCACAGTGCTTTACCATACTTTTACTTTCTCTCCAATGGAGGTCAATGTCATTAAAAGTAAAACAAGGAGTATCTTTTTGGGATATTCTAATGGTAAACGCAAAGGGTAATATAGTAGATGCCATTACTCCAGGGGTAAAAGCCGGTGGTGAATTAGCCAGAGTCTATGAGCTAAGAAAAAGACTAAAAATAAAATTTGGACATGCTACTATTATAGTAGGCTTACAGAAAACCATGAGCCTACTTAGTTTTTTGTTTATGACCTTATCTAGTCTTATTTGGTTTAGTCTTACCATAAGCAACCAATATAAAAAGTATTTATATGTCTTTTCCTTTGTCATTGCTATTTTTGCTATTTTGTTGGCCTTTCTGGTATTGTTTTCCCTAAATCCAACTTCTATCATTAAGCCCCTAAAAAAGATGTTTAGTGCTTCTAAAATTATGCCCAAAATAGATAGAGCACTTAGAGAATACAGCAAGATAGTAAGAAGCTTGCTCCAAGACAAGAGAAAATTCTTCTCCCAAATGATACTGGCACTTTTTATTTGGGTATTCTATTCATTTAAACTTCTTTTGGTAATGAAAGGCTTAGCCATTGACATGGATCTTATCTCTATAGCAGCCATAACATTCCTAACTTATATAATGGGGATGATCCCCATACTGCCAGGTAGTATAGGTAGTTTTGAAGGTTCTATGCTAGTTCTTCTAGGAATTAAAGGTGTGCCAATGGAAGTAGGACTTTCTGTTGCTTTTATATTTAGATTTATAACATTTTGGTTTGAGTTTATAATAAGCTGTTTTATTGTATTATTGGATAAGGTTCTCCTATTTCCCAGGAAAGGTGATGAAAATTTTGAGGTCAGAATGTAACAAACAGTTGAAATCCTATATACTAGCTAATGCAATTACCTATGCTAATATGTCCTTAGGTGCTATTGCTATTTTTATTAGTGCAAATAGTATCCCTACAAATTTAAAAATTGCTTGCCTTTTGATTATATTAGCAGGGTTTACAGATAAGCTAGACGGCTATGTGGCAAGGAAATTAGGAGTCACCAGTAAACTTGGTAGGGAACTGGATTCCCTTAGTGATTTAGTTTCCTTTGGAATGGCTCCCGTTATACTATGGTGGCATATAAATAGAGGCTTATTGGGGATAGGCGGTGTTTTGGTATCTTTATTCTTTCTTGGCGGGGGTATGTATAGGCTAGCCCGATATAATACTATAGAGGAAGAAAAATATATAGTAGGACTGCCCATAACCATAGCAGGTATAATTATGGGAGGCAAGCACCTATTGGATATTAAACATAGACTAGAATCTATTGGTCAAAGCACCATAAACATTGAAAATATGTTCATTATGCTTTTACTGTCTATATTGATGATCAGCAGTTTCAAAATCAAAAAGCCCTCTTTACAGGGCGCACTACCCACTGATAAAACTAATATAGATAATTAGATCTTTATAAGATTAATTTTTGTGATTGTCACTATTTATATCATCTAGCTATGAGGATACCTTCTTATTCCACTACTTCCTCACTCTTTCCTATTTATACTCTGCTCCTTGTGAAAACCTTCCGGATACCTTTTTTCTAACTTGCTTATGTTCTCCTGACATACATGCCCCATATCTAAACCTAGTGCATGAGACATCAATGCAATGTACCAAGCCACATCTCCCAACTCTTTTTTTATATACTCCTTGTCCAATTCATGACCGTGAAAGATTCCCTTCTTTATATGGTCTACACACTCCCCTACTTCTCCGGCCAATCCTAGACTGGCATTTAGGACCTGCTCCTTTATTGAGTTATATTTCCCTTTGGTTCGCATGGCTCTTCGCTGATATTCAGATATATCCATAAAGGTACCAGGCCATACTAGTTTTCTATTTAGGATATCTACAAACTTCCTTAAGCCCTGGACATCCTCCTTATCAAATCTTCCCTTGATGGGGCTATCAATGTCTAGTACTCCTATTAAAAGGTTGTCTTTTATAATAGGCAGTACAATCTCTGATTGGGATACTGGATCACAGGCAATGTGGCCAGGAAATTTGTTAACATCCTCTACTACTTGTATCTCCCTAGTCTTTGCAGTAGTTCCGCACACCCCTTTACCCATCTCTATCCTGACACATGCCGGTTTGCCATGAAAAGGACCCAGCACCAATTCTTTATTCTTATAAAGATAAAAACCAGCCCAGTTAATATCCTCCAAGGTGTGATATAGCAAAGAAGAGGCATTGGATATCCCCGCCATCCAGTCCGATTCTCCTTCTAGTAAAGCCTCTAAATAACTATTGACTTCCTTATAAAATCCCCTCTTATCTTTGGCGACTATCTTTTCTATTTCAAACACTTAGATTTTCCCCTTCCCACTCTTTAATGATTATTATATACAAAGGCGCCCTGATCCTTGGCCTATTGCTTGTCTTTTATCGCTAAGGTCTATTATAGAGGTCAATATAATTAGGTGCAAGTAGAAAACTTAAATATTGCCAAGGTAAGTCCAGAGATCATCTAATCCTTAATCCATTATGAATCTTAACAACCCTTTACCTAATTAAGCAAGCCATGACTCACACTAAATAATTAGCTGGTGAAATAACTCAAAAATATATTTAATACTATTCCATGTGGACATCTCAAGCAAACTTTTAAATATAACGGTAAATAAGACAGGTAATAAAATATAGGCCAATACCATGGATATCAAAATCACATAGTTCTTATTCACCCTTATCTTCTTCATTCCTATTCCTTCTTCCCAGCTTATACTATAATGTTCATATGGATCTACCTTTAAAATAAATCAACTCTTTATACTAGTTTATCCAATAGCGGCTTTATGATATGTAAGAATCCTTATAATCCCTTATATATCCTCCAAAAAGTTCTGCTCCTATAACAAATATGCTGCTCTGCCACTTGATAGAACAGATAGTCAAGCTGTTAAACAAAAAAAGGATTTGCTTTAATCTGCAAATCCTCAGTCTTGGCGGAGAAGGTGGGATTCGAACCCACGTGCCCTTGCGGACAACCGCATTTCGAGTGCGGCGCGTTATGACCTCTTCGCTACTTCTCCCTATATATTTTCAATAGTTGTTCCTAAGTCTACAAGTCTTACCTATTTTATAGGTAAGATTAGTAGGGTCCATAGTGTTTTTTCTGGTGTGTATCCTTAAGCTTGTATATCTTTAATTTTTAGATTTTTCTTGTCTCTTCTTTTTGAAGAAATCCTTAATAATTCTGCTGCAATCTTCCTTTAGGATGCCCTCTACTACTTCTAATCTGTGATTAAAGCGACGATCCTGAACTATATCATATAGGCTGCCCGCACATCCAGCTTTAGGATCCCTGGCACCAAAGATTAACCTATCCAAGCGCCCCTGAATCATGGCTCCTGCACACATGGGACACGGTTCAATGGTAACATAAATCTCACATCCCGTCAATCTCCAGCTTTTTACTCTTTGGGCTGCCCTAGAGATAGCCAGCATCTCTGCATGTAATATAGGGTTTTGGGCTTTCTCCCTTAAATTATATCCACGTCCGATTATCTCGCCATCCTTAACTACCACAGCTCCTATGGGGACTTCATCCAAATCATAGGCCTTTTGAGCCTCCTTCAAGGCCTCCACCATAAATCTCTCATTCAAGAGCATCACATCCTAAATCGCAAAATAAACTTTCTACAATATATACTTTGATATTATGACATATCCCTTTCATGAAATCAATAACCGTGTCACAAATTGCCCCTATTTCATATTATATATCAGATATATAACAAAAGCTTCCATCTAAGAAAATTGTTTTATGAAGTTTTTGTTGGGATGCTTTTCACACAAAACAATATATTAAGGAAAATCACCATTTATTAATACTCTATCGAAGGCTTGAATTTAAGCATTTTGTTTTATGAAGGCCTTCTATGAAATGCCTCATATGAAAAAACAGACTATTGAACGGCACTATATTCCCTTGGCATTGTAAGAGGCGTTGAATTAACTGAAATGTCATATATAGAAAAGCCATCCACAAGATATGGAAAGGAGGACATTACCATATTTACTAGAAGAGCCATTCTAAAGAAAATAGATCCCCAACTAATGAAAACCATGAGGACCATGTCTGATGCAGACCAAACAGTATCAATTATCCTTCATTCTCATGGAGGATGTGACGATAGATGTCAAGAGATTTTGCAAAAGCTGGGCGCTGAGGTTAAATACCAATATCCTCTTATTGACTCCTTTAGTGTAGAGATACCCTCATCTAAGCTCATGGATCTGGCTTCAGCTAGGTATGTAAAATATATCGCTGCTGATATATCCGTAAAAACCCAGATGGATATAGCAACTCAGGAAGTTAAAGCCAATATACTCAATAGATCCGGATATGAAGGTAAGGATATCGGAATTGCTATAATAGACACGGGTATATATCCCCACACTGACTTTCTTAGACCCACCAACAGAATAAAAGCATTTAAGGACTTTGTAGAAAAAAAAGAGATGCCCTATGATGACAATGGTCACGGCAGTTTTGTAGCAGGGGTTGCTGCGGGAAGCGGTTATCTTTCCCGGGGAAAGTATCAAGGGATAGCGCCCAAGGCCCATATAATAGCTCTGAAGGCTTTGAAAAAAGACGGAAGCGGTAGTTCTTCAGATATCTTAGCAGCTATACAATGGGTTGCCGATCATCAAAAAGATAATAACATCAAGGTGCTATCCATGTCCCTTGGTACCAACGTTAACAGGCTTTCTGCCAATGATGCCATGGTGAGAGGGGTAGAAGCCCTTTGGGATAGAGGGATAACCGTTGTAGTGGCAGCAGGAAATTCTGGACCCCAACCATCCACCATTACTTCCCCTGGAATAAGTGCTAAGGTTATCACCGTAGGGGCTGTTGATGATAAAAGAACTCCTGATATATCCGATGATATCATCGCCGAGTTTTCCAGCAGGGGACCTGTAGGAATACGTATAAAACCCGATGTAGTAGCTCCCGGTGTTAAGGTAGTTTCGGTTAATACCGATAAACAATATAGATCCGGACAGAGAAATATCTCGTCTACAGTATCATACACAAGCATGTCCGGCACATCAGTGGCAACACCTATCGTATCAGGTTGTGTAGCCTTATTGTTGGAAAAACACCCGGATTGGGCCCCTAATCAGATCAAGGAAGCCTTAATGGACAATGCAATCCCAATAGTGAAGGATAGGAACGCAGAAGGTCGAGGCATTGTTGATCTTGGGGGAATTATAAGAGATTAAGGAATAATGTTTAAGTTATAGATTCTACTAAAAGCAAAGGCCAAAGCGTAGGCCTTTGCTTTTTTATGATATGTCTTTCCTTTTATACTACAGGAAAGATCATTCTTGCTAGATAAATTACTAAGGATAGGGTTATGGCACTGAAGATAGTGGACATCATTACAGTCTGTGATGCAAAATCAGGATGATTATCATACTCTACTGCAATAAGAGCCACATTAACAGCAGTAGGAACAGATGTCGATATCATTAAAGCCTGAGCTATAATGCCTTCCAGTCCCAGAAGCTTGATCAAAGCTAAGGCTATTATAGGCCCACCTAAAAGGCGAATCAACACAGCAATATAGGCATCCTTGTTTCCTATCTCGAATTTTGTTCTTGATAGCTGAACGCCCAAGGTGATAAGAGCGATAGCCGTCAGCCCATTACGAACATATTCTAACCCTTTCCATATAGGTATCTGGGTTAAATCAAAAGGTAAAAACTTAAGGATAATTGCGGATGGTATAGCATAGATTACCGGCATACTAAAGATTTTTTTAATTGATTCTTTCCAATGAAGGCTGGATCTACCCGCATTAAAAAAACCAAGAGTGTTGGTTGTTATATTTTGAACAAATAAGACAGTAATCTGAACTGCTATAGCCATATCCAAATATGGAGTGGTACCATCGATTATATATGGATCACCACTAAAGACTAAAGTTATTAGAGGCAATCCAACATTAGCCGAATTATAGAACATAACAGAATTTAAAAAGGCGTGTTTTCTCCCCGTATCGTAACCTAGTTTTCTAGAAATCAAATTACCCACTATGGCGTTAAACAGTAATACCATCACTACAAAGATAAGCACCTTTATCATCTCTATAGGAACCTTTGTAGTATAGATGTTGGTAAATAGAAATATGGGCACAAAGATATAAAAATTAGCTTTACTTAAGGTATTGATATCAAGACTAAATTTTTTATTTAGTATATATCCTAAAAATATGAGAAAAAAAACAGGGACAATATTGTTGTTAAGTATATGTAAGAAAACTTGCATAGCCCATTCCTTTCATAAGATTTAGTTTTAATGATTAGTGAAGATCCAAGCATTTTATAGTTTATCACAATAAGACAAGGCTAACTATCAAAATAGTATTTACTTAGACTATTCATGGAATAATAAAGACAAAGTATATACTAAAAACTCAGTCGCAAAAATATAATACGACTGAGTTATTGGTACACCCGGAGGGATTCGAACCCCCGACACCTGGTTTAGGAAACCAGTGCTCTATCCTACTGAGCTACGGGTGCATAAAAAGTCATAAAATTTTCAATTACACCTTAATAATTTTATACTATCCTGAACAAAAAGTCAAATCACATTTACTAAGATTATTTCCCGGGAAAATAGCCCAATCCTCAGCTCTATACTGGGCTCTTGCCCCAGCCACTGCCGTCCTTGGACCTAGATAAACTTTTTGATTGCCTTATATATGTTGCTGACAATGGCTGGGCCATCAAAACCCTATCATATCTTTATTTAATTCATATCCATCCCCTTGTCAGGGAGTATAATCCTAACTCCCCCTAGAATATCCAGCTTGTTATTTCTAGTTCTAAGTCCAGAATCATTTAATCATTAGTTCTTTATTGCTAGCAGTTTTGATAAAATCCTGTTGCTGCGCTGGATAAACTCCATCATTTCTTCGGTTCCTAAGGGCTTATGGGAGATAAGGGCTAGGTCATATATCTGCTGGCATATCATTTTAACATCTTCATCCCTAGACTCATCCCTAGATAGTTCCGTAAGGGATTTGTTGATATCATTATTCCTATTTATTATTAGAGTTTCCTCCCTAGGCAAAGTATTGTTAAATCCCATATTCCCAAATCTAGCAGTCATCTCCTCCATCCTTCTGGATTCCTCGGATAGGAGAATCATGGCCGGAATATCAGAATTTTTAAGGCCTTCAACCTTGATTGTTAATCCATCTTTACCCACTGCTTCCTTGAAAAGCTTTTCCATGGCTTTTGATAGCTTTTTGTTGGCTCTCTCCTCATCCTTATCTTGACCATCCTTCAGGCTATCGGAGATATCTGCATCCACCCGCTTAAACTTTACAGGCTGCTGGTTCATTTCCAAAAAGGATATAAAGTGAGTATCAATTACATTATCCAGGTATACTGCATCCAGGCCATTGTCTTTAAACATACGAATGTACTGGGACTGTTGGGTTTCATCATTTACATAGAATACTTGATTCTCATGCTTTTCTTTATTATTCTCTAAATATTCATCCAAAGTTATATAGTCTCCATCAAGGTTTTTGAAGATTACAAGATCCTTGACCTGTTCATAAAACTTTTGATCTCTCATACAGCCATATTTAATAAAGGGGTTAATATCATCCCAGTATTCCTTATAAGCCTCCTGTTCATTTTTATAGATAGAGGACAACTTATCCGCTACTTTCTTAGATATATGATTAGCAATCTTTTGTACATAGCCATCATTCTGCAAAAAACTACGGGACACATTAAGGGGTAGGTCCGGACAATCAATAGTTCCCTTAAGTAGCATCAAGAATTCCGGTATAACTTCTTTTATGTTATCTGCTACAAAGACCTGATTGCTATATAGCTTAATCTGGCCCTCTAGAGTATCAAATTGATCATTTAACCTTGGGAAATACAGTATTCCCTTAAGGTTAAAAGGATAGTCTACGTTTAAATGAATCCAGAATAAGGGATCCTTAAAATCATAAAATACCTTCTGATAAAATTCCTTATAATCCTCATCGGTACAATCATTAGGATGTTTTAGCCATAGGGGCTGTGTATCATTAATAGGCCTTAAATCTTCTTTATCTTCCTTTTTCTTATCATTGAGATCATCAAAATAGATTTCCACCGGCAAGAAGCTGCAGTATTTGTTTAGGATCTCCCTCAACCTGTAGCCTTCTAAAAACTCTTTGCTATCGTCAGCAATATATAATGTTATAGTAGTCCCCCTTTGTCTTCTACTGTCCGAAGGTTCCATACTATACTCGATACCAGTTTCACTAACCCATCGAACCGGCTCAGCCTCATCTTGCCATGAAAGTGTGTCAATTTGNACCTTTTTAGCNACCATAAATGCAGAATAGAANCCTAGTCCAAAGTGTCCGATTATTTGACTTTCTTCACCAGGCTGATCCTTATATTTCTCTAAAAATTCTTGGGCACTGGAAAATGCTACTTGATTTATATATTTTTTAACCTCATCTCTGGTCATGCCTATACCATTATCTATTACCTTTATAACACCCTGTTCCTTATCCAGCTGCACCCTTATCTGTAGAGCTGCTTGTCCATCAAGATTGACCTGTCCTATACTGGACAATCTACTAAGTTTTTGAATGGCGTCACAGGCATTTGATACTAATTCCCTAAGGAAAATGTCCTTATCGGAATACAGCCACTGTTTTATTATAGGAAAAATATTTTCTGTATGAACAGCGATATTTCCTCTTTCCTTAATCACGTCTATTCCTCCTCCTTATTTATCTATTTTTTATTTTACATCAGATCTAATAGTTGTCAAGAATAGGGATAAAAAATCCCGCCAATGCGGGATTTTAACTATACTTCCTCTATTATTCTATTCTTCTACAATATCTATCTTCCCAAAAACCACATTGGCTTTTATATTCAAAATAGGGTGCCCTTCCCCTCTTTTATAACTATGTTCTCCAAAAGTAATGGTTGAACCATCAGGCGTATTGGCACTTGCAAAAGCTGAACTTACCTCAATAACTGTTGATATTTCAGGGTTAATCTTTACTAAAGCATTCCCAAAAACAGTGTTTATTTCAATTTTCCCGTCGATGTCGTCCTCCTTTATTTCTGAAAGATCTATTAACATATTCCCAAAGATAATATTGTATTCTTTTTCAGGCTTGACTACCTGAACGTTCCCATCAGAGAAAATTATATTTGACTTAGTTCTAAAGCCAGGTTGACCTATTAGCATGGATACTCCCAAGGCGAGAAAGAGAACCCCTATTACTATCCTAGACAAAGATATATTAAGTTTAAATTGATACTTTAGAATCATAAGTATCCCTACGCCTATTAGAAATATACCCCAAAAATAACTTTGCGCAGCCCTCATAATTATAGCCCCCTCTTTTTTATTTAATTAGATCTTATGGAAAATCGCAGCNCAGCCGTAATTGGTAGGATATGGAGACCCCTCTCCTATATCATTTGGAAGTAATTCTTGGCATTGTAAAAGCATATATTCTTGACCATATTGCCCAAAAGTTCCATATCTCTAGGTGCTTCTCCCTTTTCTACCCATTCTCCGATGATGTTGCATAGGATTCTACGGAAATATTCATGCCTGGTGAAAGATAAAAAGCTCCTGGAATCGGTAAGCATACCTACAAAGCGACTTAATAGACCTATATTGGCCAATACCTTCATTTGCTCTTCCATGCCATCCTTTTGGTCATTAAACCACCAGGCTGAACCGAACTGAACCTTGCCGGGGATTCCATCCCCTTGGAAATTGCCAGCCATAGAAGCCAGTACATAGTTATCCTTAGGNTTTAGGGTATATAATATGGTCCGTGGCAGGGCATTTTCTAGGTCCAAGGCATCTAGGAACCGAGATAGTGAGTAGGCAATGTTGTGATCATGGATTGAGTCAAAACCTGTATCCGGCCCTACCTCTCTAAACATTCTGGTATTATTGTTTCTTATAGCACCTATGTGAAGCTGCATTGTCCATCCTAGTTTTGCATACATTCTACCCAAGTATAGCATAACAGCAGTCATAAAGGCTTCCTCTTCCTCTATGCTTATATGATCTCGGTCCCGTCCCTTTCTAAAGATATCATCTAGCTGCCTTTGGTCTGTCTCTCTGTAAGGAACATATTCAAAGCCATGGTCAGATAGACGGCAACCTCTAAGATGGAAGTAGTTTATCCTATCCTCTAGGCCCCTTAGATATTCATCAAATGAGTTTAATTCCCTTCCTGTAATCTCTTCCAGTTTGCTGACCCAATCCTTGAAGCTGTCTTTTCTGATCTCCATCCCCTTATCTGGACGGAAAGAGGGTAATACCTTGACATCAAAATCCTTTAGCTCACTAAGCTTCTCATGATATGCTAGGTCATCCAAGGGATCATCAGTAGTACCGATAAGCTTAACATTTGACCGCTTTATAAAGCCCCTAGCCGTGTATCCCTCTTCTTGTAGTAGCTCCTGGGTCTTTTCCCATACCATTGGAGCGCTAGATTCATTTAGTAGCTCCTCTATTCCAAAATATCTACGAAGTTCTAGATGAGTCCAGTGGTATAGGGGGTTTCCAATAGTGTAGGGAACGGTACTAGCCCATTTTTTGAACTTTTCAAAATCATCCCCATCTCCGGTTATATACTTTTCTCCTACTCCGTTCGCTCTCAGGGCTCTCCATTTGTAATGATCTCCATTAAGCCATACCTCTGTTATATTGCTATACTTCTTATCTTCCCATATCTCCTTGGGGTTTAAATGACAGTGATAATCATATATGGGCATATCTTTTGCGTAATCATGATATAATCTTACAGCAGTTTCATTTGATAGTAAGAAATTATCATCCATAAAGTTTTTCATCCTATCCCTCCCACAACTTCCATAATATCAAATAAATGTTACTTATAATTTATCATTCTCAGACTATTAAATCAAACATTATCTGCTAAGCCCTTTAAGTTTTTCCACATAATTCACAAGCTGCTACTAGCTTATTACCAGCCTTTTTCAAAAGGGATTGTATACAAAAAACAAGTTATCCACATTTTGTCCACAGGCTTATTTGTTCTTCTTTTTATTTTTATATAATTATGGATAAAATGAAGGATTTTATCCACAGAAAATCATCTTTTTTATCATTTTGTGGACAAGTTTGTGGGTAACTTGTTTTTTGTTGTGGAATTTGTCAAGTTATCCACAATGCCATGCTATAATAGGAATCCTTTAGTGTATATTTTCTCTATTAAAGAATAGTCTAATAGTTTTTCACCATTTCAGTATATATGTCATAGTATATTCTGTGGGATATATTATTCTATATCTCATAAAATCTATGGAGGTGAATATTTTGGATAACAAATATGAAAGTAGTTTATTAATGCCCCAGTCCCGACATAAAGACAAATGCAAGGATAATAAATGTCCATCCTGTGATCAGTTGTCCGGGACTATACTAAGGATTTTTATTCCTCCGGGAACAGTTATAAATCTATTAAATCTAATAGAGGTAAGTTCCCCTTCTGGGATTTGTATAATCGTTAGAATTCCTCTATTAGCTGGTAACTCATCAAAGCCCAACAATTTTTCATTTGAGAATATAATTTCCGCTATTGAAAAATTTGGCGGCTCTGTCGAAGTTATGAGTGAATAATATATCTTATGCCTGCTTAATCCCCGATGAAATCCCTGCTTGATCCATCATGATTATNATTGAATATTAAGACAATAATCCCCATAGAGCTGCCAAGCAAAAAGCCCAGTTCACACTTTATGATGAGCTGGGCTTTTATTTAGTCAAG
>JGI24708J26588_10002383_pt1 | contig 14215 bp, 16 predicted proteins | sample BioPla1DNA2_FD_26588 | JGI IMG/M metagenome (IMG submission 26588) | reverse complement strand
AGAACGCCTTGAGGTTGTTGGTTGGCTTGAGCCAGCATTGCTTGAGCAGCTTGGGAAAGAATGTTGTTCTTTTGGAAGTTCATCATTTCTTTCGCCATATCTACGTCGCGTACGCGAGACTCAGCAGCAGTCAGGTTTTCGCTGGAAGTTCCGAGGTTAGCGATAGTGTGCTCTAAACGGTTTTGAACTGCACCAAGTTTGGATCTTTCAGCAGATACTTTCTGAATAGCAATATCTAGTTTAGTGATGCCAGCCTCTGCACCAGACTGGCTAGTAACGTCAACATCATTTACATTCAAGGATGTAGTGTCCATCTTGCTAACAGCAAGACGAGTGGTTTGGTTTTGGTTTGCGCCAATATGGAAGTTAAGTCCGTTATTTGTTACATTTACAGTCGCATCGTCTGCTTGCAAGAAACTTGTTACGCCAATTTCAAGCCCGCCAACAGACATAACACTATTGGCATCTGCTTTTACGCCTGATTTAGTTGTAGTAGAGCCATCTGCATTAGCAATACTCACATCGGCTGTAATTTCTACATCAAACTTCACTTTACCAGAAGTTCCGTTATAAGAGTCTTGAGCAATAGTTATGAGGTCATTTGTTCCATCGATAAGAGTAATATCTCCATCTGTAAAGTCTTGCGCACTCGCTGTCGCAACAGTTTCGCCATTAACATCTTTTAAAGTAACAGTTGCGTTATCATTATCCCCAGTAAATTCTAAGGTGTAAGATCCAGCCTTTAAACCACCAGCTGCATCGGTGTTTTCTATTGTAACATTTGCTTCTTGCACTCCACTAGCAGCTTGAAATTTTGCAACTTCGGCTTTCTGATTGGAAAACGTTACTGTATAATCTCCTTCAATCGTACTATCGACTGGAGTCATAGAAGTAACACGTGCGGCATTAGTTCCAGTAATAGTTGAAGTTTGGCCGATAGAACCATCCAACAGTTTCTTAGTATTAAACTCGGTAGTATCAGAGATACGATTTATTTCTGACTTTAATTGCTCAATTTCTTTTTGTATTTCATTACGGTCACTATCAGTTGCAGTATCGTTAGAACCCTGTACAGCTAATTCGCGCATGCGTTGCAGAATACTGTGAGTTTCGTTTAAGCTACCTTCAGCCGTTTGAATAAGAGAAATGCCATCTTGTGCATTACGAGACGCTTGATCCAATCCACGGATCTGACCACGCATTTTCTCGCTGATAGCAAGACCAGCAGCATCATCACCAGCGCGGTTGATGCGAAGACCTGAGGACAGTTTTTCTAAGGATTTGCTAGTTTGAGCGTTGTTGGCACTCAACTGGCGATAAGTGTTAAGGGATGCCATATTGTGATTGATAATCATGGTTTTTTCCTCCTTGATTTTACATATCCGGGCATCCTTGCCCGTTTTATTTGTCTCGAGCCTGTCCACCTCGCCGGCCGGATCGGGGGACGAGCTTATTGACTTTTACATTAATATTATCGTAGGATAAACTCTATACTCTAAAGGCTATTTTTAGGGTTTTTCAGGGTTTTTGTGTGACTATTGTGATAATGCTTTGTTTTTCGTGGATTTAGGACTATATTTAATAATCTTGTCGAAATTTTTGAAAACACACCCCGGCCTGTGGGCCACCCCTCTCGAGAGGGGATTAGGAATGAGATTGCCGCGCTGCGCTCGCAATGACAATCAGGTATACTGTGCTATTTTGTTTTCTTGATGTCCTTGAACATATCTAATGCATTCATATCGACAGGGGCGGCGGCTTGTTTATTTTCGGCAGCAATGGCATCGTATATCTCGCCGCGGTAGATTTTGATGGTTTTGGGGGCTTCGAGGGCTAGTCTGACATTATCGCCTTTTACATCTACGACAGTTACGACAATGTTGTCGCCGATGACAATTCTTTCGCCGATTTTTCGCGTTAAAGCCAACATGCTTACTTGCCCCCTTCTGATTCTTGCTTGTGAGGCAGTCCGTTGGGAAACAGTTTATGACGTGTAGTATATTCCGTTTTTTCTAAAATAATTTGCTGAGCGATTTTTGTTTGCCAATTTACTATAATTGGGGCAAGCAAATTGACAGTAGCATTTTCAAGATTTTCTTTAATAGTTACGATATTGAATATTTGCGGTGGATTTTCCTTTGACAACTTTAGCTCTTGAACAAAGTCATCAGAGAGTTGAAAACTATAGTCGCTAAAAAAAGTAAACGGTTCTACTATTACAAAAGCTAGGTCTGGGCTGATCGCGGATTGTAGTAAAGCAAAGGGGTTGTCCTGGCCTTGCGGTAAAAAGGCAAATTTTTTTTCATCAAGAAAGCCTGGCAGGCCGTCAGGGAAGGATAATAGATCTTGGTTAGAGACTTCTATTTCGCCAAAACGGGTTGATTGGATTAACATGATAATACCTCCGTCAAATGTATAAGATTATTATAGCTCAAGAGGGGATTTTATTTTTTAAGGCACTTGGGGTTGCCAAGTGCCTATGCTTGAATATCGTATTTGTTTTCAGTTATCCAGAGCCTTACACTTTGATACTGGGCGATACGGATATCGACTGTGCCGCGGTCTAGGTTAGCATCGACAGTGCCACGTCTGAGATTAATATCCAAATTACCCGGAATATATTCTATTTGGGCAGGATTGAATTTATAGCTTATGTCTGGTTTTTCAATCGGCACCCAGATTAGTTCCGGCAGTTCGGGCAAATTGGCCTCTGCCGACATTTCGGCAATAGCATTTTCTTTAGTCTCAATCCGCGCCATTCGATCGCCTTCCTGGGCAATCCGACCAATGGTCTCCAACGCGGTCTGCTTACCCTCGCGGGCATTATCGCGGGCCATATCCTGGATATTTTTAATGCCGATTGAGTAGCGATAGGGCGTATAATCTAGCTCCAGTTCGCCGGTAGCCTGACGGATTTCAAGTCTGGCGGCCTGGGAATTAATCTCGATTTGCGGGCGGGTAGTCTGTAGATTAAGTTGAGGTCTGGTTGTGTTTATGGCGATTTTGGCGTATTGCTGCGATATGTTGAGACAGAGCATTATCAGGCCTCCTTTTACACACCCCGGCGCTGCGGCGCCACCCCTCTCGAGAGGGGATTAGGGGATGAGATTGCTCAAGAGTGGACAACTTATATAGCCAGGTCAACTTGCTGTATAGTACCAGCTGTGCCATTTTCGCGAAGAAAAATGCCGGTGCTGCGGAGTTGTCCTTGAGTATTGTTAGCGCCATCCTTCATGGCAAAATCAGTATTTAGGTTGCCAAGATAAATAGCACCGATTCCTTTTTGGCCAAGGGCAAAGAGTTGGTCGTTGCCGTTAGCATCCTTTGTCCAAATCCGTAGTTTGTCGTAAATCGAATCGTTTTCATCAATCCAGCCATTATTATCACTGTCATAAGCCGCAAGTTCGGCAAAGCCATTACCGGTGTTGGGGCCGAAAAGTTCTTTGCCGTTATTAATAATACCGTCATTATTAAGGTCCAGGGCTAAAAAACCACTGCCGGCTGCGGCAAAGGAAATTTGATCAGCTTGACCGTCAGAGTCCAAATCAAAGCTGAATTTGGTATCCGTGAGTTTTGCCGCGGGCGCGTCAAAATTGATTATCAGGGGATCAATTAAGGCATCGCCGGCTTTAACATCAATCCGTTGTTCCATAGCAAACTGCCTGGTCATATTTAGCGTCATTGAGATATCAATTTCTCGTCCGTCTGCTGTCTTAACAATCCCGGCAGCTGAAAATGAGACAGTTTCACGCTCGAAGTGGCTGCGGTAGGAATGATACTCAAGCCCCCACCCTTGCAACTGCTGAACATTGCCAAGGTTTATACTCTGACTGGCAATTCTACTTTGGTCTTTAGTAAGCAAATTGAACTTGATCTTTTTACCTGTTAAGGCCTCAATGAACTTTTGCAGTAACAGTAACTTTTGACGATCTTTATCACTGAGATAAAGACCGTCTTCAATTTTGGCCGCTGAAACAGCCTGTTGCTGTTGGGCGGCGAGTTCTTTACCTTCTGCCGAAATTTCTATGATTGTCTGCTTGTTTTTGTTTTGATTTTCCAGCGATAATTGCAAGTCTTTGGCTTTGGGGTCACCCCATACCCTGAGCGATTCGCTTTGAAGGTCACGTTCCTCCAAGCTATGGTGGCTGGCCATAGCAATACTTGAGCCGGTAATCCTCATATTAATACCCTCCTTGGTATTTACATATATAAGGTATTCCTTTACCTAAATTATCAAGTTGCTGTATCTGCTAGACCAAACCCTATTTCTTATGAAGTGCAATCTATGGAGCATACTGTATTTTTTCTATCTTAAGAAGTCCACCAGCGACGCCGGCATTATTTTGGCACCGACTGATAGGGCCATTCGGTAGACATTTTCGGCATTTTTGAAATCGATAATGGCTTTCGGGATGTCAAGATCTTCATTGGCAGCTACATCACCGGTGATTATTGTGTTATTTTTCTCCATCATGGTCTGGGCCATTTCATACATCGACATTCTGGTGCCGAGTTCTGTTTGGGATTTGAGCATCTTGTTGTGCCCGTCTTCGATATATTTCAAGCCGGTTTCCGACAGCCACTTTTGGCTTTCCGCCGAACCGTCTTCCAGTTTTTGTTTTATCTCAATTAAGTTATTTAAAACGCTTAATCCATCACCAAAGACTTCGAACCCAGTGAGATTAACACTATCTTGATTAGGTGTGGCTACCCCAGGCTGAATTGGCATTGAAATCTTACTGGCATCGCCGTTATAAAAGATTTCATCGCCAACCCGCTTGAACGGTTCGGTTTTATCCTGCTGTCCCGCAAAGATATAGCGATCGCCGATTTTGGTATTGCCAATAGTAATCATATGATTAATTAGATTATCTATAGCTTTGCCAATAGTTTTGACGGCATCTTCAGGGTTTGTACCGTTACTTGCCTGAACGACTTGCTCTTTAATATTAATCATAATCGAACTTAAATCTGACATTGCGCTGTCGGTCGTTTCCATCCATGATTGAGCATCTTTGACGTTTTGCGTATATTGCTCGTTTTGCTTCAAGTTAGAATTAAACCGCAGACTGCGAATAGTCTTGATAGGGTCGTCAGAAGGACGGTGAATAGCTTTACGGTCGGCAAGTTGCTCCTGAATATCATACTGACGCTCAAGTGACTTATTTAAACTGTTTAGAAAGCTGTAAGCCATGGTATTATTGGTAATTCGCATTCATTTCACCTCTTAACGTCCGACAACGCCTGTGCCGTTAATTAGTTTATCAAGCATCTCGTCCATGGTCGTTATAACCCGCGCCGCGGCGTTATAGCCTTTTTGGAAGCGAATCATATTGGTCATTTCTTCGTCCATATTAACACCGGCAGTGGACTCGCGCCAGTTTCTTATCTGATTTACCAGCGTCTTTTGATTGTCAGTCAGCCGTTCGGCATCTTGCGTTTGAACTCCTAACGAGCCAATTACAGTTGAGTAATAGTTGTCCAACGAAGTATCGCCTAGTATTGAGCTTTTCTCGGTTTTCAGCCAGTTGCCCAGTAAAATTGCATTATCACCGGCGGCATTACCTTGCGGAATAGTAAAGGTGTAAGTATCAACACCTGCCTGATTATTAGGTGAATCAGCTACTGAAAATGTAATACTAGCGCCATTAACAACAAACGGTGTCGTTCCAGCAACCCAGGTAGTTCCATCAGTAGAGTATTCAAATGCATCTACATGATCTCCCGTGACCCCAGTTACCCTAACTGTTATATTAGTCGAAGCAGTTGCGGTATAAGTACCGGTAACATCTACAGTCGCCGTGCCACCGTTACCGCTGCTATGGGCTACAGCAACATTTCCGGCTAGGGTTTTGGCGGCAATTTTGGCCAAACCATTCGCAGGATCAAATAGCGCCGGATTTACTTTTATAGCCGCAAGCCACCCACCAATTGAAGGCGACACTGTGCTGTAATCCACCCCGTTATCGCCGAAAAAGTTATTTCCAGTAGTATTATCAGTACCATATCCAGCCCGATGCACGGCATTAAAATCCTGCAGCAGGAACTGGCTGATTGTATTTAATTTATTCATGTAGCCTTTAATACCATTTTCCTGGTCGCGAGCTTCTAATAGCCCCTTAAGTTCTCCGTTTGTAAAACTCATAGGATGAGTGGAATTAGCCGCATAAACATCCCTAACCTCATAACCGTAATCAGCGTCTTTCCTTGGTTCAGTTCGCAGCACCGTTCTACCGTTCCCATCTACTAACGTAACGCCGGCCGATTGGATGCTGTAATTACCATATTTATCTTCATTTACAGTGACCTTAGTAATTGTCGATAACTGATCAACCAATAGGTCGCGCCGATCCCTCAGGTCGTTAGCATGGTCTACGCCACCAACTTCGATATTGCAGATCTGGCGGTTAAGACTATATATTTCTGATGTTATTTGATTTATCTTGCCAACTTTAATATCGATAACGGAATTAATGTCAGCAGCCATATCTGTTAGCTGCTGAGCACCATGGGTTATGGCATTTACCAACTCGACCCCACGCTGCCGCACAGTAGCCCGCGCACCCTCGTCTGAAGCGTTAGTAGCTAATGTCTGCAGCGAAGTCCAGAACTTATTTAAAACGGTTTGTATTCCAGTTGCAGTGGGTTCTTGGAAAACGCCTTCAATTTTAGACAATGTATCTAGCATGGTTTGTCCATAGCCAAGCGAGGAGGTCTCCTTCCACATTTGTCTGTCTACGAATGTATCGCGCGCCCGCATTATTGACTCAACTGTTACACCTGTGCCAAGCTGCATGACGCCCCTGTTTCCATAGACGTTTTCAGTGCTAGTAGTCGTCAAGTTGACAGTCTGCCGGGAATAGCCTTCAGTATTGGCATTAGCAATATTATGACCGACAGTGTCTAACGCAACCTGTTGGGCGTAGATGCCCCTTACTAATGTATTTAAACCGCCAAAAGTAGATCCCATGTAAATTCACTCCATCTAGAATATTCCAAATTATACTTTATGATCAAAGAGCGCTCGCGATGGCGCCGGTTTATCACTTTGCCGCCCTTTGGAGGCGTAGGTAGGTCCTGATTGATTCTGCGCCAAAATATTAATGTTGTAATTTACAAAATTGAGCGCATGCTGTATTAGCTGAGTATTCACTTTGTTAAGAGGAGCAAGTTCGCCAAGGACTTTTTCAAAATCAGCATTTATTCTCTTTAATCGGCTGGCAGTATTATCGTCGGCGTGTTTTGATATATTTTCGAGCGTTATTTCACTCGGCGTAAGTCCTAATACATTGCCGATTTCTTTCACAATATCCGACCGCTGATTATCCAGTTTACCAGCCTGCAAAATCAGCAATTCTTCTTGTTTAGTAATTTGCTCAAGTCTTTGGCCGTCGGCCGCTACCAAAACAGTCCGTTTTTCCTGACTCAACGCCAGTATCGCCCGATAGAGAGCAAGCATTTCTTCGAGTACTGTAATTAACTTTTCCCACTGCTCTTTCACAAATTTCTCCCCTAACGTATGCGGTCGGCGAGTACCCGCGCGACCAGTTTTTCGGCGATATCCTTGGACTCAACATTATAAGTTCTCGAGTCAATCTTTTTGGCAAACTCTGCAACCTTATCTTCCCGCACATCAGGCAGCTTTTTTAGAGCTTGAAGAACTTGTCCATATTCCTTAGCTTCGCTTGATAAAATAACCTCGTCCCGTTTTTGGACCGGCCCCGTTTTTTCACTTTTTGTATTTTTGACGACCTTACTTTGATCGCCGTAAGCCTTCAGTATGTTTTGAACCTGTTTGCCTGAAATAATCATGGCAATTCACCTCATCGTAGATCTTGCTTTATAATAATATCGACAAAAAAAGCAGGGAACTTAACCCCTGCAAATAAATTATTTTTTTAATCTTTGTTTAGCTTACTGCTATACATCTTTTCATGCGACCTGTGTGATTCTTTTCGCTCAGCAGGCTGCCAGGCATTTTCACCTGTGGGCTTAATTTGGTCTAGAAACCCTTTGCTGCACTTCGAACACAACCTGCCCTCGGCAATAGGCGCGCCGCATGATTCGCAAGGATAGGTTACGTCAAAATCACTAAACAGCCGGCCCCTCTTAATCATTCGCATTATTATACCTTCTTTTACGCCGGTTGCTTCATGGATTTCCTTTAGCGATGCTTTTCTGGTATCGCGGAGGTATTCAACTACTTTTAATTCATCTTCTTCAACCTTTTCATAGCAGGCCGGACACATACCGCTTGGATTTTCAACAAATAGCCGGCCGCACTCCGGACAGTTTTTTAACCCCATACCAGTTCCTCCTCACCATTAGTACTAAGAACTTGTCTGCCACACATTTCATCTTCATTATACTAAATATTCTCGACAATTGTTAGGAATTTCGACCTATTTCCTAGGAAATATTACAATTTTTTCGAAATTCATGCAGGATTATATCACTTTTTGCCTAAATTATTAATACTTGACTATACGAGGAAAGGCAGTTTGTCGTGTTTATGCTGACGCTCATGCAAGATCCGGATGTATATGCCGGAGAACCGGACACGCTAAGCGATGTCATCGCGACGTTAATGCGCTTAGTGGAAATGAAAAATGCCAAATTGTATCTTCATAGCAACCAAGTGGCCAATTATGCCGTAAGTGTAGCTGCGAAAATGCGACTGCCCAGAGATGAAATTGAGCGGATTCGGGTGGCTGCACTGTTACACGATATCGGTCATTTGACGGTTCCTAATGCCGTTATCGCTAAAATGCCTTATGTCACAAATAAAGAAATCAGCCTGTTTAAAAATCATTGCAATGCAGGCAGCTGCATGGTAGAAAACATCCCTGCTTGCCAAGAACTCATCCCATATATCCGCCATCACCATGAACGCTGGGACGGCAAGGGCTATCCAAAACGGCTCAAGGGAGTAAATATTCCGCTCGGAGCACGAATCATTGCTGTGGTCAACCATTATGACCGTTATATAAACCCCTGTACCAAAAACTGGGTTAAAACCAAGGATGAGGCTGTCCGCGAACTGTCAAGTCTATCCAGTACGGCCTTCGATCCGGCTGTAGTCAAAGCCTTTATTGAGGCGTTGGGGTAAGCGAGTTTGGTACTACCATTATAACAGAAAAAACACACTGCGAACAATAGTTCGTGGTGTGTTTTTTTAGTAGGGTGCGCCGCTTGCCAAGGCTAGTCCGCAAACCCTTAAGGCACCGGCTTTTTTGAGCACTTTAGCGCATTCGTTCATAGTAGTGCCGCTAGTAATTATATCATCAACCAATAAAATATTCTTGCCGGCCACTCCATCAGGATGCGTTACTGTGAAGGCGCCCTTTACATTTTGGCGCCGCTCGGCTAACTTTAACTCCCATTGTGGTTTTGTCGGTCTTGTCCTCGCCAAGTTCGTCTCACACCACAGCCACCCTTGCTGATTTGCCCACCCAGCAAAAATCAGCTCCGTTTGGTTATAGCCGCGCTCACTCATCCGCTCGGTGTTCAACGGGACTGGGAGGACAATATCCACATCAGGTAATCGAGCTGTCACGGCACTGTGATCGATTAACCACTCTAAATGCAATGCATACTTCTTTTTCTGCCGGAACTTGATATCATGTATAAGCCGTTTAACGCCTCCGGTATATTCACAGACGGCGTAGCATACATCCAAATGCTGCAGACGATGCTGATAAACATTAATCTCGCGCACCGCAAAAACACTAGCCAGACAAACCTGACACCAACTGCCATGTATATCGACGCCCGTCCGGCAGCCAGGACATTTCGGAGGATAAACGATATTAAGCAAGGTTTCCCATATTTGCTTAAGCACTTAAATCAACTCCTGAGCTTTGAGTAGCAGCAAATAACACACCCCGTCGCTGCGCGCCACCCCTCTCTAGAGGGGATTTTTTGCAATACTGCCACTAGCTAATCTTTTGCCTTAAAACCAAATTCTCCTCTTGAGAGGGGTGCCCAACGGGCGGGGTGTGTCTTAGTCATCCTTAGAACCCCTCGCCCCGCAGGCGTTCGGCTAGCAGGGAATAGCGGCGGCGGGTGCGGTCGTTGGCCAGGGCTGTATTAAGAGCGGCTTTGGTGCCAAGAAGGATAACCCGTTCCTTAGCGCGGGTTACGGCTGTATATAGAAGATTTCGCTGCAGCATTATGTGATGGCCGGGAACCAGCGGCATTACCACCACCGGATATTCACTGCCCTGGCTTTTGTGGACACTCATGGCGTAAGCCAGGTGCAGTTCGTCTAGCTCCTTGCGTTCGTACTCGACATCAAGTTCGGGATAACGCACATTTACCCGCCCATCATCAATAGCAATGACAAAACCGATATCGCCGTTAAATACCCCTTTTGTATAGTTGTTGCGAATTTGCATGACCTTATCGCCTTGACGCAGAATTTGATTAGTCCCAAGAATTGAACTCTTATCCTTGGAATCAGGATTAAGCGCGGCTTGCAGCAGCTTATTTAAGTTTTCCACGCCACATACCTGTCGGTGCATCGGCGACAGCACTTGCACGTCGCGCCATACATCAAAACCATCTGCCGGCAGTTCATGACTGCACAGCTTCACGATGTCATCAGCCACAATATCGCTGTCATTAATCTCCCGAAATTCAAAATCCGGACTGGTTTTGCAGTCAGGCAGCAAGCCCCTGTTTATACGGTGGGCATTAAGAACAATCATGCTCTCGCCGTCCTGGCGGAAAACCTCGGTCAAGCGAACAACCGGCACCGTTTCCGAACGCAAGATATCCTTTAGCACTGAACCCGGTCCTACCGCCGGCAGCTGGTCAACGTCGCCGACCAAGACAACTCGGCACCCGTCAGGTATTGCCCGCAGGAAATAGTTCATAAGCGTAATATCCATCATAGACACTTCATCAATAATCACTACATCAGCATCAAGCGGTTGGTCTTCGTCACGCACAAATTGCGGCGCCCCCTCGACGCCGCCGGTAGCCTCCAGCATCCTGTGAATGGTAGCCGTTTCCCGGCCGGTCGCCTCACTCAGCCGCTTAGCCGCCCGTCCGGTTGGCGCTCCTAATAATATTTTAAAGCCCTGCTGTTCAAGTACAGCTAGAATTCCTTTAATTACAGTTGTTTTGCCGGTACCTGGTCCGCCCGTCAAAGCCAAGACCCCATGGGCCAGCGCCGATATCATTGCTTGGCGCTGAGCCTCTGCCAACTTAATTCCTGAACTTTTTTCCCACTTGACCACTATATCCTCATAATCATCACTTGGAGTTGAACGGGCTCTATCTTTCAATCGTAGAAGCCGTTGCGCAACCTGCTTTTCGGCATGGTATAAATAGCGTGGATATATCAGCGTCATACCGTGATAGTCTTCGACGCAGAGCTTGTCCTGTTTCAAAAGGCCGGTCAGATGCATCGCAACGTCCACCCTATCAACTACCAGTAACTTGGCGCTCTCCTGTACCAGTAATTCCTCAGGCACGCAGCAATGTCCGGCATGAGCTGTCTGCAGCAAGGCAAAGTCGATACCAGCCGTCAGCCGATCGGCATTATTACGCTCAACTCCCAACGACATAGCGATTTGATCGGCAGTCCGGAAACCGATCCCGCTAACCTCTTCGGCCAGCCGATAGGGGTTTTGCTGAAGAACATCGATGGAAAATGAACCGTACTGGGCAAAAATTTTGGCAGCATAGGCCCCGGTCACGCCATGGGTTTCAAGGAACAGCATAAGCTCGCGCAGCTCGGCATGTTCGGTAAACGATTTACGAATGACGTCTGCCTTTTTCGTGCCAATCCCCTCAACTTCAATCAGCCGATGGGGTTTATATTCAATAACATTTAATGTTTCAATGCCAAAATGCTTCACCAACCGCGCGGCCAGTGCCGGACCGATGCCCTTGATTGCTCCCGATGCTAAAAACCGTTCAATTCCTTTAACACTGGTCGGGGCAATTCGTTTGTATGATGAAGCACGAAACTGACGACCAAACCGGGCATGCTCTACCCATTCGCCAAATAGTTCGAGTTCCTCGCCTACCAGCGGCGCCGGCACATTGCCCACAACCGCAATAGTATTGCGCTCATTATTGGGAACGACCCGAAATACCACAAAGCTTCCGTCACCGCTCTGAAAAGTTATATTCTCAACTACTGCTCTAAGCTGTTCCAAATTCTCAAACTCCCTGCTCGACAATCCGCTTTCTTTCCTTTTGTAATTCGGAAAGTCAGCCGTCAAATCCTGCATCGACTTAATACACATTCGTCCTTGCCACTTCTTACCGTTCAATAGTAAAATATATACTATATTTCAAACTGTAGACATAAGGCAAAAAACGAGATTGCGACGTCCCTCGGTGCTCGCAATGACAGTTAAATAAAGGTGTCATCGCGAGCAAAACGTGGCGATCTCAATTGAAAGGAGCTACATATAATGCATAAATTTATTACCTCGGGCGTATGCGCCAAGGAAATTACTTTTGATATTGACAATGGAGTAATAAAAAAGGTGTCATTCTCCTCGGGCTGTTCCGGCAACCTTCAAGGCATCAGCCGCCTGGTCGAAGGAATGCCGATTCAGGAGGTTATAAAGCGCTTAAAAGGAATCTCCTGCGGCGGTAAAGATACCTCGTGTCCGGATCAGCTGGCTAGAGCATTGGCACAGTTTGCAGCAGAATAAATAGCATTCCGTGAAAAGGTCCGTTTCCCATTTGGCGAAACGGACTTTTTAGTTTGTTGTAAGAAGTTGAGATCGCCGCACTTGGCTCGCGATGACATTATAGTAAGGCAAATTGTCATTGCGAGCGCAGCGCGGCAATCTCGGTTAGGCTTTTAGATAGACAGTTTACAACCGCTCGGCAATTACCTTGGACAATTCACTGATGCTTGCTGACAGTTTCTCTAGCTTACTCTCGATGCGCACTAGCAAAAATACTGATATAACCATCGGAAAGCCGTAGTTGGCGGCATAGCCAAGTAATTGTTCCATAGCTCGACCTCCTTTCCGAGTAACACATATAAACATCCGAAAATACACCCCGTCGCTGCGCGCCACCCCTCTCAAGAGGAGATTTAAGACATCCTAAGCCTGTCATTGCGAGCGCAGCGCGGCAATCTCGGTTTTTATCCCCTCTTGATAGGGTAGGGCAGGGTATATCTTTCATTCCGTTTTCTTAGCAAAAGAGCAGGCGGCTCTACACCACCTGCTCTTTTTGCCTTATTAGACCAGCGAAACTGATTCCCGGGTGCGAATGCGTGCATCAACTATCTGCATCAAGTCGCCGCTTTTTGTTAAAAAAATGTTTTTGGCGATAATATCCTGCATTACAACATCAACCTCGGCTCTGGTTAAATCATCCCGCGGATCAGCTAAACTAATTACGGTTTCTTTACCTTCGTTGTTGCGAAAAACCATTTCTAATGTCTTAGTCATTTAATTCACCTCCTTGTATTTGGAAAGCGGTATAAAGTTCCATTACTCCTCAACCAATTTACCATTGTCGGTACGGAAGATGCTTTCGACAGGATGCTTCTGCAGACTGGCCAGCCCTGCACCAATTGCGTGCATATCGGCGTCGACGGCCTCTGTCTTGATATTGCTGTACGAACGCTGACGAAATACCGGATTACCGGCCTCATTAACACCGGTGCGAACTTTAATAACTAGCTTGGTGCCTTGCGGCAATTTATTCACTGCCATGTTCTCACCCCCTTTCGCTTAAATACATTCCAGCGAATTGCTTTTTTAAACGATTGAGAGCTCGTTGGCGCAAATTAAATACTGCTTGGGCTGTTACCCCGAGTTGTCCGGCAGCTTTGGCCAGCTTGTTGTCGCCGAACAAAGTCAATAACAGCGCTTGCCGCTGGCGCTCGGGCAGCAGCGCGATAGCAGCATGCAGTTCTTGCCCCAGTTCAGCCATTTCGACTTCCTGTTCAATATTTGTTGTTCCGGCCAGCATATCCAGCCTAAACGCATTTGGAAGATCGCTATCCTCCCCCTCGGTCATTAGTAATTCATGCTGCCATCGGCGNTGTTCACGCTTAAACAAATTCCAAAGCGCAAACTTGACCTTGCTTTCGACATAGCCGGCAAAATGTACGCCTGTCGTATAATCATAGCTTTTTACGGCTTCGACTACGGCTAACCACGCCTCAGCCAAGGCGTCATCACCCAGACTTCGTAAATGCGGCTTGTACGCCTGCCGTTTAACTAAGCCT
>JGI24708J26588_10002378_pt1 | contig 14247 bp, 5 predicted proteins | sample BioPla1DNA2_FD_26588 | JGI IMG/M metagenome (IMG submission 26588) | reverse complement strand
TGCTGTGCCGCATGTTGCTACCCTACAAGGACGTGATAAGGACGATCACCACGGACAACGGCTTGGAGTTCGCGGCGCACGAACGGATCACGGAGATACTGGGGGCCCCGGTGTACTTCACCGACCCCTATTCGGCATGGCAAAAAGGATCGATCGAAAACGCGAACAAGCTCATCCGGCAGTACATCCCCAAGGGGGCGTCCTTCAAGGACTATCCACCCGACAGGTTAAAGCGGATACAGCACAGGCTGAACGAAAAGACCGAGGGAAAAATTGGACTTTAGCACACCGAAAGTTGAGTTTTACAAACAATTAATGTAAATTGCACTTGCTGCTTGACTCTGCCTCTGCTGTTTTTAAGAATTTAAATTTGTTATTTTGGTTACAATTTCTTTCCTTTGGGATGAATAGTAGGGAGCAATGCATATGTTACGACGATCTATATATCTTTTTCTTACGATATGTTCCTATGTGCCGGCTTTCGGTCAGAACATCAATTATCAGATTTTCGAGAATATCCATTTAGGGTCCGAGGCGTCTGTCGTGAACAGTTTTATTCAGGACCGGCAGGGAATGATATGGATAGGTACGGATAAGGGGTTGTTTAGTTACGACGGGTATTCAGTGCAACCTCATTTTTCCTACGGGGAACGGAGTAATAGCTGGATCTATTGTGGAATGACCGTTGGGGAAAACTACCTGTACCTTGGATCGGATAACGGATTACTGATCTATAACTATCATACGGACAGATATGAGAACCCTGGCATCACCTTCCCTATGGATATCCGTGCAATGGTATGCCGTGATAAGGTGTTATGGATCGGTACGCTTAACGGATTGTATACCTATGATTTCGAATCGGAGCGTTTGGAGAGGATCGATAGAACTACACACAAAGGCCTGACACATGAAACGATCTACTCTCTTATCCATTCGGCGGATGACCGCATATATATCGGAACCTACGACGGACTGTCATGTTATCTGCCGGAAAAGAATACTTTCGAAACCATTTCCCTTCCCGGTGCCGTCAATAAAAGTAATCTGTTCGTAAACTCATTGTTGGAAGATACCGTGAGGAATTGTATCTGGATCGGTACGGAAGGGAATCTGTTCAGGTATGACCCTTCATCGAAGAAAGTGGAGCAATTAACCTTCTTCCATGAAAATTCGGTCAAAACGTTAGCGTTGGATCAACAACAGAATTTATTGGCGGGAACGGATAACGGACTTTATATCTATCAGGCGGAAGGAGAGTTTCAGCATGTGGTCCACGATTCCCGTAACAGTTCTTCGTTATCAAATAATATCGTATGGACCATTTTTACCGACAAGGAAAAAAACATTTGGTTAGGAACAGATTACGGTATTTCGCTCTCCCGTTTCAATAATGGTTTCCAGTATGTGCCGATTTCACAGATCACCGGTACGGGAGAGGGCAATCACTTTTATTCTCTTTTTAAAGATTCCCACGGATATTACTGGTTTGGAGGTACTAACGGGTTGATCCGTTCCCGGTCTGTTTCCGGACAGGATGCCCGGGCAATCTGGTATAAAATGGGAAACAGACGCGCTCCGCTGTCGCATAACCGTGTACGGAATATTTATGAGGATAAGGACCGGAACCTATGGATCGCCACGGACGGCAGTATCAATCGATACGACTATGCGACGGAACAATTTGTCCATTACAATATAGTAGACAGTACCGGAACATATAATTGTAACTGGGCCTATTACCTGTTTGAAGACAACGACGGTTATCTGTGGATCGCCAGTTTCCTGGGCGGTATATTTGTCGTCGACAAACAAAAATTGATGAAAGCCTATGGAGGAAAAAGTTACGTAGCCGACTACCATTACTCTGTAGACAACGGATTGCCGGGCATGTTTGTCAATCAACTGATTCCCGATCATGAAGGGAATATCTGGATGTTACTGTACAATAACGGAGTGACAAAAATCAATACCCGTACCCGCAGGATTACCCGGATCCCGGTTGACGATATTCCAGGCAGTAACAGCCTTAACTATATTCTATGTGATGGTTCGGGAGTTATCTGGGCCGGATTTCGTCGTGGAGTGATGCGTTTTATGCCGGGAAGTGTGAAACCGGATATCGTTTTACTGGAAAATTTAGGACAAAGCGAAATATTATCAATGATCGAAGTGGAACAGGATATATGGGTATCTACTACTGATGGTTTGTGGACTGTCCACAAAGAGACGATGGATGCACGTCACTTCCATGTGATGGATAAGGCTTTTACAAGTCTGTATTATGACCCCGGGGACCGGTTGGTCTATATGGGCGGTGTTGACGGTTTGGTGATTACCTCTCCCGAAATTGCCAGAATGCACAAGGTGGAACGTCCGATAACGATTACAGCCCTGTATGTCAATAACCGTCTGGTAACACCCGAAGACGGAATCAGTGAAAACGGCATCCGTTATGCACGAAAATTTATATTCGGACATACACAGAATAACCTTTCATTCGAAATATCCGACTTGTCCTATTCGCTGCAGGAGAAACCCAAATTCATGTATAAATTGACGTCGGTAGACCAGGATTGGAATCTGCTGAAACAAAATACCAACAGGATCACCTATCATAACCTGAAATATGGGAGCTATCAGCTTTTGATCAGTGGACCTGACCCGTATGGAAAACCGTCGGATCAACCTTATACAATCGATATCCGTATCAATCCTCCCTGGTACTATACCGCATGGGCTAAAGCGGTTTATATACTTTTGACGCTAACCTTTATTTTCTGGATAATCAATTTTTTCAGAGTAAGAAACCGCCTGAAATTCGAGCGTCTTGAAAAAGAGAAAATACTGGAACAATCACAGTCGAAAATAGATTTCTTCACGCACATATCCCACGATTTTAAAACGCCTTTGAGCCTAATTGTCGCTCCGGTCAGTAAACTACTCCTCGAGGTGAAAAACCCGTCGGAGAAGAAGCAACTGGAGATAGTGCAACGCAATGCCCGGAAATTGAATTCGCTGATACATCAGGTACTCGATTTTAACAGGATAGATGATAACGCCGGATCTGTCCTGATCCTCTCGAAAGTAGAGTTTATCTCTTTTGCCAGGAGTCTTTTGGCCGTGTATGAGGAGGAGATAACCAAAGAGAAACAAGTCGCTCTTCTTTTCGAAAGTAATCTGCCGGAACTTTATCTGGACATTGATGTGCTTAAATTCGAGTCGATCCTTGGGAATCTGTTGTCAAACGCTTTCAAATATACTTCCGAAGGGGGTGAAATAAGCCTCTCTATACATGCTTCCGATACTACCGGAGAATTGGAGATTACAGTATCCGATAACGGAATAGGGATTCCCGAAAAAGATCTTCCATACATATTCCAACGCTTTTTCCAGTCATCCGGTACATTGGGAAAGAGGGAAGGTACCGGTATCGGACTTTATCTGGTAAAGAGTTATACCGAGTTGCACGGGGGGAAAATCCGTGTGGTTTCGGAAGAAGGCCGGGGTACATCAATCACGTTGATACTTCCATTACCGTCCCGCCAGACATTGCCAGAAGCTCTTCCTCAGGAGGAGACCCGGATTGGTTCGGGAGATAAACCCTTGATCCTTGTAGTGGATGATAATGCCGATATTACCGGATTTATCTGTGAAACATTACAACCCCGGTACCGTTGTAAAGTGGCCGAAAATGGTAAGGCAGGGGTAGAACTTTGTTTCGAACTCCAACCTGATCTCATTATTGCGGATGTGATGATGCCTGTAATGAACGGCCTGGAAATGTGTCAGCGGATTAAGAAACATATTCCCACATCGACCATTCCGATCATTCTGCTCACCGCCAAAAACGATAAAGAAACGGAACTCGAAAGTATTCACCTCCATATCGATGCTTTTATAGGAAAGCCTTTCGAGCCGGAGATACTACTTTCGCGGGTGGAGCAACTGCTTCTCCGTAAACAGCAGATGGAAGCCAAAGCACGTATGGAGATTATTTCGGAGCCCAGGGCCATCGAGGCGGTATCGTATGACGAGAAATTCCTGTCGAAACTCATACGGATTATCGAGGACCATGTTTCCGATTCAGAGCTGAATGTAAACAGGCTCAGTGAACTATCAGGAATAAACAGTAAGCAGATCTATCGCAAAACAAAGCAACTCACCGGTATGTCGCCTGTGAAATATATCAAATCCATCAGGATGAAAAAAGCAGCCATGCTGCTCCGTCAGAAAAAATTCACAGTGGCGGAAGTGATGTATATGGTGGGATATTCCAATCACTCTTATTTCTCTAAATGCTTCCAGGCGGAGTTTGGGAAGACGCCGCGGCAGTTTATGGAAGAACACGCTGGTAACTGATCGGACAGGATGCCGGGCCATGTCCGAAATCTATCCATTTATGTCCGGGATGTGCTTTTAACCTTCTTTATACATACCTATCTTTGCCTTCATCATTGTTACTAAAAGGCAATACGTATGCAAAGACGAATTTTGACCCTTATTTTCTGTTTCGTAATCTTTTTTCCTGCAACGCCAGCAAAAGAAGTCCCCTCCATATATGTTGACAAAAAAGGTGTCATGCGCTGGGAAGATACCCGGGAGGAAGCCTCTTTCTTTGGAGTTAATTATACGCTTCCGTTTGCCCATGCTTACCGGGCAATGGGATACCTGAACGTGGATCGTAAAGCGGCGATCGACAGGGATGTCTATCATTTCGCCCGGCTGGGATTCAATGCTTATCGCATTCATATCTGGGATGTGGAAATATCCGATATCGAAGGAAACCTGATAGAGAACGATCATCTCGACCTGTTGGATTGGCTTATCTATAAACTCAAGGAACGGGATATCCATATTATACTCACGGCCATGACCAATTTCGGCAACGGATACCCGGAAAGGAACCAACCGACCGGTGGTTTTTCGTATGCGTATGATAAGTGCGAGATCCATACTAATCCCGAAGCCATCCGGGCACAGGAACGCTATATCGCTTCGCTGGCCATGCATGTCAATCCGTACACCGGGAAAGCATACAAGGACGACCCGTCGGTGGTCGGGTTTGAGATCAATAATGAGCCCTGCCATACAGGAACACAACAACAAACCCGTGATTACATCAACCGTATGCTCGCCGCGTTGCGCAAAACCGGGAACCGTAAACCCCTGTTTTACAACGTGAGTCATAACATGCAGCAGATTGAAGCATACTATGCCACCGGCATACAGGGAACCACCTATCAGTGGTATCCTGTCGGATTGGTGTCGGGATATGCCCGGAAGGGTAATTTTCTGCCGTATGTAGATGATTACCATATTCCCTTCAGCCATGTAAAAGGCTTTGAGAACAAGGCCCGGCTGGTGTATGAATATGATCCGGCCGATATCATGTATTCCTATATGCATCCTGCCATGGCCCGGACATTCCGTACTGCCGGCTTCCAGTGGATCACGCAGTTCGCCTATGACCCAATGGATATGGCATGGGCCAATACCGAGTATCAAACGCATTTCCTTAATCTGGCGTATACCCCACAGAAAGCTATCAGTATGAAAATTGCCGCTGAAGTGGCTTATTCCGTTCCACGCGGACAATCCTATGGCACGTACCCTGCCGATACACTCTTCGCAGATTTTGCTGTAAGCTATTCTCAGGATATGAGTATGATGAATACGAAAGAGAAATACTTTTATTCCAACCATACCTCCACCCCGCCTGTTGACGCCGTAACGTTGAAATCGATAGCCGGATACGGAAACTCGCCCATCGTACAATACGAAGGGACAGGCGCTTATTTTATCGACCGGTTGGAAGAGGGTGTGTGGCGGCTTGAAGTAATGCCCGACGCCGTGCCGGTAAGCGATCCGTTTGCCAAACCGTCGCTTCACAAAGAAGTGGTGACCATTGCATGGAACAATTGGGATATGACGCTCCGCCTGCCTGCATTACAGGATGATTTTGAAGTCAGGGGGATCAACGAAGGGAACCGGTACAGTACCCAGGCTGTGGGCGGTGTTATTCCCGCTCTCGGTCCGGGTGTATATATCCTTCAACGCCAAGGGTATGTCTCCTTGCTACAGTGGGATGCCGATACCCCATGGAACAACATCAGGTTAGGGGAATATGTCGCGCCACAACCCCGCGCACAGACCTACACTGTATTCCATCAGGCCGCGGCTGTTACCGAAAGCGGTAAACCTCTGGTGATCGAAGCACAGATCGCCGGGCCGGCATTTCCCGACTCGGTATGGATCTACACCGACCGTATCTCATTCTGGAGCGATAACAATCCCCGTTATCCCATGGAAAGGATACACGGCTACACTTACCGGGCCATCATACCCGGAGAAGTTGTCACACAAGGTAAATTCAGGTATACTATCATTGTTTCACGGGACGGTAACCCAACCACTTTCCCGGCCGGAATATCCGGGACTCCGCTCGATTGGGATTATGCCTCGCCTATGTATTGGGAAACCAGGGTTGTTAATGAAACAAGTGCGATATCCCTTTATAGTGCGACTCGTGAGAACAGCCGGATAGAAACATATACCATGCCTGAATGGAGCCGTGTACACCGCGAACTGATCGATACCTGCCCGGAAACGAGACCTGTGCAACGTTTTATATGCGAATCGGATGATGAGAATCCCCGTTTCTTCCTACGCAGCTATGTAAAGGAGGAAATTGCTTTACGTACAAAACGCCTGGGTAAAAGTAACACCCTTTGCGTGTCACTACAGAATGCCCCTGACAGCCTTAACATCGGTTTTGTTACGAATACCGGTTATACGTATGCCGCTAAAATAGCCGTAAATGAAAAATCCGTATACCGTATTCCCCTGTCGGAATTGCAGCAGACAGCCACGGCGTTGTTACCGCACCCTTATCCGGTGTTTCTGAAAAAATATTTTGACCCCGTCGTGCCTATCCCTTTCCGGCCTGAGGATATTGAACTACTGGAGATCTCATTCGATGGCCGGAAGAATGAGAAAGCTATTATTGAGATCGGCGATGTATGGCTTGAATAGTTCAACATGCATTTTATATTTTATACTATGAAGCATTCGATGAAAAATATGAATATGCCAATGATTAAAATGTCTTGTGTCTTGTGTCTTGGCTCTTGAGTCTAATTTTTAATCAAATGAAAGATATTACTATACCATATAATGTAAACTGAATTATGAATGAGAGAAAATTATTTCACCCTATTGTTGCCGTATTCACTATAGCGGTACTGTACATGATCCTTCCCGGAGGAATTTCCTCCCTGTTCGCACAGCAGGAAGGAGGAAGACGGATCACGGGGATTGTGACCGATGAAAACAATGAACCTTTAGTCGGAGCAACGATCCTGGTGCCAGGCACTACCATCGGAACAACCGCCGGTATAAACGGAGAGTATAGCCTGACGCTTCCTGCCGGAAGCACAGGGATACAGGTCTCCTTTATCGGTTATGAGACCCAGGTCATTTCGACAGATGGTCGTGAACAGATTAATATCCAATTGCAACCCGAATCTTTTACCCTCGACAACCTTGTAGTCATCGGCTACGGAACGCAGCGTAAAAGCGACCTGACCGGATCGGTCAGCAACGTAAGCAGCAAAGATTTTAACATGGGATTGATCGGATCGCCCGAACAACTGATCAATGGTAAGGTCTCCGGCGTGCAGATCATGTCCAACAGCGGATCGCCTACGGCCGGAAGCACCATCCGTATCCGCGGAGGTGCATCACTCAACGCCAGTAACGATCCGTTGATCGTACTCGACGGNNTACCCCTGGAGAACGGGGGGATCAGCGGTAACTCCGAGAATTTCCTGAGCCTGATCAACCCTTCGGATGTCGAAAGCATGACCATACTGAAAGATGCCTCATCCACTGCAATCTACGGTTCACGTGCATCCAACGGGGTGATCATCATTACCACGAAAAAAGGGAGTAGCGACCGATTAAAGGTGACACTTACAACCACTAACTCGGTGCAGACTAGCACCAATATGATAGATATGCTCACGCGTGACCAGTTTATTGATGTGGTCAACACGCAAGGATCGGCGGCTCAAAAAGCTTTGCTGGGCAATGATAATACCAATTGGAATGATCAAGTGTACCAGAGCGCTCTCGGTACGGACAACAACCTCAGTTTATCGGGTCTTCTAGCAAAGAATTTCCCGGCCCGCGTATCCGTAGGCTACTACAATCAAGACGGCATATTAATCACGGATAACGCGGAACGCATTACCGGTAGCGTCTCTTTATCTCCCAATTTCTTCAACGATCACTTAAGATTCAACCTCAACGCGAGAGGCTCTCGTAATAACAACCGTTTTGCCAATTCCAGTGTCATATGGAATGCCGCAACTTGGAATCCGACTATCCCCGTCTATTCGGGCAACAATACCTTCGGTGGGTATACCGAAGCCCTGGATAATGCAGGACAGTTGGTGACCGGGGGCACGATCAACCCGTTGGGAGGGCTGGAGCAGTATCATTCCACTAGTACGGTGTCTCGAGTGGTCGGTAACTTCGATGTGGATTACAAGATGCACTTTCTGCCGGAACTGAGGTTTCATTCCACCTTGGGCTACGATTATGCCAAGGGAGAGGGAGATATATACGTACCTGCTGAAGCGGCTCAATACGAGACGTCGGGAGGGCGTGATTACCATTATGGACCGCAAAAAAACTCGAACCGATTGCTGACTACTTACTTCAATTACAATAAGTACGTGGATACTTGGAAGAGCAGTGTGGATGCTACCGTGGGATATGATTATCAACACTGGAAGAGTACATCGCCTTCTTATAACGAGCTAAATGCCCTGGGAGAGGCGCAGAGTACCATCGCGGCCTCCGATCAGCGACACGTGCTTCTTTCATATTATGCTCGACTAAATTATGCTTTTGACACTCGCTACATGTTAACAGGAACCCTTCGTCGCGACGGCACCTCCCGTTTTAGCAAGGACAACCGATGGGGTACATTCCCTTCCGTGGCTCTGGCTTGGAGATTGTCGGAGGAGACTTTCCTGAAAGAGAGCGGGATGTTGAGTAACCTCATGTTGAGAGCCAGTTTCGGTATTACCGGGCAACAAGAGGGAATTGGGAACTACAACTACCTTCCGGTATACACCTATAGCCAGGATGGGGCACAGGCGCAGTTTGGTAACCAGTGGTATTATACCTACCGGCCTGAAGCGTATGTGGCCGACCTGAAGTGGGAAACGACCGCATCTTGGAACTTCGGTGTCGACTTTGGATTTCTCAGGGAGCGCTTCACCGGTAGCGTCGATTTCTATACTCGAAAAACGAAGGATCTGCTGGCGAGCGTGGCGTCGCCGGCCGGTACCAACTTCGACAAGAATATCCTAACAAACGTGGGGAACGTGGATAGCGAGGGGCTGGAGCTTACCCTGAACGCCATCCCCATACAAACCAACGATTGGTACTGGGATGTGAGCTTTAATATGACTTGGCAGAAGATGAAGGTGAAGAACCTCTCGTTGGTGGAAGGCGGTGCGGTTACCAACATAGCTGCCGGTGCTTGGATTGATGGGCAGAATGTGCAGGTATTGACCGAAGGTTATGAACCCTATATGTTCTACGTGTATCGTCAGTTGTATGACGAAGAAACAGGGAAGCCCATTGAGGGGGCGTATGCCGACCTGAATGACGACGGGGAGATAAATTCTGGAGACCTCTATCGATACAAGTCGCCCGCACCCGATTTCATCTTCGGGTTCAGCACGTCGGTGAACTATAAGAAATGGACATTGAGCACGAGCCTCAGGGCAAACGTGGGCAATTACGTGTACGACGGTATGGCGATGAATACCGGAGCTATGGGGACCATGAGTTATAACTCATATCAACTTAACAACCTGCATAGCAGTTACCTGGAAACCGGCTTCCAGAGTCGTCAGCACCTGTCTGATTACTATGTGAAGAACGGTTCGTTCCTGAAGATGGACAATTTGTCGCTCTCTTATAACTTTGGCCGTGTGGCTCCTTGGCTGAGCATGAACGCGGGTATCATGATGCAAAATGTGTTCTGTATTACAAAGTATTCGGGAGTTGATCCGGAAATACCGAGCGGTATGGACGCTTCTTTTTATCCACGTCCGCGTATTTACTCGCTCAACGTGGGATTTGAATTTTAATTTTAACCGTTAATAACAAGATATTATCCTATGAACAAGATATATTACACATTGCTACTGCTTGGCAGTATATTTTTCACGGTCTCCTGCGTGAATGATCTGGATCAATATCCGAACATCGAAACTACGTCCGCGGATGTCTATACATCGGTGGATAACTACAAGGCGGTGCTCGGCAAGATCTATGTCTCTTATGTCATAACCGGACAAGAGAAAGGGGGCGGGAATAGCGACCTCAATAGTAACTCCGGGTATGACTACATGCGCTGTTATTTTAACATGCAGGTATTAGGTACCGACGAGGCGATCTACACGTGGCAGGAAGGGGACAAAATGAACGGGCTTACTTATCTTAGCTGGGACGCAAACGACGTGTGGGTGTCCGATACTTATTACCGCATCTATTACACGATTGCGCTCTGTAATGAGTTCTTGCGAAACGCTGAAGAGGAGCATATCGAGAAATTCAGCGAGTCCGATCGGGAAGAGATACGTCGTTATCGTGCGGAAGCCCGCTTTCTCCGTGCCCTTTCTTACTACCACGCGCTAGACCTGTTTCGCGATATTCCATTCGTTACCGAGAACGACCCGGTGGGTAGTTACTTGCCGCCGCGCTATACCGCTGACCAGGTGTTTGAATATATCGAGTCGGAACTGAAGGAAGTGGAGACAGAGTTACTAGATCGTACAACCGTTGAATACGGCCGTGCTTCCAAGGAGGCCGCGTGGGCATTGATGGCGCGGCTCTACCTGAACGCGGAAGTCTACACGGGTGCTGCTCGATGGACCGACTGCATTGATTATTGCAACAAGATTATAGCTGCCGGTTACACGTTGGAGGACGATTATACCAAACTGTTTAATGCCGAAAACGATAAGCGTACAAACGAAATTATTTATGCTTTCCCAGTAGATGCAACCTATACCGCATCATGGGGGGCTACCACGTATATCATTTGCGGTGCCATAAGCAATACCTCTGATAGTCAGTTACCGGCTGATTATGGTGTGGAGTCGGGATGGGGAAGTTTCCGCTTGCGGGGCAGCTTCCCCGATCTGTTCAGTAGCGGGGATGGGCGTGCCCTCTTTTATACCGAAGGGCAAACCAAGGAGGTTGAAGTGGTGGATGACCAAGGATACGGGTACCTTTCAGAGAAATGGACTAATCTCACCGACGCGGGAGAGAGACCTTCCAATTTCAGCGACTTTAGCGTGAATACCGACTTTCCTGTGTTTCGTTTGGCGGATGTTTACCTGATGTTGGCGGAGGCCGTGGTGAAAGGGGGAGAAGGAAGTAGCCGTGGCATCGCCTTGGGGTATGTCAACCAACTGCGTGAACGTGCTTTTGGCGATAACTCGGGCAATATTACTGATGGGCAGATGACCGCCGACTTTATCCTTGACGAACGTGCCCGCGAGCTGTATTGGGAGTGTACCCGCCGTACGGACTTGGTACGGTATGGCAAATTTACCACGGCCGATTACCTGTGGGAGTGGAAAGGGGGCGTGAAGGAGGGAAAAGCGGTGGATAGTAAATACAATATCTATCCGATCCCCTCCACGGACCTGACGGCCAACCCGAACCTGTGGAACGAAAATTATTAATCAAAAATCAATTATCAGATTATGAAGGCATTGCATTTATTGAAAAAATACTCCGTCGTCATCTTGCTAATACTCTTGACCGCCTGCGAAGAAGACGGAGACAAAATATATCTTTCGGGGCTGGAAGGGAGTGAATTTATCCTTACCGAAACAGATATCATGTTAAGCAAGGAAAATGCTTCGAAGATCGTACTCTCCGCCGCATGGAAAAACAGTACATTGGTAGTGAGCAACCCGGATATGGGAGCACCCGATGTCTTTACGGCGTACCTGCAGATATCCACGCAGGAAGATTTTTCATCGAACGTAATTGAGAACGAAGGCATCGGCGAATCGAAAGCTTATACCGGTGCAGAGTTGAATGCCATCGCCAGGAACCTTGGACTTGTACCCGATGTGGCGACTCCTGTCTACTTCCGTCTGCGTGGAAGCATAGCCCCCAACATCGAATCGGTATATAGCGAAATAAAGAAAGTCAATATCACGCCCTATCTGATCGATATGACTATCGGGTTTATATTGGATAAGGACAAAAAACAAACAGGTCTTACGCTGGTTTCTCCAGATGCGAATGGGGTATATGCCGGATTTATTGGCGCTACTTCGTGGTACAACTTCTTTATGGAAGAGGGTGACGGAAAGATATGGGGAAATCTTGCGGCAGACGGATCGGCTTTTCTGGCTTCTTCCGAAGAGAATAGCTGGAACTTCTGGTATCCCGAGCCGGGCGGCTGTTATTATACAGAGGTCAATACCGAGCTCAAACGGTGGTCGGCCGTTTATCTTCCGGTTCTCAACATTACCGGCGATATCGGGGGAGAGATGACTTTCGACCGGCCGAATACGAAATGGTACTATGTNTTCAATGCTGCTTCCGCCGGTACGGCGACCATCCGGTTGAGCGGACAGGGAGACGAATATAATCATGAAACAGGGGACAGCGCTCCGGCGGCCGAAAAGGTGACCATCGCTTTTGCGCAGGAAAACGGATCGCTTGTCCTGGCAGGTACGCCGGGTGATATCACAGTGCAAATCCCTGCCGCGGGAGAATGTACGTTGATCCTCGACCTGAGCGATCCGAAAAACTGGCAGTGCGGGGTGGTGAGCGGTTCGGAAGAACCCGGAACCGTCAGCCCGGAAGTGTATGTGATCGGCATCGATGACGGTATCACAGGAGGAAGCTGGAATTTCGATAATAAGTTGTATCTTTATGATGAGGACAATCTGGCTTATGCTGGCGTGCTGAATGTACATTCACTATGGGGATACCAGGTTGGAATAGAGAAGGATAACTGGGGCGACGTATATACGCAGGCCGGTGGCGATGCATACAGCGGAACACTGGAATTCAAGGGGCAGACGAATCTTACCGCCCCTGAACCGGGTGTCTATTTCTTCGACCTGTCGTTGAAAAACCTCTCTTATGCACTGACTGAGGTAGGCGACCACGTGTATGTGAACGGATTGGACGATAAATGGGAGTTCAATCAAACGTTAGCGTCCACATCCGTTCCGGGAGTCTATTCCGGAAGCATCACCGTGAACGGGGCTTCAAGCTACGGATTTAAAATTTACCTTGTCCGGGATAACTGGGATATTCTGTTTGGCGGCAGCAACGGGAAGTTAACGTACGGTGGCAGCGATATTCCCGATAGTAACAGTTGGTCGGCAGGTACCTATACCATTACGGTAGACCTTATCAACCGTACATATACTATTCAATAAACGTATCAAAATAGATAAAAATGAACATAAAAAACATATTCCTGAATGCGGTATGGGCGTTGATCGCCCTTACCGCTTGCAGTAGCGACGATAAACCGGTATATCCGGAGCCACCCGTGTACGATATGAGCGGGTTCGCCAAGGGAGCCGATGTAAGCTGGCTTACAGAAATGGAGAAAGCCGGAAATAAATTCTATAACTCTTTGGGTCGCGAAACCGAATGCATGACATTGTTGCGTGATTTAGGGATGAACTCTATTCGCTTGCGTGTATGGGTAAATCCTGTTGATGGTTGGTGTAATAAAGGCGATGTACTGGTAAAGGCATGGCGCGCAAAAAATCTGGGAATGAGAGTGATGATTAACTTTCATTACAGTGATACGTGGGCTGATCCGGGCAAACAGTATATGCCTGCCGCATGGGAAGGACTTTCGTTGGAGGAACTGAAAACAGCGGTGGCCGACCATACTAAAGAGGTGCTGAATGCTTTGAAAGAGAAAGGTATTACTCCCGAATGGGTACAAGTGGGCAACGAAACCAGTAATGGCTTCTTGTGGGAAATGGGGCAGGCCGATAAGAATCCTGCACAATATGCCGCATTGTTTGCTGCCGGATACGAAGCCGCTAAGTCGGTCTTCCCCGATACCAAGGTGATCGTCCATTTGGATAGTGGATACGATAACGACCTTTACAATTGGAATTTAGATATCCTGAAAAATAACGGTGCCAAATGGGATATGATAGG
>JGI24708J26588_10002377_pt1 | contig 14249 bp, 11 predicted proteins | sample BioPla1DNA2_FD_26588 | JGI IMG/M metagenome (IMG submission 26588) | reverse complement strand
GGATGATGAAAAAACCTATGTAGAGCTAGTTTTTCAACATCGTAATAAAGAATATCGGCTTTATCGCAATCCCAGTTATCGTAGAAATAAGAAACGAGGTTCCGGTACTACGGAGGAAAAGGCAGAAGCAAATTTAATCATGCCAGATGGGAGAGTCATTACAGGATATAATCAGGTCACGGAAACAATTACTGAACTTTTAGGAATTGACTGGAAGCAATATAAGCAAATTGCCATGATTGCACAAGGAGAGTTCCTACAATTGCTTACAGCAGGAAGTGATAAGAGGGCAGTGATTTTTCGAAAGGTTTTTAATACACAAATTTATGAGTCCATACAAAAAAAGCTTAAGGATATGGCAAATAAATTAAAGTATCAATGCGAAGATATTGATAAAAGAATCTGTCAATATTTAAGTGGAATTATATGTAATGAGGAAAGTATTCACAAAACATTCTTTGAAGAATGGAAAAAATCCATGGATATCAATCAGGTTGAAAGGTTGATGGAGCTTTTATCCTCAGAGATTAGCTGGGATCAAAAGGCATACCTGGAAAGAGAAGAAGAAATTAATGAATTAAAAGAAAAAGTCGAAGCCAAGGCTATGGAGTATGCGAAAGCGGAACAGTTGAATAAGATGATTGCAGATTTGCATGAGGCTGAAAAGGAATATGGGCAGATGCTTCAAAGGCAGGAGGAGATAAATCAAGAAAAAAATCGCTATCAATTAGCAGAGAAAGCCTTACATATCGTTAAACCTGTGCAGGAGAATTATCTTAGGATAAACAAAGAAGTAAGTGATATTACTAAGGATATTGAAAAGGGAAAAACAGAAAAGAAGCTTTTAGAGGAAGAATATAAAATCCTATCTGCTAAGTTATCAGAGAAAAAAGAGTATGAGCCTAGAATTGAGGCCTTGGGGAAGGAAATCAATCGGCAAGAAGAAGAGATCAAGCGCTATGAAATCATAGATGCAAAGATTGCTCTTAGAAGTCAATTACAAAAGAGAAAGCAGCAAATGGAAAAAGCGATTGCTGAAATGGAAGATAAAAAACAACAATTAACAAAAGAGCAGATTGATCTTCAGAAAGAAATCGAAAGCTTTGGGGAATGTGATAAAGAACTCCTGCTATGTGAAAATCAGGTGGAAAGCCTAAATCATACGATTCTTCAAATAGAAAAGATGGTAAAAGATATCCAGAGATGGAATGAGGAAAAAGATGATTTNCTAATANTACAGGAAGAGTTGAAAGTGGCAGAAAGCATTTACCNTCAATGTAATCATGAATATATGGAGAAGGAAGCCTTATTTTTAANAGAACAGGCTGGGATTATGGCATCAAATCTGCAGGAAGGTTGTCCTTGTCCAGTATGTGGATCGACCAAACATCCACAAAAAGCGGTCTTAACAGAAGGGGCTCCGAATGGGGATGAGATTAAAAAACTAAAGGAAAAGGCGGAAGAGGCTCATAGGGAAATGCTGTCTGCAGCAAGTAAGAGCGAGAAGCAAAATACCAGATTAAAATTGTTAGAGGCTTCCCTGATGGAGAATGCTATGTTAATCTTAGAAGGAGAAAGTGAAGTAGCTCTTACCATGGAGGAAAGTAAGAAAGATCATAGAGGGATCTTGAATAATGAATTATTGGAACATAGCCCTATGGATTGGATTTCAATTCAGACCCAAAATCAGTTACAAGAGATCAGACTTTATAAAGGAGAATTGGAAGAAAAGCGTANGCAATTACTACAAGATACCAAATCCAAGAAAGAATACTCGGATCGATTGCTTCAAATCCAAGAAGAATTTCGGGGGATTGACCAAGCGTTATCTTTGAAAAAGGATGAACTCTCTAAGTGTTCCATGGAATTAAGCGAAATATTCGGTACCCTAGGCACTTTAATGAATGATTTAACATATCCAACTAAAATGGAGGCGGAAGCAGCATTAAGTAAATTGCTAGAGGAATGGGAACAATTAAAATCGGAACTGTCTTTAGCAGAAAGAGCCCTACATCAGTGTGAAGTAAACCTTAGCAGTACCAAGGCCGTTTTAGAGGAGAATATAANGAAGTATGCCAATAAAGTTATAGAGCTTAAAAAAGCCAGTGAGGGTTATATGGATTCCCTTAAAACTTGTGGCTTTGAAGAGAAAGGGACTCCCAATGAAGATAAATATCTAGCAGTACTTATGAAAGAAGAAGAATTAGAAGCCCTTAGAACTGACATAGAAGCCTACCAGCGTAGAAAAGAAAATCTGGAGAATCGTATTGAAAATTTAAAAGAAGAAACCAAGGGTCAGTCAATGAAAGACCTGAACCGAATAATTTTAGAACAAAAGCAGTTAAATCAGAGGATGGAGAAATGCACGGAAGAGACGAGACAGATATATTTACGTTTACAAACCAATTCGGATATTTATGGAAAGATTGGGGAGCAGAATAGGCTCCAAGAGAAGACTCGTCAAGAATTTATGACCATCAGTGAATTATCNAAGACCGCCAATGGTGAACTGGTGGGTAAGACAAAAATAGCCTTCGAGCAATATGTGCAAGCATTTTATTTTGAAAAAGTGATTCATGAGGCCAATAAGAGATTTTATAAAATGTCCAATCACCAATATATTCTACAGCGTAAAGAAGAAGCCTCTAATCTTCGAAGTATGGCTGGGTTGGAACTGGAAGTTATGGACTTTTACACAGGAAAGGCTAGATCCATTAAGTCCCTCTCTGGAGGCGAATCCTTTAAGGCGGCTCTTTCCCTTGCCCTAGGCCTATCCGATGTCATTCAAAGTTTTGCCGGTGGAATTGAAATGGATACCATGTTTGTTGACGAAGGCTTTGGTTCCTTAGATAGTGATTCCCTGGAACATGCAATTGACACCTTACATTCCCTTACCACAGGAAATCGCTTGGTAGGAATTATATCCCATGTGGGTGAATTAAAGGAGAGGATTGATAAGAAGATTATGATTGAAAAGACAGTGGAGGGTAGTAGCTTAAAGATTGTACAGTAAATTTAGGAAGGCATGAGATATTATGAAGTATAAATTAGTAGCAGTAGATATTGACGGTACTTTGTTAAACAGTAAATCACAATTAAGCGATAAAAACATAGAAGCCATAAAAAGATCTGTAGAAAAGGGGATTATCTTAGTACTTTCTTCAGGCAGACCAGTACAGGGAGTAAAATTAGTGTATGATAGTCTAGGTCTTGAGATGCCCTGTATCACTTATAATGGTGCCATGATCATTGAGGGAAGATCTATGGAAATTCTCTTTGAAAAAAGCTTGGAAGATGATGATGCCAGACAGATTATGGATCTGGGCTACCAATACAATACAACCATGATGGTATGGTCTAACAATAAACTATATGTAAATAAAATGAACCAAAGGGTGAATGAATATAAAAAGATTTCCCAGGTCGAGCCAATCTTGATTGATGACCGAGAAATCTTGTTTCACAAGGGCATAACAAAGATTTTATGGTTTGATGATGAAGTAAAGATTGATCAATATCTAAAGGATATAAACCCCAACTTGAAAGACAGTGTGACTGCATGTACCTCCAGGCCTATTTTCCTGGAATTTTTCCATAGCAAGGCTTCCAAGGGACTTGCCATGGAGAAATTAGGTGAACATTATCATATCTCAAAAGAGGAAATGATAGCAATCGGAGATGGTCTAAACGATCTTTCCATGTTACAATATGCAGGTTTGGGTGTGGCCATGGAGAACGCACCCAGTGCTGTAAAAGAAGTTGCTGATTATATTACTTATTCCAATGATCGGGATGGGGTTGCCTATGTATTAGACCATTTTATAGAGTAATCCTTTATATTTTCAACCATATCGATATTGGAACAGTGTATCAATACATCCAGACCGGTGGTGGATTTTAGGGTGATAGACCCGTATTCGCAAACCGTTAGCTGGATGTTATTTTTGTATCGCCTATCAGGACTACCATCGTTATTAACATATTTGTATGTTTTCTTTTGAATTCTACTATCCCTTGCTATCTCCTCAGGCTCAGGGTAGGAGACTTTNTCAANGGTCANNCTAAGATCCCTATATGGAATGGCTCCAACCTTATCTTTGTGAACAAGTAATAGAAAATCCGGTAAAAGTAGTAGGGTTGCCTCGGCTAAACGAATTTGTAGTAGGTCTATATCGGTTTTCAAATAAAAAGGAAGTTTTTCCTTCACAGTGATTAACTTTCTTTCATATAAAAAAAGGTATCCTCCATTTTCTTTCCCATCCTCTAATTCTGAAATTTCTACAATCTGCCACAAACGATCCGCTTTCCTTAGTTCTTTCCAAGGGTAAATTCTCTCTAGGTGTTTTTGAATTACTGTTTCACTTATGTTCTCTATCGGTATTTTACCAAGAGTATGGATATAGGATTTTACTAAAACACCGATGATTCCTAGGGAAGCNAGACTTAAGATTACGAATAAGGGGATTGGNAAAAAACACTTGTCTATAAAAAAGACCAATCCTGCTAGGATCAGAGTGCTAGATAGCCATGAAGATAGACGGTTTAGACGGATTCTTGAAGATATTTTTCTTAGCAGGCTTCCTTCCTCCTCTAGGGGAAAAGCAGCGGGTCTTATGCTTATTAATTTCTGACTATTTTTGATTTGACCAGAAGACTGAGGAAGATTCTTTTTCGTTCCCGTCCCTTTTGATTTTAAAGTAAGTGTAATTGTTATACCGGGCAAAGTCAGGGCAAATTGTGTTCCGGATTTCAAGGGATTAATTCGAAAAGAGATTGTTTTACTTTTGTTCAATCGAATACGAAATGCCATAATGTTTCCTCCGTATATTCTTAGTTTAATCATTAGTGAATTAAATAGTTGTAGGTAGGTTTACACATAACATTATTTTACAGAATAATGTAAAATAATGCAATCCTAAAAGGAAGACAAATTTTAAGAAAGATTAGTAGATATTTCATAAAATTAATGATACAATCTCGAATAGTGATATCTAGATAAGCTGGTGGAATACCATGATTCAGGTTGTTAGGAATTTTACTTACCATTGGTCCTGTAATTGCAATTATCATACAACCTTTATGGGCAAAATTAAGTGATAAGACAGGGAGGCGAAAGAAATGATAAGGAATATGAGAAAGGTATTCTTAGTATTCTTATTTCCAATCAGGTGATATTTGTATTAGCCTTTGCTTTCATTTGTCAGGTAGGACTAAGTTTTTATGGTGGTTTTACCAGTGTATATTTACTAAATTTGGGATATGGACAGGGAACCATTGGGCTTTTGAATTGTATTTCTGCTTTAAGTGAGGTTCCTGTCTTATTTTTTGCTAATAAATTATTAAAAAAGTTAGGCTCCATGAAGTTATTGATTGCCTCTTGCATAATGATGGGAATACGTACCATTATGGTTACCGGTGGTACCCTACCCATAATATTATTATCCCAGACGTTACAGGGCGTGACCTATATGACCGTATATTATAGTTGCGTCATCTATATTAATAAAAACGTAAAATGGGGTAAGCAGTCCCAAGGACAGAGTATTCTGGCTATTATTCAGGCTGGAATCGGAAGCATATTGGGAAATATTCTGGGGGGATACTTGGCAGACTATGCCGGACTAAGGATTTCTTATTTCATTATGGCAATCTTCATTTTTACTTCCACCATATTGGTTACTATAATCATGATGGTCTATACTAAAAAGGAAAAATATAAAGAAAGCTAGTACGAAAGAGGGGATAAATATATGAAAAATATTGTTTTGATTGGTATGCCGGGAGCAGGGAAAAGTACGATTGGTGTCATTCTTGCTAAGGTATTGGGATTTAAATTCATGGATTCCGATCTACTTATACAGGAACAAACGGGGATGTTGCTGAGAGATATCATAGCAAAAAAAGGTGTGGAGGGTTTCTTGCAGATAGAAAATCAAGTAAATCAAGAAATTCAAGCAGAAAAAACCGTGATTGCCACTGGAGGAAGTATTGTATATGGTAGGGAAGCGATGGAACACTTAAAAGAGATTGGTACCATTGTTTATATAAGCTTAAGTTTTACAACTATTACAAGACGGCTGGGAAACATTAAACAAAGAGGAGTCGTACTAAAAAAGGGGCAAACGCTGAAGAGCCTCTATGAGGAACGTTGCCCCCTTTATGAACAATATGCTGATATTATTATTAATGCAGAAGGTCTTGGAATAGAAGATACCTTAGATAAAATTGTAAATGAGATTAATTCCAGATACAAGCTTCTTCCAAAAGCCCAACGACCTGCTCCAGACCAGCACGATCCGTCTCATCAAAACGATTAAGAATGGGACTATCCACATCAAGTACCCCAACAATTCGATCTTTATCATGAATGGGAATGACAATTTCTGACCGGGAAGCACTATCGCAGGCGATATGACCTGGGAAACGATGAACGTCTTGAACCACTATAGTTCTATTCTCAGAAACAGCAGTGCCACAAACCCCCTTACCGAAGGGGATATGGACGCATGCAGGCTTACCTTGGAAAGGACCAAGGAGTAATTCGTCCTTATGAACTAAATAAAAGCCTACCCAGTTAATCTCCTTGAGTGCCATGTTTAATAAGGCAGAAGTATTGCTTAAATTTGCTATCACATGGGTTTCGTTTTCTAGTAAGGATTTTAATTGGGAGTATATGATTCGGTAGCATTCTTTTTTATCTTCTGGATAAATGAAATTCGTTTCCTGCATAATATTGCTCCTTTATTTAGATTTATTAAGTGTTATAAGATTTACTAAGTCTTTTAAGAACGATTAAGTTTTTTAAGGTCTATTATTTTGTTTTGATAGAAAAATAGAATAAATAATTAGTATTCTTATTTTATAATAGAAAAGTAAAGAAGGCAAGCTTATCACTTACTAAGCTTGCCTTCTTTCTGGCTTTCGGTAATTCAATCTAGAATAAATATCCTCAAGAAAAGAGTTTTCTGAATTTTTTATTCATATGTTTCTTTCTTTTTTTGGTTCCTTCTTCATCTTTGGAATAGGTACCATCGGCATTAAGGATTATGTAATCTCCTTCTTTCACATCCTCAGGTAGATTAGACCTGGGAATATTAACAACGGTACCTTGCTCTGTTTCACAAACAGCGTTTCTTGCGTCAAAGCTGTCCACAATGAATTTTTTCATTTCTTGAACCACCTTTCTAATTTTTTCCTGCCAAATCACCTTCCGTTATGGAATATGCTTTTGTATTTACAGAAATATTACTGCCATCACTAGTAAATACGATCGTTCCTTGTTTATCAGTACGATACACCTTTATGTTGCGTTCCTGCATAGCCTGCATAGTGATTGAATGAGGATGACCATATGAATTACCTTCTCCAACAGTGATAACTGCATAAGCTGGATTTACTTGATCTAAAAATTTGGAGCTATTACTGGTAGAGGAACCATGGTGGGATAATTTAAAAACGTCTGCGGATATATCATGACCTGCTTCTAAGATTTCTTCTTCTGAAAGCTCCTCGGCATCTCCTATAAAAAGAAAGGAGGAGTCTCCGAATTGCAGATGTATCCCCACACTATAATTATTTAGCTCGTCATATTTGATAGAGTTTGGTGCAACTATGGTAAATTCCGCTTCTCCCAAAGTGTATTCATCACCGGGAATGGCCTTTGTAATTTTTAAATTTTTGCTTTCGATAGCGTCTAGTACGTCTTCAAAGGTTTTTGTTGTATGTACGACATCGGGAAAAATAATTTTTTCAACTGGTACTTGTAAGATAACATCATCTAATCCTCCGATATGATCGCTATGAGGATGGGTTCCTATCACATAATCTAAATCTTCAATGTCTAAGGAATTTATGTAATTTACTACAACTTCTCCTTGGCTATTTTCACCTGCGTCAATTAACATGGCTGCTTCGCCATTCTCGATTAATATGGAATCACCCTGTCCGACATCAATAAAATGAACCTTTATGACACCTTGGGGAGGGGGATTATTAATAATCGTTGGATCCTCTGAAAATGAAAACCTTTGTCCAATCCATAAAGCTATTACTGTAAGAACTAGTATGATACCGGATTTGCCGGCTTTGTTTGTTGATCTTTTGTCCATAAGCTTCTCCTGTCTAAATTTTATCATGAAGGTTCTAGTATGAAAATATAGTACAATAGATTCCTTGGTAATATTCTGGTAAATATTACAGGATCGGCTATGTACCTATATAATCCACTATATTATTCTACCATTGTATAATGATTAAGCAAGAATGATTTAAACCATTCCTTATTATATTGTATTACATTTGGATATGATATATAATCGAAATGTGTAATTTTTGTATATTTGTTAGATTACAGAGAAGATGATTTGGTCATGTAATCTAACCATAGGAGTGTTATTCATGAGATTATTTATTGCAATCAATTTAAAGGAAGATATAAAAGATTATTTACTAGAAATAATCAACTTGTTTCGGGAAAATACAAGCAGAGGAAACTTTACTGAAAGCAACAACCTACATTTAACCCTTAATTTTATCGGAGAAACCGATAAAAAGAATCTTCCTCTTTTGGAGGAAGCCATGAAACATTCCGTAGAAAACACTGGTATAGAACCATTTCTTCTTACCACGGGAAAAATCGGTCGATTTGCCCGTAGGGAAGGAGATATCTATTGGTTAGGGGTGCTTAAGGAAGAAAATCTATGGACCTTGCAGAAGGAATTAGTTAAGCAGTTGAAGCATAGAGGTTTTCCAGTGGAAGATAGAGAATATAAACCCCATTTGACCTTGGGAAGAAAAGTTGAAGTAAAAAGGGATTTCCATATAAGTGAAGTGAATGAGCAATTACCAGCAAGGCAAATGGAGGTTGCAAAAATCAGTTTGATGAAATCAGAAAGAATTGGGGGTAAATTGGTATATACTGAAATATATAGCCAACCTTTCCTTGGTAATATCTAAAGCATTTTATCATAACAATTAATAGGGGCTGAGATAATTCATAGGGTGATTTGATTTATAGACAAAAATAATCCATGGGTAACGATGATTTATAGAATGATATGATTTATATGCAGATATGATGATAGGAAGATATAGTTCATAGGCTGGGATGGCTATTACGATGAGATAAGATAATTCATATTTGAATTTGACAAATCCAAACTTTATAAGATAAGTTATTATCTATGATAGGAAAAATAAAAGAATTAAAATAAATAAGTTGGGAGATTTGTATATGAAAATCTTAGTGGATGCAGATGCATGTCCAGTAAAAAATATTATTGAGGAAATTGCCAAGGAGTACAATCTCCCAGTACTTATGTTTATTGATACAAGCCATATGTTAAGCTCATCATATAGTGAGGTGATCTTAGTCAGTAAAGCCCCTGATGCGGTTGACTTTGCCTTAATTAATCGAACCAACCGAGGGGATATTGTAGTTACCCAGGACTACGGTGTAGCTGCTATGGCCTTAGGAATAGAGGCATACGCGATTCACCCCAGTGGTAAAATATTTACCAATCAGAATATTGATCTAATGTTAATGCAACGACACATAGCCAAGAAGAATAGGAGAGCAGGAAAAAAGGTAGGTGGACATATGAAAAAAAGAACGATTGCGGAAGACGAAGCTTTCGCCAAAGGATTTCGTTTTTTGTGTCAAAAGGGGTTATCTGGGAAACTATAAGTCTTGATGTGAGATTGGATTATTAAAATGAAGATAAGCTAAGAGCATTACAAGACTACATATGTAGAGTAAAAATAATAGTAGCTTCATCTTGGCGGATTGATATAATACCAAAGAATTCTTTGAATAAGGTCCTAGCAGGCCAAGTTGAACAAGAATACTTTAGATCAGAAAAGATAAGGACGGAAAGGAGAAATATGAAATCACTGGCAAGATATTTAAAGCATTTTAAAATAGAGGTTACGGTAGGACCCTTTTTTAAATTATTAGAAGCCATTTTTGAATTGATTGTTCCATTGGTTATGGCTTCCATCATAGATATGGGAATCAAGAATCAAGATAGATCTTATATCCTACAAAGGGGAGCAATCCTTGTACTCTTGGGGATATCAGGTCTTATTTTTGCGCTAATTTGTCAATACTGTGCCGCAAGAGCTTCTCAAGGATTTGGAACCATGGTTAGAGATGATATCTTTGAACATATCAATCAATTGTCCCACAAGGAGTTAGATCAAATTGGAACAAATTCATTGATTACCATTATAACCAATGATATTAATCAGATGCAATTGGCAGTTGCCATGCTGATTCGTCTGGTAGTCAGAGCCCCATTTTTAGTAATTGGTGCTACGGTTATGGCCATGATTCTTGATTTAAAATTATCTTTGATTTTTCTCATTGTGGCACCTTTGGTTTCCTTGGTACTATTTGTAGTTATGAAAAAATCGGTGCCATTTTATAGAGTTCGTCAAAAAACCTTAGATAAGGTTTCCAGAATTACCAGAGAGGGACTTACTGGAGTCAGGGTGATACGAGCCTTTTCCAATCAAAAAAAGGAAGAGGAGCGTTTTAATGCTGCCAATGAAGAGGTATCCGATATTGCAATCCAAGTAGGTAAAATCTCTGCCTTATTAAATCCAGCAACCTCATTAATCATGAATGCTGCAATTCTGGCAATTATCTGGTTTGGCGGTATTCAAGTAAATCTGGGTAGTCTTTCCCAGGGAGAGGTTATTGCATTTGTTAATTACATGACCCAAATCTCCCTTGCCTTAGTGGTAGTTGCCAATCTAGTTGTTATATTTACAAAAGCAGGTGCTTCGGCAACTAGGATTAATCAAATCTTTGATATGAAAAACACCATCGAGGAAGGAAAAGTTACAAAAATACAGTTAGGAGAGGATTCCAAGCTACCGATATTATCCTTAAATAAGGTTTCTTTTGCATATCCAAATTCCAAGGAATATTCTCTGGAGGATATTAGCCTGGATGTGATGAGAGGGGAAACGGTGGGGATCATTGGTGGAACCGGTTCTGGAAAATCAACCCTTGTGAATTTATTTCCCCGTTTTTATGATGTGACCAAAGGGGAAATACGTTTGGATGGTGTAAGGCTGGAAGACTATGATATAAAAAATCTTCGTAATTTTTTTGGAATTGTACCGCAAAAGGCGGTTTTATTTCATGGAAGCATCCTTGATAATATGCGGATGGCCCATGAGAATGCCAGTGATGAAGAGATTAAAGAGGCTATAGAGATTGCCCAGGCAAAAGAATTTGTGGAAAAACTCCCCAAGCAGTATCAGACCATGATCGCTGCTGGAGGGAAAAATCTTTCTGGAGGCCAGAGACAACGTCTCACCATAGCCAGAGCCTTGGTTAAGAAGCCTAAAATTTTGATTTTAGATGATAGCGCCAGTGCTTTGGATTATGCAACGGATGCAAAACTAAGACAAGCATTGAAAAATAATTGTCATGATATGACCGTATTTATGGTATCACAGAGGGCTGCCACGGTAAAAAATGCGGATAAGATTATCGTTTTGGACGATGGAAGAGTGGCAGGGATTGGAAGTCACCAAGAATTAATTTCTACCTGTGAAATCTATAAGGAAATTTGCATATCACAACTAGGCAGCGAGGAGGTAGGCGACCAATGAAAAAGGGAGAGAAAAGAGAAATTCTAATAAGGCTTTTAAGATATACCAAACCTTACCGTAAGTTTATAATCTTGACCTTGCTGTTTGCTTTGCTAAGTATTTTACTATCCTTGCTAACACCAGTTCTTATTGGTAAAGCAGTGGACTATATTGTAGGTCCAGGGGCAGTGGATTTTCTACAAATTAAAGATATCATATTTTATCTGCTTCTAGCCATTGGAGGAAGTGCCCTATTTCAATGGTTGATGACTTATTGTACCAATAGATTGACCTTTCAAACGGTTAAGGATCTAAGAAAAGAAACCTATGGCCACTTGAATAAGATACCCTTAAAATATATCGATAGTAATTCCCACGGTAATATTATTAATAGTGTTGTCAACGACATCGACATCATATCGGACGGACTATTGCAAGGGTTTGCTCAACTATTTTCTGGGATAGTCACCATTCTTGGAACCATTGTATTCATGCTATCCATTCATATAACCATCGGTATGGTNGTTATTGTTTTAACGCCCTTATCTTTATTTGTGGCAGCCTTTATATCGAAACGAACCTACAATAAATTTACAGAACAATCAAAGATAAGGGGAGAGTTGAGCGGTTTAATCGAGGAAATGGTGGGAAATCAAAAACTAATAAAAGCTCTTTCTTATGAGGAACGATCCATTGATCGTTTTAAAGAAATCAATCAAAGATTGAAAGAGTGTGGTGTTAAGGCTCAATTTTATTCCTCATTAACCAATCCTTGTACTCGTTTTGTCAATGGTATTGTATATGCAACCGTGGGGGTAGTGGGTGCCCTTTTTGCTATCCGAGGAAGCATAACCGTAGGACTATTATCCAGCTTTTTATCCTATGCCAATCAGTATACCAAACCTTTTAATGAAATATCTGGGGTCATTACGGAACTACAGGCAGCCTTAGCATCCGCAAAGAGAGTATTTAATCTCTTGGATGTTGAGCCAGAAGCCAGTGATGAGCTTCTTTTGGATCAGGTTCCCTGCGATGGCAGGGTTACCATTGAGAATGTTGACTTTTCCTATGAAAAGGATAAGCCCCTAATTAAGGATCTAAATCTTTCGGTACTACCAGGTCAAAGGATTGCTATTGTTGGTCCTACAGGATGTGGTAAAACCACAGTAATTAATTTGTTAATGAGATTTTATGATACGGATCGGGGAAACATATATGTGAGTGATAAAGACATTAAGGATATGAAGAGGAAAACCCTTCGTAGCATGTATGGTATGGTTCTTCAAGACACCTGGTTGTTTGAAGGAACCGTTAGAGAAAATATTGCCTATGGCAAAGAGGATGCTAGCTTAGAAGAAGTAAAAGCAGCAGCCAAAGCAGCCCATGCCCATAGTTTTATCAAACGATTGCCCAATGGCTACGACACCTTGATATCCGAAGATGGAAGTAATATATCCCAAGGTCAAAAGCAGCTTTTAAGTATCGCAAGAGTTATGCTTACAAAACCGCCAATGTTAATATTAGATGAAGCAACCAGTAATATTGATACCCGTACAGAAATTTATATTCAGAAGGCATTTGATCAATTAATGAAAGGGCGTACCAGTTTTATTGTAGCCCATCGGCTTTCCACAATTAAGGAAGCAGATAAAATCTTAGTTATGGAAAGTGGTAAAATAATTGAAGAGGGTAGACATGAGGAGTTGCTTGAAAAGGGAGGCTTTTATGCAAATCTATATGAAAGCCAGTTTGTAGTTACCCAATGAGATGAAAAATAATATAATGTAGTAATTATTAATCTGACCTGAATTTTTAATTTGGGTCAGGTTTTTAATAGAAAGAAATATAATGAATTTGTCATATNATGATATAATCAAAGCGTAGAGAGGTAACTTAAGCTTGCTTAAAGTTACCGATCGGAGCATCAAGATCATGAACCTGTTTTTGTTCATGATCTAATCAAAGCGTAGTGAGATAACTTAAGTTTCCATAAAGCCGCCGATTGGAGCATCAAGATCATGAACCTGTTTTATGTTCATGATCTAATGAGAGTATAGAAAAGAGGCCTAAGTTTGATAAGAGCTTCTTATTTGAGTTAGATGATTATGAAGACCTTTTATCTTTTAAATAAAAATGAAAAAGCGTGTTATAAGATTGAAATATATGGTAAAAAATAGTATTAGAGATATCTTTAAAATTAAGGTCTATTACATATCATGCTATAAAATCATGGGAGGTAAGACATGCTGCATAATCTTAAAAAACTACGGCAGTGGGTATTTTTGCTAATGGTAAGTTTTTTTAGTACCGTGATATTGCCATCTTGCTCATTTCTTGACAAAGAGAATGAAACAATACCTTCAGGAAAGAACACAAGCAATGAGGAATGGATAGAAAATCCATCGGAGGAACCTAGTTCTAAGGTAACAAAAACCCCTGAGGTAACATCAGCTACCGAAGCAATACAAAACTCTGAAACAACGGATAGGACTACATCTAAGGAAAATCCTGAAACAAGGCAAAATTCCGATATAAGCGAAAGCTCTACACCAACAAAGTCACCTGGATCAAGTGAGAATTCGGAACAAACACAAAGTCCTACACCAGGGCAAAATTCTGAAATAAGGCAAGATCCTACATCAAGG
>JGI24708J26588_10002376_pt1 | contig 14252 bp, 9 predicted proteins | sample BioPla1DNA2_FD_26588 | JGI IMG/M metagenome (IMG submission 26588) | reverse complement strand
TCCGTGTGTCGGGCCAGGCATTTTCTGGTGGAGGGAGATGGATTCGAACCATCGAAGTCACTGACAACAGATTTACAGTCTGCCCCCTTTGGCCTCTTGGGTATCCCTCCGTATTTGTTGGTGGGCCTTCAGGGACTCGAACCCCGGACCAACCGGTTATGAGCCGGTTGCTCTGACCAACTGAGCTAAAGGCCCATTAAGCAACAAGGACAAGTATAAAGCATAAAAAACGTTTAGTCAAGTAAAGATTTATCCAAATATCAAAGGATATTTCACTTTTCATGTCGAATACCTGAAAAGGCATATCAAACAGCTGTCAAACTATTTTTGGTGAGGTGCTGAAGATGAGAATATCCTTCCTGGGTGCAGCAAAAACTGTGACAGGATCATGTTTTTACATCGAGACTGACAACTGCAGTTTCCTGGTCGACTGCGGCATGTTCCAGGGAAGCAATGCCGATGAGGCCCGCAATCATGATCCGTTTCCGTTCAATCCGGCTGAGCTGGATTTTGTCATATTGACACATGCGCATATAGACCACAGCGGCCGCCTGCCAAAACTCTATGTAGACGGATTCCAGGGGCAAATATACGCGACGAAGGCCACTTCTGAGCTGTGCGCTATAATGCTTCCTGACAGCGGACACATACAGGAATTCGAGAACGAATGGGTGAACCGCAAACGTGAGAGGGCAGGACTACCGCCTGTCAAGCCCTTATATACCATACAGGATGCGATCGACTGTACAAAACTGTTCAGAAGTGTACGCTATTATGAAGAGATCAGGATAAATGACAGCATAAGGGTCAAATTCAATGATGCCGGACATTTACTGGGATCATCAATAGTGGAGTTGTGGGTGAGAGAAAACGGCCGGGAGACCAAGCTTGTTTTCTCCGGGGATCTTGGAAACCGGAATATGCCCATACTTCGGGATCCTGACATAATCGAAAGTGCAGATTATGTATTTATCGAATCCACTTATGGAAACAGGAACCATATCAGGACTGAAAACAAAATAGATAAGTTCGTTGAGATAATAAAAACAACAAAGGAAAGGGGCGGTAATGTCATAATCCCGTCCTTTGCAGTTGGCAGGACCCAGGAAATCATATATGAACTGTTCAAGCAGCGCGGGAAATATGGCGAAGAGCTTAGTCATCTGCTTGATATGCCCGTATATGTCGACAGTCCGCTGGCAGTATCGGCAACAGAAGTTTTCAGGAACAATCTGGACTGTTATGACGAAGAAGCCAGGGAATACATTGAGAAAGGCGATAATCCGCTTGATTTCCCGGGGCTTCGTTTCACCCGGAGCGCAGATGAATCAAAAGCATTGAACACCAGTACTGAAAGCCTCATTATCATATCGGCCAGTGGAATGTGTGAAGCCGGCAGGATAAAGCACCATCTGAAACACAANCTGTGGAGAAAGGAGTCCTCGATCGTTTTCGTTGGGTACCAGGCTGTTGGGACGCTTGGAAGAAGGCTTGTGGATGGAGCCAAAAAGGTCAGGATATTCGGAGAAGAGATAAATGTGGATGCCCGGGTGGAGATACTCGAAGGGCTTTCGGGACATGCCGACCAGGCCGGCCTTATCAGCTGGCTTGAGTCTTTCAGGCAAAAACCGCGGAATATTTTTGTTGTCCATGGCGAAGAAGAATCCATGACCGAATTCGGACAACTGATAGCTAAAGAGTTGGGAATCGAGCCCATTATACCCGAATACGGCGAATCATTCATGGTAACTGCAGAAGGCGTTTCGCCTGCTGACAGGAAGGCAGAACGCAGGGAAAGAAAAGAGAGATATGGATTCAAGCGGCTTGAGATCGTCCATATGCTCGACAAACTCAAGGATGAACTGGAGGAAGCTTCAGCTATCATACGTGATGACCTGCGCACAGATAAGGAAGATATCGAGTTGGATAAGCTGCTCGAAAAACTCCTCAATTTTGAGAAATATATAGTTGAGATCATAAAATGAGACTGAACGTGACAAATGAAAATGTGCTTTCATTTTTCGCGTGAATGTAGTATAATACTTATGATTTTCAGTTCGCAGAATGGCTGGATGGCAGATATAGTATTCATAAACTGTTGAATGGAAGGATGGTAGGTGTGCTCAAGTATGTCTTTTTAGGTCTTTTCATTGCTGTCATGGTCCTTGTGGGAATCATCAGCAGAAAAAAAGTGCAAAACGTTCAGGATTTTTTCCTTGGCGGCAGGAATATGGGGGCATGGCTTTCGGCATTCGCATATGGCACCACGTATTTTTCAGCCGTCATTTTCATTGGTTATGCAGGCAAGATAGGATGGGGATTCGGTATATCCTCCACATTCATAGGCATAGGCAATGCATTGCTGGGAAGCCTGCTGGCATGGCTTGTGCTNGCAAAGAGAACGAGAAGGATGACACACCAGCTTGGTGCATCCACTATGCCTGAGTTTTTTGAAAAGCGCTATGACAGCAAAGCTATGAAGATAGTAACTGCGCTGATCATATTCATATTCNTGGTGCCTTATTCGGCATCTGTATACCAGGGGCTTGCCTATCTGTTCGAAACCACCTTTGGTGTACCTTTCGTATACTGTATGGCAGCCATGGCACTGCTAACCGGCATTTATCTGCTGTTGGGCGGCTATGTGGCAACGGCACTGAATGATTTCATACAGGGTATCATAATGCTGATAGGCGTGGCAGCCATGATATTTTATATTCTTTCTAATCCTGCAGTAGGAGGCCTGACAGGCGGATTGCAGAAGCTTTCTCAGATACCTGGGGATGGACCGGGATTGGTAAGTGTTTTCAGTGCGCAGCCTCTGAACCTTCTGGGTCTTATTGTGCTCACAAGCCTCGGAACATGGGGACTGCCTCAGATGGTGCATAAATTCTATGCCATCAGGGATGACCAGGCTGTCAGAAGGGGAACTATCATATCTACTGTTTTTGCGCTGATTATTGCTGGCGGTGCGTATTTTGTCGGTGCTTTCGGCAGACTTTACCTGGACAACACCATGCCGATCGGGGCCAATGGAAAACCCAATGCTGACATGGTAATGCCGATGGTGCTGGAAAAGGCATTGCCTGATGCCCTTATAGGGATCGTAGTCATTTTGGTGCTGTCAGCATCGATGTCCACTCTTTCTTCACTGGTGCTCGTATCAAGCTCCGCAATTTCACTGGATCTGATAAAGGGAACTCTGTTTCCGAATATGAAGAAGGAGAATGTGATGCTCCTGATGAGGGCGCTGTGCGGATTGTTCGTGATTTGCTCATTTATGGTAGCTGTGACACCTAACTCGATACTTGCACTTATGTCCTTCTCATGGGGAACTGTGGCAGGTGCCTTCCTTGCACCGTTCCTGTACGGACTGTACTGGAAGGGAACGACGAAGACCGGTGCATGGGCTGGTTTCATCAGCGGCTTTGCAGTATCACTGGCAGGAGCGATAATATACAAAATGGATCCCGGAGTTGCTCCGAATATCGGTGCTGTGGCGATGGCAGTATCGCTGGCCGTCGTTCCGGTTGTCAGCCTGCTGACAGCTAAAATGCCTCAGAAGCAGTTGGATAAAGCGTTTGGTAAAACCAAGGCCGGAAGTCTGGAAATGGAGACATAATCAGGTGTATTTGCTGCATAAGTGTGGCCCGGAGTAAGATGCGGGCATGCAGGTTCTGGTTTTGCAGTCACAAAACTGGCTTTCATTGCGGTAAAGGGACATCCCATAAGGGCTTGTCCCTTTTTAAAGCGACTGACAGGTGCTGCTTTCTTTTATGAATTGGCGGAAAGTCATTCAGGGTTTACAAAAAACACATAAAGGATTAAAATAAAACGAGGCAAAGATTCAGTATCATAATCCCGATAATAATGAAACAGATATATGTATAGAAGATAAGGAGAACCATATGAAAGAACTGATGTTGGGGAATGAAGCAGTTGCAAGGGGTGCATATGAAGCAGGCGTGAGGGTCGCTGCGGCTTATCCGGGCACTCCGAGTACAGAGATCACCGAATATATTGCCAAATATGATGAGGTGTACTGTGAATGGTCGCCTAACGAAAAGGTGGCCCTGGAGGTCGCGATAGGTGCATCTGTAGCAGGAGCGAGAGCAATCTGTTCAATGAAGCACGTAGGTCTCAATGTGGCNGCAGACCCGCTTTTCACNGTTTCATATACAGGAGTGAACGGCGGTCTTGTCATAATGGTCGCTGATGATCCTGGCATGCACAGTTCTCAAAATGAACAGGATTCCAGGTTCTATGCCCGTGCTTCGCTGGTGCCAATGCTGGAGCCTTCTGACAGCAGGGAATGCAAAGATTTTGTGAAGACTGCTTTCGAAATAAGTGAAAAATTCGACTGTCCTGTTATAGTAAGGCTTACGACGCGTGTTGCCCATTCGCGGAGCTTTGTTGAGCCGGAAGAAAGACANGAGATCGAACTCAAGNCGTATGTGAAGGATCCTTCGAAGTACGTTATGATGCCTGCAATGGCCAGAGGAAGACATCTGGCTGTAGAAAAAAGAATGGCTGAGCTCAGGAGTTATGCTGAAACTTCACCGGTCAACAGGATAGAATGGGGTAGCACCGAAATAGGCATTATAACTTCAGGCATTTCGTATCAGTATGCCCGTGAGGCCATGGGTGATGTTTCATATCTTAAGCTTGGAATGGTATATCCGCTGCCCGAGAATCTGATCAGAGAGTTTGCATCCAAAGTGAAGAAGNTATATGTNGTTGAAGAATTGGAACCATTTTTCGAGAACCAGATAAGAAAGATGGGCATCGAAGTAATCGGCAAGGATGTATTGCCGGTCACAGGAGAATACTCAGCGACTCTTCTGAGAGAGAGGCTGGCGGACGAAAAGCTTGAAAAGGTATATGATGTGGATATCCAGCCACCAGCAAGGCCTCCCGTCATGTGTCCGGGGTGCCCCCACAGAGGGACTTTCCATGTCCTTAAAAAGCTAAAGCTGACTNTTACCGGCGATATAGGCTGTTATACTCTTGGTGCGCTGCCGCCGACACAGTCAATGGATACATGTATATGTATGGGNGCCAGTATCGGAATGGCCCATGGCATGGAAAAGGCTCGTGGAAGAGAATTCGGGAAAAAGACAGTGGCAGTGCTGGGAGATTCGACATTCATACATTCAGGCATAACCGGTCTGATAGACATTGTCTACAACAAGGGCTGTTCCACGGTGATCATACTGGACAATTCGATAACAGGGATGACGGGGCATCAGCATAACCCAGCCACTGGTTTCACTATAAAAGGAGAGCCGACGAAGCAGGTCGATCTTGAACTGCTGGCAAAAGCAGTGGGGATCGACAGGGTGAGGATAGTAGACCCATTCGACATCAAGGGATTTGAAAAGATACTCAGGGAAGAGGCAGAAGCAGATGAGCCATCGGTGATAATAGCTCAGAGACCTTGTGCACTGTTGAAGAATGTGAAATATGAGGGTCCACAGAGAATAAACGACAACTGCAGGATGTGCAGGAACTGCCTGAAGATAGGATGTCCTGCCATAGTCGACAAGGGCGATGCGATAGAGATAAACAGCGCCCTGTGTGTCGGCTGCAAGCTCTGCAGCAATGTGTGTCCTTTCAATGCGATAGAAAAGGCCGGTGATAATAATGAATGATATGAATATCATGATAGTGGGAGTCGGAGGCCAGGGGACANTGCTGGCGAGCAGACTGCTGGGCAATGTAGCTCAAAAGCAGGGATATGATGTAAAGGTATCGGAAGTCCATGGCATGTCTCAGAGAGGCGGCAGTGTCGTCACATATGTTAAAATGGGTAAAAAGGTGTATTCACCGATAATAGAGAAGGGTGAGGCAGATTTCCTGCTGGCATTTGAAAAGCTGGAGGCATTGCGCTGGGTGGAATACCTGAAGAAAGAAGGTANGCTGGTGCTTAATGAGCAGGAAATAGATCCGATGCCTGTCATCACAAGAAGCGCCGCATATCCTGAAGGTATCATCGAAAAGCTCAGGGACACGGGTGTTCGCATCTGTTCCATCGACGCTCTCGAGATCGCAAAGGAATGTGGAAACATAAAAGCCGTCAATGTAGTGTTGATTGGAGTTTTAGCAAAGACTGCTGCGATAGATAAGGAGATCTGGCTCAAGTCGATTGAAGAAGTGGTACCCCGGAAATTTCTCGATGTAAACATCAAAGCATTCAATGCGGGATATGAACACGGTGGTGCCCGTCAGTAAAAGTAAAGATGAAAAGGCACGCTGTACTTGTCTGTAAGATAGCAGTTGGCAACAGAATGTTAGAAGATGCAGCCTGTCGCTGTACGGGCCTGGGGAAGACCAGTAAAAACAAATAATTAAAATGATTTTCAGCCTGTCGCTTTTGCGTGGGGCGGGCAGGTGCCCGTAAACCCTGAAAGCTATTCTCGCGGGAGAATATAAGGGCATAAATAGAATATCAGAGGAGGGTTCTGTATGCTGTATTGGAACCAGTCGCGTGAATGCATGCCCAGAGAGGAGATGCAAAAGCTTCAGAATGAGCGGCTGATCAAAACTGTAAGGAGAATTTATCACAATGTCCCGTTTTACAGAGAAAAAATGCAGGAGAAGGGTATAGAGCCGGAGGATATAAAAGGCATCGAGGACCTTTCGAAGCTGCCCTTTACGTACAAGCAGGATTTGAGAGATAATTATCCTTTCGGAACTTTTGCAGTGCCGCTTAGTGAAATCGTCAGAATCCATGCATCATCAGGAACGACCGGAAAAAAGACGGTGGTCGGCTACACGAGAAATGATCTGGAAAGATGGTCCGAGGTCATGGCAAGGACCCTGGTCAGTGCCGGTGCGACAAAAGAATCCGTGATTCAGATAGCCTATGGCTATGGTCTTTTCACAGGAGGGCTTGGTACCCACTATGGTGCAGAGAAGATAGGTGCATCAGTCATTCCTGTTTCAGGTGGTAATACCAGTCTTCAGGTACAGATAATGAAAGACTTTGGCACGACATTGCTTGCATGCACTCCGTCATATGCACTGTATATGGCAGAAGAGCTTGAGGAAGCAGGTATAAAACCCGGCGAACTGAAGTTGAAGGCAGGTGTTTTCGGGGCTGAGCCATGTTCCGAAGCCATGAGGAAAGAAATAGAAAGAAAGCTGGGCATACTGGCCATAGATATATACGGGCTCAGCGAAGTCATAGGTCCGGGAGTCGCATCTGAGTGCATTTGCAAATGCGGGCTTCACATACAGGAGGATCATTTCATACCAGAGATAATAGATCCTCAAACTGAAGAAGTATTGCCNCCAGGGTCCGAGGGTGAGCTGGTATTCACCACCATCACAAANGAAGGCTTGCCGTTGCTGCGTTACAGGACAAGAGACTTGTCTTCGCTGGATTATTCTCAGTGTGAATGCGGAAGGACTCTTGTAAGAATGAGCAAGGTGACAGGACGTACTGATGACATGTTGATAATACGTGGTGTAAACGTATTCCCGAGTCAGATAGAAAGTGTTCTGCTTGAGATGGGAGAAACTGCACCCCATTATCTTATCATAGTGGACAGGGTCGCAAATCTCGATGTCATGGAAGTATGGGTCGAAATGACGCAGACGATGTTTTCTGATGAAGTCAAAAGAATAGAAGATCTAGAGAGGAGCATCAGGAAGAGGATAGAGGACACTTTGGGGTTGAGTGTGCAGGTTAAGCTTGTTGAACCCAAGTCCATCGAACGCAGTCAGGGAAAAGCTAAAAGAGTGATCGATAAACGCAGGATGTGACAGAGCATTTAAATGCAGCAAGAAATAATTGCTGCACTGTTCTCCGTATTGTAAAATATAAACGGGAGGTAAGAACGATGTTTGTAAAGCAGATATCCATTTTTCTGGAAAACAAATCCGGACGGCTTGCTGAAGTCACGTCTATATTGGGTGACAATGGAATAGACATCAGTGCTTTGTCAATAGCGGACACGACGAATTTTGGCATCCTGAGGCTTATCGTGAACAACCCTGATAAGGCGGAAGAAGTATTGCAAAGCAACGGTTTCACAACGAGCGTGACCTCTGTCATAGCAATAGGAGTCAGGGATGAGCCAGGGGGACTGGCAGCGGCACTGAAAATCTTAAACAGTGCAGGGATAGAAATAGAATACATGTATGCCTTTGTCAGCAAAAGAGAAGATGAAGCCCTGGTTATCCTGAAAACAGGAGAGCCCGGGAAGACGGTCGAGGCTTTGAAATCCAGCGGGATAAGCGTACTGTCGTCAGAGGAAGTGTATAAACGCTGAGCGTACATATATTGCAATAATCAAAGCCGTTCGCATTGAACGGCTTTGATCATTAATGAAAGACAAGGTAATGGTCTTCACAACAGATGAGCTTCAGATCCTGCCCAGGATGTATTTCTGAGTGAAGTATTTCAGCTTGCCCATGGATATCTTTATTTCGTTCAGGAACCCCGGGTTAAACTCGGTGAAAAGCTGCTTTTCCTGTTCAGTGGCATCATGCCTGCTGTATCTTGTCCTGACGAAAATGTCAGTAATATTTTTAAAACGGACTGGACTGAAAAACAATAGCTTATCTATTCTGGCAGCGTACTGGTAAGGCGTCTCTGACGGCTTGATTCCGAAACCGGCCAAATTCAGCAAACCAATGTAATAATTATAGTGCCTGATCACCGAGCTTCCTGGCGGCATGGATGCGAATCTGAACAATCTTACTTTGCTGCGCACTGCATTGAATGCCAGCAGGAGCAAGAACAGAGAGCCGGTCACAAGGACTACCCACAACACCACAGTACCGGGCATAGGCCGGGAACGACCTGTGAATGTTCCCGGATCCGCGTTAATCCCGGAAGTTTCTCCGCTATAGTATCTTTTCATCATTTCCATATAGTCATCATATGCCGGATTATATCCAGGGCTGACATAGACATGCTCCTGCACGTCTGTAGCGTAGAAGGCGTTCCTGAATGGCGGCGTGGGTTCGAATGGCAGCCAGCCGTAGCCTTCAAAATAGATCTCGGTCCATGCATGAGCCTGCATGTTTGTGACGACATATGTATCATATTTGCCATCCACAGGTTCAGGCGGGAGCATATAACCTTCGACGTATCTTGCGGGAAGCCCTGCGCATCTGGCAAGGACTGTCATGGCAGATGCAAAATACGAGCAATAGCCTTCCTGCTGGTCAAAAAGAAAGTAATCAACGAAATCTCTGTCTCTGGGAGTGGTACGCACGTCCAGATTATAGGCATATTTTTCTGAAACATATTTTTCTATGGCTCTGGCCTTGTCGTAATCATTGCCTGCTGTCACGACCAACGATGCTGCCAGATCCCTTATCCGCCGTGGCAGTTCATCAGGAAGCTGCAGGTACTGTTCATATACTGCATCACTGTATTGCTTGAACTTATTGACCTTTTCATATCTTTGTACCAATCCGTTTTTGTCACGAGGTATATTCCCGGTTGCCGAAGCAATGGACGGGGAACTGTCCGGCAAAGCCTCCATGTGATTTTCATGAGAACAGGAAGCGTATTCATCTGGTACTGCTTTATATGTTGAAGGCATAACAAGTGCTGATACCCTCATATCTGAAATGAATAAAGAAACGATATCTTTCAGATGTTCCTCATACAAACCTCTTCTGCTTTTCCTCAATGCAGCTTCAAAATCTTCTGAGCCTATGGCAGGGATATATGAGGTCATTTTATACTGGAAGTTTTTCGACAACCTGTCTTTAGATGAAAGGTCACCGGTATCACTCAGGAATGTTGTTATATCAGCGGAAACCGGCTCGAAGGAGCTGACCTTTGACGGTATGAAAAGGGACCTTGTTCTGAGATTCAGAAATCTGACAGATATCGGGTTCACGTATAACAAACCCTCAGGCAGTTCGTCGGTACCGGTAAGNATTTTCAAACCTTCAAGCATTTCTTCGGTATCGCTGTACAGCCTGTCGTGATCACCTTCAAGCGGAGTAAGCTCTTCAATGCTGTTGACCCATTTTGTTCCTGTATATACATCCCTTACTGCTCCTCTGAGATATGCGCGTTTGTTCGTTGTAACATACAGGACATTTGTCCTGTCGAGCCTGACTCTGCCTCCAAGGAAATCATTGCTGTCGCCGAAGCCTGATGACGCGGAAAGAGAGAAATAATCAAAACTCTCATAGTCAAACCTTTCCTTCAGACGGTTATAAGCAGTCAGGATCTTCTGATCCAGCCATTTCCACTGAATCGGCTTGTCACTTGCCTGTATTGAGGAAGCCATCAGGATGATCACAATACTTAGCGGTATGCTCCAGAGCACCAATACAGAAGGCTTTACGTAATCATTCACTTCTTTCGAGCTTTTGATCTGATAAACGTGCCTGAGATACGACATAAGGACTGCAGCAAGGAAAATGTAGAACGAAGTAATGCTGAATACCAGATTGTATGATGCCTGTATGGCAAAAACGCTCATGCCTCCTGCAAGTATTACAAGAAATCTGAATTTTTTGACAACGAATATGAAGGACAGCACAGAAACCAGCAAGCACAATATGTTCACTGTGATAAGCTGGTACGTCGGATCCGGCACATCCGGGTACATTATGAAATCATAAAGCCAGAAAAAATAGTCATCGAAAAATTCAACCAACTCATTGAGTTTTATATGAAGCGCCATATAGACCAATGTAGATGCAAATGCCACCCCGAACAATACAGCGGTAATGATGGCTGTGGTCCTGTTGAAAAACGCAATGAAAAGAAACACTGTCATCCCCAGTATTATCAACAGTATCGAAAAAGGCGGGTAAGTTAGACTCATGGACGAAGTAAGAGCATATGTGATACTGAATGACACCATAGCTGCCAATAACACATCCGGCAATTTTTCGGATATTTTTTTCAACACGATATCATTCCTCCCGCACTTAGCTTTCAAGAATCATTTTTGTGTCATCGTCTATGCCTATCCTGTAACTGTTTACGCCGATTTCAGGAAGTGAAGCAAGTATGTTTTCTATTGTCTGATCCCTGACGCCTGTTATTTTTTCAGGGGATATATATATAAGGCTCACATTATTGCCGGAGCAAGCTGTCTTGTAAAGCTGGTTGTAGAGGTCATAGCCGAGGTTTGAGGAGAATACGATAACATTTGTGCTCTTTAAGGCATTCTCGGTAAATANCTCCAGCAGATCCTCCACTGCAACTTCGTCGCTGAACTTTACTTTTGCCAGAGTTTCGTATATATCGTTGAACATAAGATGGTTCTTCGCATAGATGCTATGGAGAGTATCGCTGAAATAGACCAGTTCCACTGGTATCCACTTATAGAGGCAGTAATACAGTACTGCAACAGCAGCTTCGATCAGNTTGTCCTCGAGCATTATGTTCTCGCCGGGGGCAAAGTTGTTCTTTCTCAGATCCAGCAGCATAAGTGTGTTGATNTCAGAAGTGCTTTGAAATTTTCTGACCATAAGCTCCTGTGTCCGTGCTGTCAGGTTCCAGTGGATCCTCTTGAGAGAATCTCCGTATTGATATTTTCTCACATCGCTCATGGTAGTCATATCTTCATCTCTGGTGTCAAGCACCGATTGAGATTCAGACATCAGATCTGTTTCGAGATGGAACTTTTCCAGATAGATGATCCTTGGATATACTGTGATGTATTTGGGTTCGCCTACATTGTATCTGAGTTTTATGATCCCGAAAAAATCCTCGATTTCAACAGAATCGATCCCGATTTCATAATTCCCCCTGTAATTACATTGAAGTTCAAATGCATAGTTCCTTCCCGAAAAAGGGCTAAGTGAGAAACTCCTGACCTGATACTGGTTCTCGAAAATAGTGTTCGATCCATAGAACGATACCCTGAGGTAAGGGTATAAAAAGAAATCTTCATTATTTATACTGAAAATGAAATTCACCTTATCTCCTTTGGTCACAAACCTTTTGTCCAGATCCTGACCGAATTTGAACCTCAGATAAATGACNAATGNATAAGCGATCGAGACAACGGGCAGCAACAGCATGGTGTAAAGGAGCGTATATGGTATTTTCCCGCCGTTGAAATAAGTAAAAACCAGGGCAGACATGAACAGGCAGATAAAGAGTATCCTGGTTTGCTTCATGCTAGCTCACCACCGGCACGTTTATTCGCGAAACAATGTAATTCAATATTTCCACCGGATTTATCTTTTTCAGCTTTGCTTCCTGCTTGAGCATGATCCTGTGAGACAGTACTGGTATGACCATTTTCCTGATATCATCGGGGATCACGAAATCGCGGCCATTGTAGAAAGCCCAGGCCTGTGATGCCCTGAACAATGCCAGCGAACCCCTTGGGCTCGATCCGAGTGCGACATCAGGATGCTTTCTGGTCTGGCTTACTATTTCTACGATGTAGTTGCTGAGGCTCTTGTCCACATGCACATTTCTGATCTCCTGCTGGAGTGCTGTAATATCGCTGCTCTCTGCAACAGGCATCAGTTTTTCCAGAGGGTCTTCGAGCTGGAATCTNGACAGTATGTAGCTTTCTTCTGCATTGGTGGGGTAGCCGATGGATATCTTCATGAAGAAACGATCGATCTGTGCTTCCGGCAACGGATATGTACCGAGGTACTCCACCGGATTTTGTGTAGCCAGTACCATGAACGGTTGCGGTACCTTATATGTAACTCCGTCGACTGTGACCTGATTTTCCTCCATAACCTCAAGCAAACTTGCCTGTGTTTTGGGGGATGTCCTGTTGATCTCATCCGCGAGGATGATCTGGCTCATTATCGCACCAGGCCTGTACTCGAAATCACCGGTCTTCTGATTATAGACAGAAAACCCGGTAATGTCGGACGGAAGTATATCAGGTGTGAACTGGATCCTGCGGAAGGANGCATTAATAGATCTGGCAAGAGCTGATACCAGGCTTGTTTTGCCTACTCCGGGAACGTCTTCGATGAGCACATGCCCGTTGCAGATGAGTGCTATCACAGAAAGTTCGATAGCATACCTCTTGCCGACGATAACATTCTCCACATTGCCAATGATGTTCTTGAGGATCCTGACAGAATCGTTCATAATACCCATCCCTCGATTCGTATAGTTTTGATTACATGATAATACAGCAGGTATTTTAAAAGAAGTAGATTTTTTCAGGACAATAGTAGTGTTTTTTTCAACTGATGAGACAAAAATCAATTCCGTGTTTACTTTGAAAACATGGAATTGATATAATAGTATGGAATACCGCGACTAACCGGTGGGCTACTGTTATAAAACCTATCATGCAAGAGCAGCAGGAGATGGAAATCAATGAAAGCCGAGATACTGGCAGTTGGTACAGAACTGCTTATGGGACAGATAGCAAATACGAACGCACAGTATATATCTTCAAGACTACCTGAAATCGGTATCGGAGTATATTATCACGGAGTGGTCGGAGACAACCCGGAAAGACTCAAACAAAGCCTGCGACTGGCAATGTCCCGGGCCGATATCATTATATTGACCGGCGGGCTGGGGCCGACTCAGGACGATATTACCAAAGAGACAGTAGCGGCTGTGCTGGAGCGAAAGCTGGTACTCGACCGGACAAGTCTGGAACAAATGGAGAAATTCTTCAGAAACCGAAACAGAGAAATGACGAAGAACAATCTTAAACAAGCCTGGTTTCCTGAGGGCTGTACCATAATAAGAAACAGCACCGGCACGGCTCCGGGCTGCATTATTGAAGACAAGGGCAAGACGATAGTGTTGCTCCCTGGTCCGCCTTCTGAAATGAAGCCCATGTTCGAAGAAACAGTGATGCCCTATTTCGCATCGAAATCTGAATACAGGCTCGAGTCAATGTATCTGAGAGTTTTCGGCATAGGAGAGTCTTCAGTTGAAGATGCTATCATGGACCTGATAGACGGACAGACCAATCCGACCATCGCATCGTATGCCAGGGACGGTGAAGTGACGATCAGAGTCACTGCAAAGTATCCAAAGAACGGTGACGGCATGGATCTCATCAGGCCGGTGGAAGACGAGATAAGACGAAGACTGGGCGATGCTGTTTTCAGCAATGACAACAGCAGTCTGGTTAAAGTGGCAGCAAAACTGCTTTTTGAAAAGAAAAAGACCATTTCGGTGGCGGAATCATGCACGGGAGGCCTGCTAGCTGCAAAGCTCACAGATGTCCCGGGTATATCAGAAGTTTTTGACAGAGCGGTAGTTACTTACAGCAACAGATCCAAGATGGAACAGCTTGGTGTCAGGCAGGAAACTCTTGAAA
>JGI24708J26588_10002371_pt1 | contig 14264 bp, 10 predicted proteins | sample BioPla1DNA2_FD_26588 | JGI IMG/M metagenome (IMG submission 26588) | reverse complement strand
GGTGTCTTTGTTTCTCCAGCCCCTCTTAAGGATGCTACTATTGAAAAGTTTAAGGCCTGAAAAACAAATCCCATCATTATTATCCTGAAGTAATTACTCCCTACACTTATGGTATCAGAATGGGCCCCTAAGAACTTCATAACAGGTATTGTAAAGCCCAATCCAAGGATTATGATTGGCACTACCAACAAAACCTGGGTTAAGATCATAATATGCTTAACTACTGACTCAATCCTATCTGTCCGGTTTGAACCTATATATCTAGCAATCATTGCGGTAGCCCCAGTATTCAAGGCTTGAACCAAGGATAAACCTATGAACATCAGCTGGTTAGTAATACCTACAGCAGCAATACCAGCAGCTTGTATAGAAGGACTTCCGTAATTTCCTAGCATCATCATATCCACCATGCCAAATAGAGTACCTAAAAGTAACTCTATAAAGACAGGCCCAGCTATTTTTGAAATCTCATTCCTAATACTCTTTTTACTATGTAAAACTTCCATCTAATCAATCTCTCCCAATTCTAATTTAGTTCGACACCCTAAGTATTATACCATATATCTATAAATAAAAAAGGGCATTTGCTTTTGCCCTTTTTTACTATTCTACACTATACATCTTTTCTGTCACGATTTTTTCAATTTCTTCTATCTTGCTCTTGGCTTTCTCATCTTCTTTATCCTTGGAATAGATGTATAGCTTAATCTTAGGTTCGGTTCCTGATGGTCTTATGGCATACCATGAACCATCATCCATATAATACTTTAACACATTGCTCTTTGCATTTCCAGTTTCATCATAAAGGTAATCTATGGTTTTCACCAAGTTCATATCTCCAATGGTCTTGATGGGATTTCCCCTAAAGTATTCCATCATTCGTCCAATCCTTCTGCTACCTTCTAAACCCTCTAGAACTATAGAGATTAGTCTTTCCCTATAGTAGCCAAATTCTTGGAATATATCTTCTAGGACTTCCAAAATATTCTTACCTAGCTTCTTGTAGTAGGCAGCCATTTCAGCGATCATCATGGTGCTGACCACTGCATCCTTATCCCTTACATGTGTGCCATAGGTATAGCCAATGCTCTCCTCATACCCAAATATAAAGGTATATTCACCCGTTATATCCCATTCATTCGCCTTTGCACAAATAAACTTAAAACCCGTTAAGGTATCAAAGGTTTCAACCCCATACTTACTTGCAATAGCCTTACCCAGGTCCCCTGTTACCAGACTCTTTACGATTGCACCCTTCTCTGGCAGGGTTCCTTTTTTATGTCTTTGGGATAGGATATAGTTAACTAGTAGGGCGCCTATTTGATTTCCATTAAGGAAAACAAAGTTGTCATTGCCATCATTCACCATCATGGCAACCCTATCACAGTCTGGGTCGGTTGCAACTAGGATGTCAGCCTTTTCCTTCTTACCTAACTCAATAGCATACCCAAAGGCCTTAGGATCTTCTGGATTGGGATATCCAACTGTTTTAAAAGTATAATCAGGTTCCTCCTGCTCTGCTACCACCATTATATTAGTGAAGCCCCTCTCCCTCAGGACCCTTCTAACTGGCTTATTTCCTGTTCCGTTGAGTGGGGTGTAGACAATTTTTATGTCCTTATCTATATCTTCGTTGATAGCCATATTTAGAATTTCCTGGTTATATTTGTCGTCAATCTCCCTACCAATATATTCGATTAAACCCTTCTCTACTGCTTCATCAAGATCCATTAGCTTGATTTCATCAAAATCCTTAATCTTATCTATCTCAGTCAGAATCTCATCAGCGATTTCATCCAAGATTTGTGAGCCTTCCTCCCAATATACTTTATATCCATTGTATTCACGTGGATTGTGACTTGCTGTTACAACTATACCTGAAATGGTTTTAAGCTGCCTAATGGTATAGGATAAGACTGGAGTAGTTCTTATACCATCAAATAAGTAGGACTTGATTCCATTTGCAGCTAATACCCTGGCAGCTATTTCTGCGAACACATCGGAATACTGCCTGACATCGTATGCTATGGCAACTCCCCTAGCCATGGCTTCCTTCCCCTTGTTTTTAATGGTTTGGGCTAGACCCTGAGTGGCTAGGGATACGGTATATCTATTCATCCTATTTGTACCTGCTCCTATCTTTCCCCTTAAGCCTGCGGTTCCAAACTTTAAATCCGTATAAAACCTATCCTCTATTTCCTTTTCATCTGTTATAGACCTAAGCTCCTGCTTGGTTTCTTCATCAAAATAATCACTTTCCAACCAATGGTTGTACTTTTCCATATAATTCATAAATATCCCCCCAATTTCTTCCTTAGAGATGAGTAAAATTCAACAAGTCTATTCTTTCTATTATGCTCTTTAAGCTTGTCAAATTATTACCCCTGCATGATAATAATATCCCTAATCTTATTCTATCCTAATTTTATTTATATTCAAGGTTTAGATGAATATAGACAGGCTTATATTTCATAGGCCTGTCATAAAACAATGATACATTTATATCTTATTACTTGAAAGCATAATGTGATAGCATCCTCTTATTATAATTCCTTGAAATATACATTGGGACTTGATGTTATGAAATTTCCATCCGCAAAAAGTGAATCCTGCTTCATCCTAATTTGGACAAGACTCAAAATCTTTACCAGACCTGCCCTTTCATTCTCATCTACTATAAACTGAACCCCATATTCATTATAGTTAGGATAATCTTTGGTCCATACCGGATGGCCCAATACCTTGATCTCCTCTTCCAAGAGGTTGGTTTTAAATTGTAAGATTAGATTCCGTTCTACTGGGAGGCTTATATTGGAAAGAAAGCATAGGCCTCCAGGCCCAATATTCTTTATCAGAATCTTGGTCCTTCCTACATCCACCTTTCTACCCTTGATCTCACTAATTGTCATTTCAGCTTCTAATAATCTGGCAAAAGGTACTCTAAAGAATTTACGCCTTTCAACTTTAGGAATCACTACATCATTTGGCTTTGTCGGCTTGCAAACGCCATTTGATAAAATGGGTTTAATATTCTTAGCTGGTATGGCTCTACTATACAGATGTCCTTGCCCTGCCAAGCAATTGAAAAGCTTCAAACTACTAAGCTGCTCCCAGTTTTTTATTCCTTTAGCCACTAATTTAATCTTAAGTTCTTTGGCCATTTCGATAATGGTCTTGGTAATGACAGTACAGGTCTCGTTAGTATATATATTTTTTATAAATGAAGAGTCAATCTTTAATATGTCAAAATCTATAAGGGTTAAATAGGATAGGGAAGAATAACAAACCCCAAAGTTATCTAATGCAAGCTGGATACCAAGTGATTTAAGTTTTCCTATATCATCCTTTACCTTGTCTTTATTTTTTAACAATACCCTGTCAGTTATTTCAAAAATCAGGAAACTAGGATTCAATCCATGTTCATAGATAATATCCTCCATATTTTTTACAAAATCACTTTCAAAGAATTGAATACTAGATAGATTTATAGATACCTTTAGGTTAGGGGTTCTATTTTTATTCCATTCCTTAAAGCTGCTACAAACTTCCCTTAGAACAGCTTTTCCTATTTCAATGATATGACCTGAGTCTTCAGCAAGAGGAATAAACTCATCTGGAGATACTATTCCCCATTCAGGATGGTCCCATCTAGCCAGAGCCTCCACAGCTAGTATCTTATTTGTTTTTAAATTTACAATTGGTTGGTAATATACCTGAAGCTGATTCTCCTCAGTAAGCTTATGTAGGTCATTTCTTAGGGAAATCTCCTTAAAGTGTTGAACATCCAAATCCGACGAATAGAAATCATAAGTGTTCTTGCCCTCCTTTTTAGCCTTTACAAGTGCCACTTTTGCCTGCTTTCTAAGGGAATCTACACTTTGATCCTTATCAGTATAGATGCTTATACCTATGTTGATTACCATATCCAGTTGAAAATCATCTATTTTTATGGGTTCCTTAAATAAATGGATTAAACCCTTGGCTAGATCATTATATTCCTGAGTGGTCCTTTTACCATTAATAATGATGGCAAAATGGTCATCTGAATATCTACTTAGGAATGTATCTTTATCTAAAAAAGCTTTTAATCTACGGACTAATTCTAAGGTAAGCCTATCTCCTATATCAAATCCTAGGGCATAGTTTATATTCCTTATACATCCTGTTTCTATCATCATTAGACAGAAGCTAGATTGGGTTTCACTAGCACACTCCCATTGCCTCTTAAGTTCTTCCTTATAATATCGGCTGTTGGGAAGGCCTGTTAGCTCATCATGATAGGCAAGATACTCCAGCTTATTTAATTCCTTTTCCATTAATTTTTCCTTAGTGATGTCCTGAATAACTCCAACAAGTTTACAAGGTTCATTGGCATCATCAAGTATAAGCTTGATCTTTTCTGAGATGTACTTTTCATTACCAGAATTGGTGATAATTTTATATACTAGGTCAGGCCCTGTCTTGCCCACCATAATACTTTCTCTTGCAATAGAAATTCTTTCCTTGTCTTCTGGATGGATGAATTTTAGGAAACTGTCCAACTTGTTTTCAAAATTCTTGGGGCTGCATTCGAAGAGTTTGTAGATTTCATCACTAAGNATGATATCTTTACTTTTTATATCATAGGTCCAGCTCCCGAAATCTAAGAGCTCCAGGTAGTGGGTAACGTTTTCCTTCGGGGCATCATTAGTATCTACCCGTCCTTGGGTATCAGAATAACTATTTTTGTTTTGAGTCTTATTCATTAAGCTTTTATAAATGGAACTCAACCGTCCACCTCCTCAACCCTTTATGTCCAATAGATGAATTATTGTATATAACACAAAACCATCCATCTATAATGATACCAAAATGTAACAAATCATGCAATGATTGGATTTTTAACGGTTGAACTAGCTTCAAGATAAGTTAAAAAGAGCCATGTCAAAGTTTACCATGACTCTAGTGAAAACTTACTTACTTAACTTCTGAAAGTATGAATTAGGTCCTATTGTGATGAAATTTCCTTCATCAAAGAGAATATCATTCTTCATACGAATTTGTACTTGGTTCAATATCTTTACAAGATCAGCCCTCTCATTTTCATCTACAATAAACTCTACCCCATATTCATGGTAATTGGTATATTCTTCCGTCCAAACCAAATGTCCAAATACCTTTATCTCTTCCTCCAGCAATTCAGTTGTAAACTGTAATATTAGGTCCCTTTCTATTGGAAGGCTTATATTGCTAAGGAAACATAAACCACCTGGACCAATATTCTTTATCAAGATCTTGGTCCTTCCCACATCTACCTTTCTACCCTTTATCTCCCTAATGGTCATATCACCTTCTAAGAGCTTGGTAAAAGGCACCCTAAAGAATTTTCTCCTCTCCACTTTTGGAACCTCTACATCCCTTGGTTTTATCGGCTTACAAATGCCCCTTGACAAGAGAGGTTCAATTTCAAAAGCTGGTATGGGTTTGCTAAATAGATAGCCTTGTACTGCATAGCAGTTTAAATCTTTTAGGCTACTTAGCTGCCCCCAATCCTCCACCCCTTCAGCCACTAGGTTGATTTTGAGTTCTTTGGCCATTTCTATTATAGTCTTTGTAATAACAGAACAGGTCTTGTCAGTATAGATATTTTTAATTAAGGACCCATCAATTTTTAATAGGTCAAAATTTAACTTGGTTAAATAGGAAAGGGAAGAGTAGCAAACCCCAAAGTCATCTAGGGCAACCTGGATACCCAAGGACCTTAGTTTTTCTATATCAGGCTTAATCTTGTCAATGTTTTCCATCAATGCTCTTTCTGTTATTTCACCAATTAGGAAACTGGGGTCTAATCCATACTCAGCTATAATCTTCTCCGTATTTGATATGAAGTCCCCCTCCATAAATTGAACACTGGAAAGGTTGATGGATACTTTAAAGTCAGAGAACCCCTTATCCTTCCACTCCTTATAATTACTACATACCTCCCTTAGTACGTACCTTCCTATTTCAATGATATAGCCCGATTCCTCTGCAAGTGGAATGAATTCACTAGGAGAGACTATTCCCCATTCAGGGTGGTTCCACCTTACCAGGGCTTCAATTGCTAAAATTTTGTTGGTTTTCGCCTTAACTATAGGCTGATAGTATACTTGAAGTTGATTTTTTTCAATAAGGTCATATAGTCCATTTCTAAGGGAAATCTCCTTAAAATGTTGGACATCCAAATCAGGTGAATGGAATCTGTAAGTGTTTTTNCCTTCCTTTTTAGCCTTCAGTAAGGCAATTTTAGCATGCTTTCTAAGTGAGTCTACACTCAGCTCCTTATCTGTATAGATACTAATACCTATGTTGGCTGTCAAAGTCAAGTCATATTCGTTAACTCTAATAGGTTCCTTAAGCAAACCAAGTATGCCCTCAGCCAAGGTATTGTACTCCTTGATGGTCATTTCTTCTCTTAATAATATAGCAAAATGGTCATCCGAATACCTGCTTAGAAAAACACCTTTACCTAAGAGAGGTTTTAATCTTTCCACCAATTCTATTACTAGCTTTTCACCTATATCATAACCAAGGGCATAATTATAATATTTTATGCATTCTGTTTCTAACATCATAAGGCCAAACCTAGCCTTGGTTTTACTAGCATGCTCCCACTGTCTTTCAAGTTCCTTTTTAAAATAGCAACTATTGGGCAGGCCAGTTAATTCATCATGGAAGGCAANATACTCTAGTTTTTTATTCACTCTAACCCTTTCAGTAATGTTTCTAAAATTTATCGCAATACCCTCTATCGCTGGATCATCTAAAAGGTTATGCATATAAACCTCTAAACACATGTTATTGACCCTGTCATTATTTAGAATAACTACCTCACTGGCATGCTGCCCTGGATTTTCTAAGACAAAATCTATTAGGCTAGAGAGTTTTTCTGCCTCTACTTTCTCAAAGAAATCCTGCATGTTTTTTTCCAATTAACTCTTCTGTTTTGTAGCCCAAAATATGCTCCACTGATCTACTCATGTATTTAATTTTTCCATCTCTTTCAATAATTTGAAGCACGTCCTTGGACTCACTGACTAGTACCTCATATCTTTTTTGTATCTTCCGTATTTCTTCATTCTTAAGCTCCAGGGCCTTCTCCATTTCCTTTTCTTTAGAGATATCTTGAATAACTCCAACTATTTTTAAGGGGTTTTTCTCATCGTCACACAGAACCTTGGTCTTTTCTTGAAGGTATTTTTCATTGCCAGACCGAGTAATTATTCTATACTCCAGATTATGCTGCCTCCTACCATCCTTAATTTCCTCAGTTACTATTCGGATTCTCTCCTTATCATCAGGATGAATAAAATCTAAGAAATTATCCAATTTATTACCAAAATCTTCTGGACTGGATTCAAATATCTTGTAGATTTCATCTGTAAGAAAGATATCTTGGCTTCCAATATCATAGGTCCAGCTTCCAGCATATAGAAGTTCTTGGGAGTGGGTAACGTTTTCCTTTAATATATCGTAAATATCTTCCAGCCCTTCTATCTTAGAATATCCATTTCCACTTTTAGCCTTGTTAAATAAACTCTTATAAATTGACAACATTTATGTACCTCCCAAATCAAATATGTCAAATAGAATGTTCTTTCGAGTATCTAAAAATACACACGAGATATATAATACCAAAATATGCTATTTCATGCAATGGGCGATGATGGTTTTGACATAGCTATTTGGATGATGATAAAACAAAAGACTAGTATAAACTAGTCTAAAGGTTAATCTTAACTTTTTTGATACAACTTATCATCATCTACTTACCATTAAGTTTGGCCAGAGCCCTATATAGTTCATCAGCCTGTGGCGGGTCTATGATTTCCATGCTACCGTCATTATCCAGATAGATACCTTCGTCAATTACCTCGCCTATAACCGATAGTTTGATACCACTCTCTTCAAGCTCCCTTTCTAAGACTTCTAGTTGTTCATTATTGGCAATCATCAGCATGCTACCACTAGAAATCAACCTCAAGGGATTTATATCTAAGATCTCACATAGCTCCCTGGTTACCTCTGTAATGGGAATAGAATTCTTATAAAGCTTGAGACCCTTCTTTATAGCCATATTAGCTTCCCAAGCTGCACCCAGGACTCCACCTTCTGTAATATCATGCATGTAGTTTAGGCCAACCTGGCCACCGATCTTACCCTCTTCTACAACTGACAAATGCCTTCCATAGTCTTGACCTTCTTTAATCTTAGCTATTTCCATCTTATCTGAAAAATAGTCTTCAAAGTCATTTAGAAGGATAGAGGTCCCTTCCAATCCAGTAGACTTGGTCATGAGAACCTTGTCCCCAATTCTTATCTTATCTAAGGATTGTATCTTATCCTTCTTTATTTTTCCAATAACCGTAGTGGAAATAACAACCTTGTTAACAGCATCTGTTACTTCAGTATGACCACCTATAATTTCTACATCTAATTCCCTTGCGGTCTCACCTGCATCCTTCATAATTCTCTCAATATCTTCATGGGATGCCTCAGGAGGCACCAAAATAGTCATAAGAATTCCAATAGGCGTACCTCCACTGGCAGACACATCATTACAGGAAACGTGGACAGCCAGCTTGCCGATGTCTTTGACAGCACCGGTAATAGGGTCTGTAGACAGGATAGCAACATTATCTCCTAAATCTACCAGGGCATTGTCCAGCCCTACAGCTGCACCTGCTATTATATCATCCCTTCTATGGGTTATATATTTCAAAACTACCTCTTCTAATAACTCATTTGGAAGTTTGCCAGTAACCACTATGAGACCCCCTCAGTTTGTATTGTAGATAAGTCCTCCTACTACTATCTTACTCAAATAATCCAATACAGTCAATAACTATTATGGTATTTTTGCATACACTTCAGGGGNTTATTATATCTGTATCCCTACGCTTTTATTTGCCTGCCTCCCATTCCCGTTTTAGGATACCCATCCTAATGGTATCAGTATACTGGCCATTGTCGTAGAAATTTTCTCTTAGGACCCCTTCTACCTGGAAGCCTAACTTTTTATAACACTTTATGGCCCTCTCATTAAAGGCCCTTACATCTAGCTCCAGCTTGTTAAGATTCAGTTTCATAAAGGCAAACTCTAGTAAGAGTTTTAGGGCCTCACTGCCATAACCCTTGCCCAGGTTTTCCTTGGTTCCGATGACAATTCCGATAGTACCTACCCTATTGGGCCAATCGATGTTGANCAAATCCACCTGGCCGATATACTCCTCAGTTTCCTTATGGGCTATGACGAAGCCTCTATACCTACCCTCCATCATGGCCTTAAGGAAATTTTCCGTATCAAGCTCTGTATGTGGGTACATGAAGATATTGCTTAAATACTTGGTGATTTCATAATCGTTAACCCAGCTTCTCATATAGGGATAATCTTCCTCCCTATACTCCCTTAAGATTATCCTTTCTCCGGCTAGCCGATACATTTCTCCACCCCTTATATTCTCATTTATTTACTACATTAATGGGATTGCCTTCCAGAAACTTTCGCAGGTTATCAACTGCTATATCCATCAGTCTTTGTCTAGCTTCTACTGGAGCCCAGGCTATATGGGGCGTTATGATACAGTTCTTAGCCTTAAGAAGGGGATTATCCGCAGGAATTGGCTCTTGAGATACCACATCCAGGGCAGCTCCTGCCACCTTGCCCCTATTTAGGGCATCTGCTAGATCCTCATCCACCACCAAGCCTCCTCGGGCAGTGTTGATTATCATAACCCCATCCCTCATCTTGGAGATGGATCCCTTATTTATCATGCCCTTATTAGTCTCTGTAAGGGGACAATGAAGAGAAATCACATCTGAATCCTTAAAGAGAGTCTCCAAGTCCACAAACCGAACCCTTTCACCTTCCAATTCCTTCATCTTAGACCTGGAATTCACCAGTATATCCATACCAAGAGCCAAGGCAATATTAGCAGTAGCCTGGCCTATTTGCCCAAACCCAACTATACCCATGGTCTTTCCTGCCAACTCTATAAGGGATTTATTCCAGTAGCAGAAGTCCTCATTATTGGTCCATTGACCCTTGAAAACTGATTCACTGTGGATTCCCACATNATTACACATCTCCAGCAAAAGTGCTATGGTCATCTGGGCCACAGCATCAGTTCCATAGGCAGGAATGTTGGATACGGGAATCCCCCTCTCCCTAGCAGCTTCTAAATCTACCACATTGTAACCCGTTGCTAAAACACCTATAAACTTAAGCTTAGGTAGCCTAGCCAGTATTTCCCTGGTAATAGGGGTCTTATTGGTAAAAACAACATCAGCATCTTTGGCCCTCTCCACTATTAAGTTTGCCCCACTAATATCATAGGCAGTACGATCATAAACCTTTAAATTACCAAGGCTGGCTAACCCATCCCAACTAATGTCACCGGGATTAAGGGTATATCCGTCTAAAACAACTATGTCCATTGGGCTGTACCTCCATATTTTTTCCTATATTATAGCATAAAAAGGTGTCCCCTATAATCCAAACTGCCTAGAGAATGAAAAATAGGGGACACATAAGGTGTTAATAATGATCTTCTATTAATACTATCATAAACTATTGTTTGTGATTTGTCAATCATTTTTTGGNTATCTTTAGAAATTTTTTACCAAGCCTCCCTCCTCCGACGCCTACAAGAGTCTGTTTGAAGAATATCCTAAAACCTTCCTAGAGCGTGCTATGTTAAACCTGTCGAATTGGTCGCATTTGATATAGGCCGTCTCAGTAGGTCTCTAGTATGATATAAGTATAAGTAGAAGTAGGCTATGTACTTCTTTAAAAAAGATAAACCAGAAATAATTAATAAAAAAACTGAATGGGTGAACTTATCTACCCACTCAGTTTAGAACTATTATAACTATTTTTCTTATCTCATATATCCTTTAGACCATCAAAGGCATTAACAGCACTGTTATCAAACCTGCTATAGCGATTGATAGGCTGCTCATGGCTCCTTCTACCTCTCCAATTTCTAAGGCCTTGCTTGTTCCAAAGGCATGGGCACTGGTCCCAAATGCCAGCCCCACAGAAATAGGGTTCTTAATCCTAAATAATCTACATATATAGGCTCCTATTAGGTTGCCAGTTATCCCAGTAATCATAATTGCGATAACAGTAATAGTCTCTATNCCTCCCAACTCCTGGGTTATTCCAACCCCCATGGCGGTCGTTATAGATTTAGGTAAGAGGGAGATGTAGATGGTACTATCCAGTCTTAAGACCCAGGAAAATAAATATATACTAATTAGACTAGAAACAGCCCCTAAGGTAATCCCTACTAGGATTGCCTTAAGATTCTTCTTAAGGAGATCTAATTTCTGATATAGGGGCACCGCCAAACATATAGTGGTTGGTGTGAGTAGAAAGGTAATATATTTTCCTCCCAGATTATAATCATCATAGTCTATTTTAAATGCCAGAAGGAAGATTATTACCAGCACTACAGCTAGCATGAGGGGGTTTAAGATGGCTAATTTAAGCCTATCCCTTAGCTTCAATCCAATTATATAGGCTATCAGGGTCAGGGCTACGCCAAAATAAGCCGAGTTAGTAATCACTTCTGTCATTATCATCACCAGCCTTCCCTAGGATAAGGTCAGTGACCTTACCAGTTGTCACCATAACAATCAGGGTCGTTGTTATGCAAATTAGTAGGATCTGCCCCATATACTGGGATACATCCTCCCATATAACCAAAAGTCCTACCGCTGCCGGAATAAACATTACCGGCATAATATCCAATAAAAAGTCTGCCACATCCTTGATCATTTCAAGCCTAATAATCTTAAGCTGAAGTGAAAGGAGCATCAGGATAAAACCATAGATGCTCCCAGGGACAGGCCATGGCAAGACCTTATTAAACAGCTCACCTAAAAATGTAACTAGCATTAGTAAACCAATCTGTCCAATATACTTCATCTATTACCTCCAAACAACATTATAAGGGCCATAAGAATAAGAGCAAGGGCGTTCCTATGACAATTATCAATATACAAAGGGGTAGTCCCAATCTCCAATAGTCAGTAAATTTATAGCCTCCTGGTCCCATGACCAGCATGTTGGATTGATGCCCTATAGGGGTTAAGAAGGCTGATGAACATGCTATACATACTCCCATTAGAAGTGGATCTGAAGAAACTCCCATTGAGCTAGCTAGACTCACAGCTATGGGGGACATCAGGACTGCAGTTGCATAATTACCGATTAAATTAGTCATTATCATGGCAATAACCATAAGTATAGCTATTGTTATACTAGGCGGCAGAATACTCGACAGCCCAGTCAAAATACCTGCTATGGTAGTAGAGGCCCCACTCTTTTGAAAGGCACCACCCAAGGGTAACAAGGTGGCCAAGAGTAAAACCGTTGGCCACTCTATAGCATCATAAAACTCCCTTGGAGTCATAAACTTAAATAAAACCAAGATAACGGCAACTGCAAAAAAAGATATTTGAACTGGAAATATCCCTGCCGTTGTAAGGATTATACCTATCAAGAAGAGGGTCAAGGGTAAATACTGGTCCGTCCTCTTAATCTTAGTGTCTATATTTACGCTTCTTTCAGCCAGGGGTAGGCAACTTAATTTACGATAGACATCCTGCAAAATACTAACAGGAGCCTGCAAAAGGAGTACATCACCAGCTTGGAAGCGGAAGGATTTAAGCCTTTCAACCTCTATAGCGCCCCTTCTAGATACGGCTACTAGGTTGACATTATACCTATTTCTTAGTTTTACTTCCAGGGCGGTCCTTCCAATTAAGAGGGAGTCCTCCCTGAGGACTACTTCCACCAGGTTAAACTCATCGGACTTCAAGAGGGGTACAGACTCTAGGAAATCCANCTTAGCTCCTTTTAGAGATGTTTCTGTCCTCTTTATCAAATCAGTTAACTCCAGACTATCAGTCTTGATAATAAGCTCATCCCCAGGAAGCAGTACTTCATTGGCATGGGGGACTACAATATTATGCTTATTTCTAATAATGCTCAAGACCTCAATCTCAAGCTTATAGATATCATAAAAATCTCTGATGGTCTTTCCAACCATCTTGGATTCCTTAGTTATTACTATTTCCGAAAGATACTCGCCTATGTTGAAGATACCATCCTCATCCCCGCTCTTTCTATCTGGTATGAGTTTGGAACCCAATATAAGAGTCAACCCAACTCCAATAAAGACCATGACCAGGCCTACTGGTGCAAAATTAAAAAAACCGAAGGGCTCACCCAAAGTAGTGTTCCTAAAGTTTGACACTATCAGGTTGGGTGGCGTACCTATCAGGGTAACCATCCCTCCTAGCAAAGAGGCAAAGGCCACAGGCATCAAAAAGCCAGAAGGTGATAACTTGCTATCCTTAGCAATCCTCATTGCTACAGGTAGGATCAAGGCCAGGGCCCCAACATTATTCATAAAGGCAGATAAAAATGCCGTAACTAGCATTAATCCTGCTACCTTTACTTTAGCACTCTCCGTTCTCCCATTTAATACCACAACCAATTTCTCTATAACACCGGATTTTATAATAGAACTGCTAATAACCAATACTGAAGTCACAGTTATAACAGCCGGATGGCTAAACCCAGACAGGGCCTCTTCAGCATTTAAGACCCCTGTAAAGGTTAGGATTAAGAGACCCAACATGGATGTAAACTCATACCTTACTTTTCCTATGATAAACATAATTAATGTAAAGACTATTACCCCAAAAACAATTATCTGCTCCATATTTCCAATCCCCCTAATCAAAGCTCTTATTAAGTTTACCCATGAACTCTATTATAAATCAAAAGATTTGATTAGTGAAGGAGAATCTTCTAATGATAACTTGACAAATGTGGTAAAATATGATTACATTGTATTATTCTATTTTTTGAGGAGGAAAAATATGGACGATGACGCAGGACCTCAGGTCTTCGGACAATTGTTAATTTTATTTATTCTTATCTTAGTTAATGCTTTTTTTGCTGCCTCTGAAATGGCTATGATTTCAGTTGATAAAAATAAGATCTCAGCTAGGGCAGATGACGGAGATAAGAAGGCTAAAATGTTACTTGACTTACTTAGAGAACCATCAAGGTTTCTATCTACTATCCAGGTAGGGATTACATTGGCAGGGTTCTTTACATCAGCATCTGCAGCTGTTGGTATATCCAATGACTTAGCTAGAATCCTAAGTAGGCTAGGTATACCCTTTGCAAAGGATATTGCCTTTGTATCCATTACCCTAATGCTTGG
>JGI24708J26588_10002367_pt1 | contig 14268 bp, 12 predicted proteins | sample BioPla1DNA2_FD_26588 | JGI IMG/M metagenome (IMG submission 26588) | reverse complement strand
AGTAGTGTGTAAAATAATGGCGTGGTATTTGGTACAAGACCTAAATCAATAAAGATGTTCCCTCTAGTTTAAGAACTAAAGACAAGAGAAAAACTAAGCACGGTTGTATGTGCAACTGGTCAGTATACCCTATGTGATAGGATAGTTGTCGTAGGATAAAAATAGTATATAATAGATATACGACAATAACCTAAGGAGAATGATTATGTCTACAACTAGAAAGAAAACAAGCTATACTAAAGAATTTAAAGCCTCCGTGCTTAAAAGGCTAGAGGAACCTACTAAGGATACAATAACAAGTCTTTCTGATGAATTAGATATACCCAGAACTACCATATATCAATGGATTAAAAAGGCTGAAGCTGATAAAAATGATACCACAACTAATAATAAACCCATTAACAAGTGGACTTCTGAAGATAAATTTCATGTAGTATTAGAAACAGCAGCTCTTACAGAATCCCAGTTAGCAGAATACTGTAGGAGAAAGGGCATCTATGTTGATGAAGTAAAGGCTTGGAGAGAACAATGTCTCAAAGCAAATCAAGCAGTCATAGAAGATTCTAAGGAACTAAAGAACTTCCTTAAAGATGAAAAAGATAAAGTAAAACAACTTGAAAAAGAACTTAGAATTAAAGAAAAAGCATTAGCAGAAACAGCTGCATTACTAGTCTTAAGAAAAAAAGCAAACGCGATTTGGGGGGACCCAGAGGAAGAATGATCAGTGACTCAGATCGCGTGACAGCAATAGAGCTGATCGACGAAGCAAGAGCTAATGGTTGCAGATTAAAACCAGCTTGTGATGAACTAAATATCAGCGTTCGCACCTATGAAAGATGGACCAAAGNGGGAGAAGTAAAAAAGGATCAAAGACCCCTANCACAAAGACCTGCTCCCAAAAACAAACTAACTCCAGAAGAACGTGAAGAAGTACTTAAAACAGTAAATAGNCCTGANTATGCAGACTTAGCCCCATCACAAATAGTTCCTAAACTAGCAGACGAAGGTANATATATAGCATCAGAATCAACAATATACAAAATCTTAAGAGAAGAAAAATTGAATAGCCATAGGGGCAGAACTAGTCCTCCAGTAAAAAGAGAACCGCCAACACATATAGCTACAGCCCCAAATCAAGTATGGACCTGGGATATAACNTGGTTAAATGCAGTTATCAAAGGACAATATTACAAACTTTATTTAATTCTAGACATGTTCAGCAGACTAATCGTAGGCCATGAAGTATGGGAAGAGGAAAAGGCTGAACATGCAGAATATCTAGTAAGGAAGGCTACACTATCACAAGGAATAGCAGGGAAACCATTAGTACTTCATTCAGACAATGGCAGCCCCATGAAAGCAGCAACATTCCAAGCAACCCTAGAAAAACTAGGAGTACAAAGCTCCTTCTCAAGACCAAGAGTAAGCAACGATAACCCATATTCAGAATCACTCTTTAAAACAATGAAGTACAGGCCTAAATACCCATTTAAAGGCTTTAAAAGCTTAGAAGAAGCAAGAAAATGGGTGGATAAATTTGTGAACTGGTACAATAAAGAACATTTGCATAGTGGCATCAAGTTTTTAACTCCATACCAGAGACATAATGGTCTAGATAAAAAAGTAATGAAAAAACGTAATGAAACCTATGAATTAGCTAGGGCAAAGCATCCAGAAAGATGGTCAAGAAATACTAGAAATTGGACATTGCCAGAATATGTATCATTAAATCCAATAGATGAAGAGGAGGCTAAAATAATATTAAACGAAAGCAACTAATCTCAGTATCAATGGATTTGGCGAAGCGAACCATTGATATGGAGAAGCCTATATGGTAGCCTCCTGAAGAAGGCAGTACCTTTATATGGCTATGCCTTCAGGTGCTAAAACCATATTGGCAGAGGCTCCATGTCAATGACAAATCGGGAACGAAGCAATTCATTTAATACAATAAAATATTTTATATTAAATGCGACAACTTACTTGACAAACACCGAGGACCTATGCTTAAAAATGGAGACTTGTTCAATTATTTTAAAAATAATATTTTATTTAAAATAAATAAGCTATCGGATGCATTTGCACTATTTCAAGTTGGCCTATATTATACATTAACTCAAAAAGGATATAAGGCAGCTACATATACATATTGCCATGGTTATTTTAGCAGAAAAAATCCTGACATATGTATTATGAAATATAATCTTCCTATATGGAAGAAAAAGTTCTTTTCTGAGGAAAACTATGATTCAAAAATATGTAGTAGCTTATTTGAATATCTAGATAGAAATGAACTGTATAATACTAGTTTAATTGAAGAAAATGCAAAAAGGTTATATAAATACGACGATTCAAAAAAAATATGTCATAACGGAATAAAAAATTCCTGTCAATCAGAACTAAAATATAGTATACCAGAAATTAACTATGATGATATTAATGATTTTATATCAAAACATAAAAAAATTTATATCTATGGTGCAGGAGCTTTTGCAAAATCAACAGCTTTTGATTTTCGTGATAAAATTCAAGAATTTGCTGGATTTATAGTTTCTGATAGCAAAAAATATGAGGATAGAGAGGTATGGGGTTATCCTTTAATAGAGGCTTCATGTGTTCCTTCAAACAGTGCAATAATTGTAGCATTAAACTATAAATATAGTGAGGAAGTTTTGACTCAGCTTGGGAACGGTGAAAACATTCTTTATTTTTGGCGATTACCTTAATTTGAAAGAATAGATGAGGGATTTTAATGAGCTTAATTAATTCAAAAAGGAACTGTTTAAATTGCATTCTTCCAAGGAATTATTTGATAGAGGCTGTTAATGAATCAATTTTAGCAAAAGATGTAGCTATAATTATACATTTACATTATGCTGACACTTTTGAATGGTATAAAAAATATATTGAAAATATTCCTAAGGATATTAATATTTTTTTTACAACATCTAATGAAGAACTAAGAAATAAGCTTACAATCTTTATTGAGCATAGAAAAAATAGCAAAATTATTGAAAAAAATAATAGAGGCAGGGATATTAGTTCTTTCTTAGTTGCTTGCCGTAAAGAGATATTAAAGTATAAATATTTTTGTTTTTTGCATGATAAAAAGGAAAAAAATCCAGCAATGAAAAAGATACAGAACAGTGTATATATAGTCAATGGGAAAATATGCTTGGAAGTGAAAACTATATAAAAAATATAATCACCTGTTTTAATAAAAATCCGCAATTGGGTTTATTGCTACCCCCTATTCCATTTACCGAACATTATTCTTATGCATTCATGAATAATTGGAAAAGGAATTTTGAAAATACAGTTAAATTAGCAAAACAGCTGGGCTTACAAGGGGAAATAAATAAAGAAATATCACCTATGGCTATAGGCACAGTATATTGGGCAAGAGTTGATGCCTTAAGGAAGCTTTTGCAATATGAATGGAGATATGAGGATTTTGATGAAAAACTATTAGCAGATGATGGAAGATTAAGTCATGCAATAGAGCGAGTTTTAGAGTATGTGGCTAGAGATGCTGGATATGATAGTAAATGGGTTATGACAGACTGTTATGCTGAAGAAAGATTACAACATTTTAACACTGCCTTATCTAGAGCTTTTGAAAGACTTGAAAAGTCCTTAGGTATTCACTATATATATGATCTTGACAAATTTGATGAAAGATTATATGAATTGCAGCAGATATGCAAGAAATATAAAAAAGTATATATATATGGAGCGGGCATGTTAGGTAGAAACTGTCTTCGATTTTTGAATTTTATTGATGTGAAAATAAAAGGTTTTATTGTTACCAATATGGAATCAAATGAGCAGTTTATTGATGGTATACCAGTATATACTTTGGATGAAGTTGATTTTGACAATGAATCAGGTGTAATTGTGGCTGTTAATAAGAAATATCAAAAAGAGATTTTTGAGAATTTAAAGACAAAGCTACAGTCCCTAAATGATATATATAATTGGTGCCCCTTTTAGTTTTTTATGTTAAAGATTTTAAAAATTAAAATTATAATATGTAAAATGTTTCATAGGCTCANGGAGGATGGTGTATGAATGATAAGTTAGTCTCAATTGTAATGCCTACTTATAATAGAGGTAATGTTATTCACAAAGCAATCAACAGTGTAATTAATCAAAGTTATTCAAATTGGGAATTGATTATTATTGATGATGGTTCTACTGATAATACTAAGGAAGTGGTGAGGTATTACCTTGAGAAGGATTTAAGAATTAAGTTTGTAAGTAATTCACTAAACAAGGGGGCTAATGCATGTAGAAATCAAGGGGCTACATTGGCAAATGGTAAGTATCTTGCTTTTATAGATAGCGATAATCAATGGTATAAGGATAAATTAATAAAACAGCTAGAAATTATAGAAGATTCTAGTTTAAATATTGATTTTGTGTATTCAAAAGAAGAAGTAATTGATGAGAAATTTGTGACCATAGTTCCTAGGAGAGCTTATTCAATGGAAGAGCTTAGAAAAGTACTTCCATTAAAGAATGTTGTAGATACAAGCACTGTACTTATGAAAAAAGCTATATTTTTCTCTGTTGGTGGTTTTGATGAAAATATGCCAAGATTTCAAGACTGGGAACTGTTTTTTAGAATAGTTGTCGTTTATGGTTATAATGGTATCTGTGTGAATGAAGTGTTAAATAAAAATATTTTGCAATCTGATAGCATTTCTAAGAGCAATAAAAAATTGGTAGATGGAATTTTAAGTATGATTAAGAAACATAAAGCTTACTTAAATGATATTAATCTAATTTCTTTTTTGTTTAGTAGTGCCAATAACGAAGTGAGTTATACTATACAAAAGATTAAAGAACTTTATGAGGATGATCCTTCTGTAATGGAAAGGATAATGGAAAAATTAATATTCATGAAACAAAATGTCCAAAAGCAATATGATTTTTTATACCAGTGGCAGCTTAAGGATAAAAATCTAATGTATAAAAATATAGAAAATAAAAAAATAGCTATTTATGGATTAGGAAGATTCGGAGAATTACTTTATAGAGATTTAAGAAAAAGACCTGTTAAGATTATGTATGGTATTGATAAGGAAGTTGATGGGTTTCACAATTTAACGGTAAAGACTCCTGATAAAAGTTTTACTGATGTTGATGCAATAGTAATCGCTGTAATAAATGGTGCTACCGAGATAAAAAATATGCTAAGCACAAAGTTTAATGGAGAAGTAATATTAATAGAAGATTTAATCAAGCAAAAGGAATAATTTTAGAGAGGATTTATAATATGTGTAAAGTATCTGTAATTGTCCCAGTTTATAATGGGGAAAAATATTTAAAGGAATGTATGGACAGCATCTTAAACCAATCATTAGTGGATATAGAAATCATATGTATAGATGATGGCTCTAAAGATAAGACACCAGAAATATTGGATACATATGCGAAAAGGGATTCAAGAGTGAAAGTAGTGCATAAGAAAAATTCTGGTTATGGGGCATCAGTTAATTTGGGCTTTAGTATGGCCAAGGGTGAGTATATTGGACTTGTAGAAGCTGATGATTATATAGATAAAAATATGTATTTAGAGCTTTATGAAAAGGCAAAAATAAACGATGCAGATCTAGTTAAAGCAGATTTTCATATGTTTTATGGTGAGGGCGCTAATAGAAGGTTTATATATCGTGCTTTATTTGAAAATGATTCTGATAAAGATTTATATAATAAGCTCGTAAATTATGAGGAGGATATTAGAGTTCTCAATAACTATGTTGTAACATGGGCAGGATTATACAAAACGAAATTTATAAAGGAAAATCATATATATCATAATGAGACACCAGGCGCTGCATATCAAGACAATGGTTTTTGGTATCAGGTAATGATAAATGCAAAAAAAATATTATTTTTGAATAAACCATATTATTTTGTTAGAAGAGATAATGAATCTTCATCAATATATGATCCAAACAAAATATTCTGCACTAATAGAGAATATGAGTTTATACGGTCCTATATTAAAAGTAAAGGAAAAAATACGGATGTATTACTTCAGTTCCAGTGGAAAATGTTATATAAAACACATGAGAATGATATGATGAGAATTTCAAAAGAGTTCTACAGAGTATTTGCAGAGAGGTTCAGAGATGAATTTCTAACAGCAATCGAAAGTAAAGAGTTTGATCCTTGCGACCTTTCTACCCATGAGCAAAAACGCCTGAATATTTTACTGGAGAACCCTGAAAAGTATATTAATTTGTACTTTTATATAGGTGATAGCACCCAAAAGTTAATTGAAAATGCAAATAAGATAGCAATATACGGTGGTGGGTGGAATGGAAGACGTGTATTAAGTATTATAAGAAATTATGGTTACTTAGACAAATTGAATGGAATAGTTATATCTGATTTAAAAGGCAAAGAGAAAGTAGTAGATAGATTTTTCATAAAAGAAATTAAAGATATTGATTTTGAAAAGGATACATTATTTATTCTAGCTGTACAGGAAAAGCATCAGAATGATATCATAGAAAAGTTAAAGGAATATGGATATATGAATTGGATAAAATGTCAAGATATCATTCAATGAATATAGGAGGAAATATGAAATTATTGTTATATGGTTGTGGTACAAGAGGTAGATACCTATTAGATTTTTTTAAGGAAGTTGAATATGTTGAAATAATAGGGATTACTGATAAAAATGATGACGCTATTTATACTCTTAGTGAAGAGAATGTATCTTATTTTAAATGTAGGAATGAAATTCTAAAAATGAAATTTGATTATCTTTTAGTTACTTCAGATAAATATTTTAAAGATATTTTTAGTGAGTTAATTGCTTATGGTGTAGAAGAGCATAAGATAGTCTCTTTGAAGGAACTAAATAATATTTTGATAAATGTAAGCATAAAAGAGAAAAGAACTTTACAAAAATGCAATTTATGTAATAATGAAGTATTTGATTGGTTGCCAACGGGAGATAGAAACAGTTTGTTTGAAAAAAAATCAGTGATAGGGGCAGGATATAGAAAGGGAATTTGTACTGTATGTGGCAGTACAGATAGGTTAAGATATGTATACTATGTATTGAAAAAGTATACCAATATTTTTGATAATAATTCAAGTATATTGCACTTTGCTCCAGAAGATAAACTATCTGAGAAGTTTCGAAAAAGAGAATGTGAGTATATTACAGCAGATATAAAGGAAGGTAGAGCTGATGTAGTTGCAGATATTACAAATTTGCAATTTAGGAATGATTATTTTGATTGGATTATTTGTAATCATGTTATGGAACATATAAAAAATGAATACAAGGCTTTTAACGAGATAAAAAGGTGCTTAAAACCATGTGGTAATCTCATTCTTACGGTTCCTATATGCTGGGATGATAATACTTTTGAAAGAGATGATATTGTTACAGAAGAAGACAAAGCGCTATATTATGGTCAGTCTGATCATGAAAGAATATATGGAAGAGATATAGTGGAACGTATTGAAAAATACGGATTTGATGTAAAAGCATATAAAAATACTGATATTTGTAATGAACAGGAAATAGAAGAGAACAGGTTCATAGTAGGGGATACAGTATTTATTTGTACAAAGAAATATGGGGGTGAATTAAGTGACAAAGGTATCAGTTATTATGCCAGCTCTAAATGTAGCTAAATATATTAGACAGTGTATGGAGAGCGTTATAAATCAGACTTTAAAAGATATAGAAATAATTGTGATTGATGCAGGTTCATCTGATGGTACCCTAGAGATTTTAAAAGAATTTGAAGCAAAGGACTCAAGAGTTAAGTTGATAAATTCTGAAAAGAGAAGTTATGGATACCAGATGAATAAAGGTATATCAATAGCCCAAGGAGAGTATATAGGGATTGTCGAAACCGATGATGTGATAGAACTAGATATGTATGAGACTCTTTATAAAAAAACCTATGATATGAAGCCTGATTATGTAAAAGGATCGGCAAAAGGTTTTTTTGAATTACCAGGTGGAGTTGAGTTCAAATATAGTATTTTACCTTGTATAGAATTTAAAGTGATTAAGAATTTAACAGAAATCATGGTTGTTCCAAAGGAAGATCCGCAACTATTTTGGGATGATAATTTTCTCTGGTATGGTATATACCGTGCTGACTTTCTTAAAAAGGTTTTTTTTCATGAGACTCCAGGTGCTGCTTTTCAAGATATAGGAGCCCTATTTCAAATCATTAGCTCTGCAAACAGTGGAATCTATATAAAAAAATCAGTATATAATTATAGACGTTCTAATCTAGAGGCTTCTTCATACAACAAGAAAAGCGTTAATTTTGCTAATTCAGAGTATGAATATATAGAGCAATATCTCGAAGGTAAATCCGATGAATGGATTTGTATGTATTATAAAAAGATGCTTGGATTATTATTGAATAGATTTGATTTTATGGCTATCTCAGGGCAATACTGGGAAGAGTCAAATGAAGGAATAGAAAAAATTACAAAAAAATTAAAAAGAGCTTTTGAAGAAAACAAGATAGTATATGATGAATTTATAGAAAAAAATAAGAATAGGATTTCTCTTTTATTTAAGGATCCTAAGAAGTTATTTGAATATGATTATAATATCCTTGATAAGAAAAGATTATCTTATAGCAATGTAGTAAATAAATGTATAGGACGAAATACATTTATATTTGGTGCTGGCATATATGGGGAGTTTCTTAATGCGTATCTTTCAACAAAAAACAAAGTATCAGTTAAAGGTTTTTGTGACAATAATATCAAAGTTCAAGGTACTGTAATAGGTAATCTTAAAGTTTTCAGTTTAGAAGAATCCCTTAAGTTATGTCCTGATGCTTTCTATTTGATTGCTAGTAGACTTCATAATAAAGAAATCAAGGAGCAATTAATGCAAAAAGGAATTAGAGAAGAAGATATATATATTTTTAATGAAGAAATTGATGTTTTAATGCTTTTAGATAATTGAAATACTTATCATAAATATACTGAATGGGAGATAGGTTGTTATGAACGGTTTTCCTTGTCCTTCAAGTGCAATAGATGCTGATATCGGAAAATATATAAGCATGCATGTAGATAATAATTACATAGATGTTATAAGAAAGGATACTCGTTTAGAGATTTCTCGTTATTTGAGTGATATTCCAAATGGTTTGTTTGCATGGTATCCTTTTGAAAACACTGCAGATATATTGTTAGTAGGTGGTCAATTCGGAGCTTTTTTAGGTACCATCAGTAGAAGATGCAAGAATGTTGTAGTGGTGGAAAAGGATGGCTATCGTGCCCATTTTACGAAGAAACGTTTTTGTAATGTTAAAAATATTAATGTTCTTAACTCTGATATTTTAGAATATCAAAAGCGAGCTGACCAAAGCTTTGATTATATTATATGGGCAGTTGATGAAAGTATAGATTTCTTAAGTAAGAATGATTACGAGAAATATTTTATAGCAATGAAAAGACTACTTACAACAGATGGTAAAATTCTTGCTATAATCCCTAACCGTATAGGTATCCGGTTTTTCTGTGGAGAAAGAGATGGTAAATCTGGTTTATCTTTTGAGGGTATAACTGATAATTTCTCTGCAATATACCGTTTTAGTCGCAATGAACTGTTAAGTTTTCTTGAAGATTTGAGCTTTAACTGTATAAAGCTTTATTATCCACTGCCTGATTATAGAAATGTTCAACTAATATATACAGATGAATACCAACCAAGAGAGGAAATTATAGAGAGAATAAAAGTATATGTTGCAAGAAATTATGAAAGAATTTTAAGTGAAAGAAAGTTATTTGAGATTTTTGCCCATAATAATGTACTAACTACTTTTTCAAATCATTTTATAGTTGAGTGTGGTAACAATGTAGAACTTTGTAATGTTGTATACTCTGCTATTTCTTCAGAAAGAAGTCGTAGCAGAGCCTTTGCCACAAATATCTGCAGTGATGGTAAAGTAAGAAAGCTGCCTATTTATGATGAAGGAATTTCTTGGCTTGAAACTTTAAAAAGAAATGCAGATGAGCAGCTTCTGAAAAATGTACCTTCACTTAAGATATCCATTGCAAACAATATTGCAATAATGGATAGAATAGAATCACCAACATTATCAAATCATATTAGGAAGTTAGTTAATGATGGGGATAGACAGGAAATCTTGAGATGTATGGATTTGTTATATGACTATATAATAAAGTCGTCAGATTATACCTCTGAAAACTGTTTATCAAGGTTAGCTTCAAATGTAAATTGGGGGCCAGTTCTAAAAAAAGCCTATATTGAAATGATTCCCGTAAATTGCTTATTTGTAGACGGAGACCTTTTATTTTTTGATCAAGAATATACTATGGATAATTGTCCTGCAGGGTATGTAATGTTCCGAGCTGTAAATGATGTTTATAATTTTATTCCCCAAATTCGAAAATTAATATCATTTGAAGAAATACAGACTAGATATAATTTAAAAGGTTTATGGCATTATTATGTGAAAGTAGAAAAAGATTTTTGCAGAGAGTTAATAAATGAAGATAAATATTTAGGAAGTTTTATATGGGAGGATGACAATGTAAATATTTTAAGAAGCAATAGGAGGGGAATAAAAATGAGTAGTGATAGCACAATTAAGCTCTATGATTCGTTGCAAGGACTAGATGATAAGAAACTTATTCTTTTTGGTGCGGGAAAATATGCAGATAATTTCCTAGATAAGTATGGAGAGAGATACAAAGTTGATTTTATTATTGATAATGACAGGGAAAAGTGGGGAAAAGAAAAACGTGGTATAGCTATAAAATCACCAGAAGAAATTCGGAGTCTAATCTATGGTACATATAGAATTATTATAGCAATTGCAAATTACGAGCCAATAATTGAGCAACTAAATTCTATGGGTATAAATGAGAGCAGCTACAGAATATTTGATAGAAATATTGATGATTTATTGTCCTTGGCTTTAACAGATACAAAGACTGATGGTAAATATAACATTGGTTATGTAACTGGAGCTTTTGACTTATTTCATATTGGTCATCTTAATCTATTAAAGAGATGTAAGGAACGTTGCCATTACTTGATTGCAGGAGTATTAACTGATGAAATTATTGAAAAGGAGAAGTTTAAAACTCCTTTTATTCCCTTCGAGGAAAGAATTGAAATTGTAAGGCAGTGCAAATATGTTGATAGGGCAATTCCTGTTGACAAACATAATACAAATAAAATTGATGCATGGAAAGAGCTACGTTATGGTTGTTTATTTTCTGGCAGTGACCATATGGGGGAAGCTTATTGGATGACCCTTCAAAAAAAGCTTCGTTCTTTAGGTTCTGACCTTGAGTTTTTTCCATACACAGAAAGCACAAGCTCAAGTATGTTACAAAAGGTAATAAAAAATCATATCAACATGTACGAATAGAACTTTCAAGAGGTGAAGTATGAAGATTATATGTAACTTGGCGGGCATCACAGATTATAACAGGTCTGTTCAGGGAGTAACTGATATTAAAAATTCAGGTTTTGAATATGTTTTTATAGATTTAAAACATATATACCAGAAGGGTATGGAGGAGAATCTTAAAGATTTTTCCGATGCCTGTAGGGTACTTATCAGTAAATGTCATGAGGCTGATGTTTGCGTAGGAGTTTTCCGCTCACCGAAACTTATAGATCATAAAAAAGAAATAGGGTTATTTGAATTTCAGCAGAGGTTAGCGGAGGAATCTATAAAAATCAGTAGTGAAGCAAAATGCAAATATGTTGTTGTTCCTCCAATTACTTCATCATTGAATTCTGCTAATCAATGGGAATTAAACCGAGAATATTATACTAAGTTAATACCAATAGCTAAAGAAAAAAATGTGATAATTCTGNTTGAAAATCAATACAGTAACTACAACGGACGAATTATAAGAGGAATATGCTCCGATGAAAAGGAGACCTCTGATTGGATAGATAAACTTAATGAAATTGCAGGAGAAGAACGGTTTGGTATTTGCATGAATACAGGGACTTGTAATTTATGTGGTCAGAACATGCAGGACTACGCCGTAACCCTTAATAATCGTATAAAGGTTGTGATATTACGAGATGGTTACGGACGTGATGATGTCTCTATGCTTCCATTTACTGCAGTAAATCATCGACAATCTCAGACTGATTGGTTAAGCCTCATTCGTGGGCTACGGGAAATTTCCTTTAATGGTGGATTGATTCTAGATATTGAAGATACTGCAGCTGCTTTTTCACCTATGCTTAGACCTCAGCTCCTATCTCTTGCAAAGGNTACTGCTGAATATTTNAGTTGGCAGATAAGAATTGAAGAACAACTTAAAAAATATAAATCAATTGTGCTTTTCGGAGCAGGAAATATGTGCCGTAATTATATGAAATGTTATGGTGAAAAATATCCTCCAAAGTTTACTTGTGATAATAATCCAAAGTTATGGGGAACTAACTTCTGCGGCTTGGAGGTAAAAGCCCCAGAGGAACTAAAAAGTATACCTTCAGATTGGGGCATATTTATATGTAATATATACTATCGTGAAATTGAAAAGCAGCTTAGAGATTTAGGTGTAAAAAACAGTATTGAGTTCTTCAATGATGAATATCTACCGTCCTATTATTTTAATAGGCTGGAAAGGATGTGATTTTATGCTTCAAATTGGAGTACAAACGAAAAATATAGTTAATGACAGCAATCCTGAAGAAGGCTTCCAGCTTATGAAAGAATCAGGTTTTACATGTGGAGATTTTAGCCTTAATTCTTATCTATTGAATACTTCCCTGTATAAATTTGAATTAAATGACTTCTTTAATAAATCGGACAGAGAACTTGAGGATTTTTTCACTCCTCATAAAGAGGGGGCTAAAGCAGCAGGAATAACTATAAATCAGATGCATATGCCTTATCCGGTATATGTACCTAACGGTAGTAAAGAACTGAATGATTATTTACTAAATAATGTTGCACCTAAAAGTATGAGAATTTGTAAGTTCATGGAGTGTCCTAATATAGTGGTTCACGGTTTAAAACTGGCCAGAAATTTAGGTTCTGAGGAAGAGGAATGGAAGTATACTGTAAAGTTTCTTGATTCAATAGCACCCTTGGCAAAGGAAATGAAAATAACAATCTGTATTGAGAATATTTACTCAAGTATTGCTGGTCATATAGTTGAAGGACCATGCAGTAATGCTCGTAAGGCTTCAGAACGGATTGATAGATTTAATGATAGATATGGGGCTGAAATTTTAGGCTTTTGTTTTGATACCGGTCATGCCAACCTTTTGGGCATTGATTTTGAAGATTTTATAACAACTCTTGGTAGCCGTTTAAAGGTACTTCATATTCACGATAATGATGGAATAGGGGATCTTCACCAGCTACCATTCACCTTTACTAAAAACCGAGAAAACAAGGCTTCAACTGATTGGGACGGATTTATTAGGGGATTGAAAAAAATAAAATATAATAAGGTTTTGAATTTTGAGACTGCACCGGTCCTTAGTTCATTCCCAGAGGAAATGAAAGCCACAGTCCTAAAGTTTATTGCTGATATAGGAAAATATTTTTCTAAAAAAATAGAAAGTTAATTTAAGATTTAAATAATGGTTATAAACAAAGGAGATAAAAGATGAAAAAGTATGATTATCTTATAGTTGGTGCAGGTTTATTTGGCAGTGTTTTCGCTTATGAGGCTAAAAAGAAAGGAAAAAGCTGTCTTGTTATAGAAAAACGAAATCATATTGGTGGAAATATTTATACGGAAAATATTGAAGGGATTAATGTCCATACATATGGTGCTCATATTTTCCATACATCCAATAAATATGTTTGGGATTATATTAATCAGTTTGCTGAATTTAATAATTTTATTAATTCCCCTATAGCAGTTTATAATGAAGAGCTTTATAATTTACCTTTTAATATGAATACCTTCAGTAAATTATGGGGTATAAAAACTCCATTTGAAGCTAAAAGAATTATTGAAAAACAGATTTGTGAAGCAGGGATTAAAGAGCCTAAAAATCTTGAGGAACAGGCTATTAGTCTAGTAGGTAAGGATATATACATAAAGCTTATTAAGGGGTATACGGAGAAGCAATGGGGGAAGGAATGTAAAGAACTTCCGGCCTTTATTATACGCCGCTTACCTGTACGGTTTACCTATGATAACAATTATTTTAATGATCCTTATCAGGGGATACCTGTTGGAGGCTATACAAAGATAATTGAAAAAATGCTAGATGGCACGGATCTATTACTTAAT
>JGI24708J26588_10002364_pt1 | contig 14278 bp, 10 predicted proteins | sample BioPla1DNA2_FD_26588 | JGI IMG/M metagenome (IMG submission 26588) | reverse complement strand
CATCGATGATAAGGGTGTATTCGTAGCAACTGAGCCTGGTGAGTATACAGTTACTGCTCGTTCATTCCAGTCCAAAGCTAGATACAATTCTTGGTTAGAAGATTCTGTTAAATACGCTGACTATGTTTTAGCTGACGACACTACTACAGTAGTAGTTGCTGGTTCTATGGTAGAAGCTAAGCAGGTTGATGGAAAAACACTTGAAGTTATCTTCGATTCAGCTATGGTAGATGTTGATAAGAACATCACTGTATCTCAGATGGTTGGTACTACAAAGGTTAAACAGCTCGTTAAAGAAGTTAAAATGGACGATGCTAAGAAGGTTGCTACTGTAACTGTATATGTTAATTTTACAGCAGGATCAACATATGTAGTAGATTATACCGATCTAGAGCCTGTATCTTTTGTTGCAGCTACTAGTAAGGTTGAAGACGTTACAGCTATTCAGATTACTACATCTAAGGCTGTATTAAACAAAGCTACTAAGGTTGAGTATAAGTTATTAAACGCTGATGGCGTTAATATCTCAACTCCTGATTTAGAAGCTAGAGTAACAATGAAGTCCTCTGATGGAGTAGGAACTTACTTTAATTCTTCAACTAAAGAAGTAACTATTTTCAACAAGGATGCAACAACAACTATTACCGCAACATTCAATACTTATAAGTATGATACCACTGGTAATCAGATTGGTAATTCTGAAACAACAGCAGTAATCGTTGGTGTAGATGCAGATGCTACTAACATCGAAGGATTAAATGCTTGGACTATTGTTAATGATGGAAATCCTGACTTTGGTAAGGTTAGCCAGAAGCTTGCAGCTGATGATAAGGGATACAGATTATTTGTAGAGTTTAATACAAAGACTGGTTCCGATACAGCTAAGGTAAATAGCAAAGATAAACCTGGAGATTTCTCATTTACAACTTCTGATAAGAATTATCTTATCGTTGATGCTTTAGGAACTCTATTCCCTATTAAAGAAGGTAACGTAGTAGTAGTTGTAAATTACGGTACTGGTACAGAGAAGACTCCTATAGGTGCTATTCCAATAACAATTAGCCCTAAGAGAGGTGCTTCAGTATTAACATTAAGCACATATAGTGTAACACTATCAAATAGTTCTTTAGTAAATGATTCAACAGAAGTTGAAATCACATTGAAGGATCAATTAGGTGCTGATTTCTCTTATACTAAGTACAATGTTGAAGAATTAACTGCTCCTAGTGATAACGTAAATCCTGTAACTGCAGTTGGTAATGGTATCGCTAAGGGTACTGGCAAAGTTGTATTTAATGGTGCTGGAAGAAAAGCTGGAGATTATGCTTACAAGATTACCGTAGAAGATAAGGTAGCAGTTGTAAACGTTAAGATTCAGGATGCATCAGATGATGCCGTTGTATATCATAAGCTTGCTTTAAGCGCTACAGAAGTTGATACTAAGGCTGAAGCAACAAAGGATAATAACAAAGCTGTAACATTTGAATTATTTGGATATAATAGTAATGGTGTTAAGGTATCTAAGGAAACATTTGATGGAACAAACTTCTATGTTAACGTTGATGCTCCTAAGTCAGAGTGGAATGTTACTAAAGAAGGAGCTGCAGCAGATGCTACATTTATAGCATCTACTGGTGAGTATGTTGTTGCTACAGCTACTTCACCTGCAGCTATAGTTAAGGCTCCTACAGGTAGCTATAAGGTTTCAGCATTTGCACTTAAGGATCATGATGATAATGATGCAACTGCAAAAGTATTTGTAGCAGTAGACGTTGCTTACTTTACAGTAACTGATACTCAGGTTAAGCCTATAGTTTCCGAGATTAAGACTCGTATCTTTGAGAAGTCTGTTTCAGGAGCAGCTATTACAAAGGATTCTACAGATGCTACATTATTTGCAGTAGTTAATGATTGTCTCAAGTTTACCTTAAATGGTACAGAGACAGCAGCTGTTGTAAAAGTAGATGCATTTGGTAATGCAAGTGAGTTTAATATCCAAAAGGTTGTTATAAGAGAGTATATCGATGGTGCTTATATTGACCATGAGATTACTGTTGGATTAACAGTTAGCAAAAAGAAATAATACTTAATATTAAATGGTGCCCCATATGGGGCACCATTTTTTTGGGTTGCCGCACTAAATGTGGGGAGCCATTTCTAGATTAGTTGTGTTTATCACATAGAGAATTTACGATAATAGCGTGTGACAATTAATCCAACTGAGATACGTTCCCACTTGGTTACCGCACATAGCGGTACATAAGGTTGTGCCAGAGAAGGACATCTGCCACGACCTAAGTGCCGATGGCGTCAAACAGTCTCTTTATGAATTAATAATTACACGCTATAGTTTTAGGTTTTGCATGTGATAAACATTCAAGTTTTTTGGGGGTGCCATTATCTATACAATTTCCAACTCTTGAGATCTCCATCTCAGGAACATAATCCTTAAGTTCTCTTTTGGCATTATACTTCAAAGTCCATTGTCTGAGTATTTCGCAAGAAGAAATTTTATATTTTGCAGCAATATCAGGAAGAGACCCATTTCCATCTAGAGCCTTCTCAACCACTTTCATTTTGAATTCCTTTGAATAACTGTTATTTCCTTTTGGACGGATAAAGCCATATCTTCCAGAGTGCCTATAAATATATAACCAATCATATATTGTACATTTATGATTTCTATAATTATATGGAATATCATATAATAAGCAAAGTTTTTGCATAGAAAGATTTTCCTTTAAATATAGTTCAAATACTTCAAATTTTGTTTTTGATGTATACTTTGGTGTCCTGGACATAAAAACTTCCCCATAAGTAGATTTTGGTTATTTACCTGTCTACTTAAGGGGAATCATATCAAACCGCTACGCAATAAAGTCTAACATTTATATAAAGCCATATTATTAAATTCTATAGGGATAAGCTTGCTTCTTTGTTTGCCTTATCCTCTGCTATTTCCTCTTCTATATATGGTTTAGCAAGTCTATTAACTGTTATTCCAAGGCCTATTAGGGTCCAGAATACTGGAGCAACAGTAATGCTTGAATCATTAGCCAGGCCTAAGACCATATAACTTGTGGTAGCAACTAATATAGCCACGCCTACTTTAGCGTAATATGATTTGAATCTTCCCTTAATATATAATCTAACACTAGATATAAAATACATTGCATAAAACACTAGGAAGGCAAGAAGGGAAAGGAGGCCTGTTTGCACAGCTACTTGTAGATATAGGTTATGGGGTTTGGTCATTAATTGATCACTATATCCATAATTGTATAATCCGACATAATCATTTTGTGGGAAAGATATCATAAAGGTATCTGCACCAGATCCTAGTATAGCATGTTTCTTTAGCAGTGGTATGGTTCTAGACCATATATATCCTCGCCCTGAGGCATATTTTTCATATCCTGAAAATACTGCATGGGGTGCTTCTACTATCTTATCTAGCTTACCGTATTTGTTTAGATAATAGTAGCCGCCATCGGAGGTCTGATTTGTAAAAAACCAATTGTAATTATTAATTGTTACGTAGAAAATAGGTAAATCTTCATAGTAAGTAGCTCCAAGTTTAAAATTAGGAAATCTTTCATCCTGTACTTCAAATTCATTTAAATCTGGAACATATTCCATATCAACCGGCTTATCATTATTATCTAAGGCTATAAAAGAACCGTAGCCATCCTCAATAATATACTGTAGATGTAGAATGTTATCTTTGTAATTTATTATAAGCTCATTATCAGATGTAGTTATATTCTTAAGTGTAGGCTCAGACTTATTAAATACAGTAGCCTGTTTCATACGGTTAGTCAATATATAGTCATTGGCCTTGTTATATAGAACAATTATAGAAAGAACTAGCAATATAAGAGGAATGGAAAAATAAAAATATTTTATTATATATCTTGAGAGCATAATCAAGGCAATTATTAAAGCTACAGCTAGACCTATAATACCAGTTTTCGATTTGGAACCCAGTAAGCTAATGGATATGCCTACAAGAGCTAGAAGATAAATGGGAATCATCCATTTTCTTTTTCTGGTCAATGAAGCTAGTACTAAGAAAAATGATCCTGTCATAGCAGCGTAGGAACCAACATAGTTGGGATTATAAAAGGTTAGATATACTCTATTCTTCTCAAAATTAAATTGCACAGTATCTCTAGTGGCCCAATGAGCCTTTGGTAATATCATTTTTAATCCAATATCTGTTGCAAAAAAATCCTTACCTATATACTGTGTTAGTCCCAAGATGCTCATTACAATTACGCTAACAAGAAAACAGTTGATTATTAATCTTACATCTTCTTCGGTTTTTATAACTTGTAGACAGTAGTATACGATCAAACAATATCCTAGAAGAACAAATATAGATTCAAAATGTTCATGAATACCACTAAAACTATAAGATCTATATTTTGAAAAGATTGATGATAGTAATGCAAGCCCGCCATACACGGCAAGGGGAATTAAAACCCGTGGTAACACAATATTTCTTTTATCAGTATAGGCCTTGTAAAGTACAATTACAGCCATAATAAAAACGGCTAATAGGAAAAACCTTTGTTTATAATACAAGAAAAAATCAACATATAAATCATTGAAAGTAAACCATGAAAATTTCGATAGGTTTGCATTATATTCCTTAAGCTTCATAATGAATGGCAAAACTGCAATTATAAATATAATNGGTGATAATAACCATATACTTGTTCTATCGGTATTATTATCTTTAGATTTGTAATANTTTTTTGAGGTATGTTTATTATGTCCTCTTATCTTTTTAGACATTTGTAGAACTCCTTTACTATAGGATTAAATAGCTTTCCACTTATTATACACCACAGGTCTACTTTGGACAAGTTAACAAGTGACTTCATAACGATATAATTACGATATAAATAATAAAATACCATACATCATAATTCATGTCGAGAAATTATGATGTATGGTATTTTATACTTTATATTCTATTAATTTAATTTGTTAGATTTTTTATCTGAGGTACCCTTATAAGTAAAGGATAGAGCAATGTAGATAGTATGATACCGAATAGGTTTTGTACACCATTTGGTGGTATTCCTGATATGGCAGCTGCTTTTAGACCAAGTATATAGTATTCAAAAGTAAAATACCCTAAGGTTACAATAATACCTCCTACTATACCTGCAGCTATTACTGAAGATATATTTTTTTTGAACCATCTATAGATAAGAGAGGATACTAATGCGGTAATAGCCTTTATTAGTAAAGTGGCAAGTGCANAATGTGGATATCCTAGAAGGTCTGGTAGNAAAGANCCAATNCCTGCAGCNCATGCACCGTATATTGGGCCTAGGGTAATACCCGATAGTATTACAAATGCATCACCTAGATGGATATAGCCAAGTGGGGCTGGTACCCTCATAAAGGTGGCAATGCAAGTTAATGCTGCCATTAATGCTGTTATAGTAAATTTTCTTAATCGGTCTGTGGTCATTATACTACTCCTCCCTATAATGCTATGAAAGTTACTTACATATTTTAAAAGAGATAATAGCATATAAGACTAAAAATTGCAATGATAGGTTTCCTATAACTAGTTATAGCTTCTATGTTTAAAGCATTTGACACTAGTCAAAGCTTATAATATAATTGGTAAATGCAAATGAGTTGCAATTAGATTCCTATAGGAGAAGAGATATGAAGAAAAAACTAATTATATTAGCTAGTATAATGGCGGTTATATTAATTATTGTATTTTTTCTAGCTAGCTATAATAATAAGAAAAATAATGAATCTTTGGAGCAGGCTGAAGAAAGTATAAGGGTGGTTACTTCATTCTACCCCACCTATGTACTTACTATTAATTTGACAGATGGTATTGACGACTTTAGGGTTGATAGCCTAACAGACTTTTCTGCTGGTTGCCTACATGATTATCAGCTAACCACTGATGATATGAGATTATTATCTAAGGCAGATATATTTATTATCAATGGCGGAGGGATGGAGGAATATCTAGAGGATATTATAGGTAATTACCCTGAACTTACAATAGTTGACCTGAGTGATGGTATTTCTATGCTTGAGAGTGATCTGCATGGAGGGGGACCTAATCCCCATGTGTGGTTAGATCCCGACCTATATATGGTTCAGATAGAGAACGCCAGACAGGGTTTAGAAAAATATCTTCTTGATGGACAGGATAAGACATCGTATACTGAGGATATAATCACTAGTCTTAAGTCTAATGCAAGTATATATCTTGATAAGGTGGAAGAGATGGCTACAGAAATGACTGATTTACTGGCAACAGTAAATGAGATGGCTATGAATAGAGATATTAGTAATAAAGTAGTTGTCTTTCACGATTCTTTTGCCTATATTGCTAGTAAGGCTGGTCTGGAGGTAGCATATACAGTTGAGATAGATGAGGATACCCCCTTAAGTGCTGGTGAGGTAGCCGAGATAATAAGGGCAATTAGAGAAGAAGATATCCGTTACTTATTTACAGAACAACAATATGATGATACTATTACAGACCGGATTAAGGAAGAAACGGATGCCAGTGTATATGTTATTGATTCAGCGGTTACAGGAAATGCTGACAAGGATTCTTACCTAGATGCCATGGTTGAGAATATTAAGACATTAAAGAATGCATTTGAACATAATAAGTAAATTGCTATAAACACAAGAAAAAGGATTTCCTTAGTTACGCGGTTAGCTAAATAAAGATAATTAAGCGAGGAGAGTCCCCCATGCTATGGAGAAAAAAAACTGAAGTAGATAGTTCTACAGAGGAACAAGCTAATAATTCTATATGCGGTCTACATTGTATTAAGATAAAGGATATAAGTGTAAAGGCTGGAGAACAGACTATTATAGACAAGGTTAACCTCCATATACATTGTGGAAAGCTAACAGCTATAATAGGAAGAAATGGGGCAGGAAAGACCACATTAATTCGAGCTATTCTTGGTGAAATTAAGCATAGTGGNAGTATTGAATTTAGGGATTTAAAGGACAAGTCTATTAAAGATCTTAAGCTAGGTTATGTTCCCCAATATGTAAATATTGAAAAAGGCATGCCTATGAGTGTATATGACCTATTTGCCGGTTATATAAGTAATGCTCCTATCTTTTTTAGAAAAAATAAGAGTGTATATGATAGGGTTAAGGAACAGCTTAGCATATTTGATGCCCAGGACCTAATAGATAAAAGAGCTTGTGATTTATCAGGAGGTGAACTCCAAAGGGTACTTCTAGCTATTGCAATTACTCCAGTACCTAATCTATTACTCTTAGATGAGCCCGTATCTGGCATTGATAGGAATGGGATGGACCTATTTTATAGGAACATTCAGAAGTTAAAGGAAAGCTTTGACCTAGCTATGATAGTGGTATCCCATGATTTTGAATTTGTAAGAAGATATGCAGACCATGTTATTTTGCTAGACAAAACCATACTTAAGGAAGGAACATTTGAGGAGATTAGGCAGTGTGAGGATTTTAAGAAGGTTTTTGGAGGGGAAACAGATGGATATTCTATATAGTATAATGGAAAAGCTTCTTCCCTTTTCATGGATGGAATATAATTTCATGAAGAACGCATTGCTTGCGATTATTATAATTACTCCCTTGTTTGGAATTCTTGGAACTATGGTTATTAATAATCGAATGGCCTTTTTTTCAGACGCATTGGGTCACTCTGCACTAACTGGTATTGCTGTGGGAACCATATTAGGTATTAACAATTCAAATATTTCAATGATAATATATGCTATGATTTTTGCAGTTCTTTTAAATAATATTAAGCGTAGAAGGACTTTATCTACAGATACAGTAATATCTGTTTTTTCCTCTCTTAGTATGGCTATAGGGCTAATGATTTTATCTAAGGGTGGTAACTTCTCAAAATATTCAGGACTATTAGTAGGTGATATTCTAAGTATTACTGCTAAGGAAATTGGCTTGCTATGTCTTGTTTTTGTAATTACTCTTGCTTATTGGTCATTAAATTTTAATAAGCTTCATTCAGTTGGCATAAATGTTTCTCTTGCAAGGAGTAAGAATATAAAGGCATTTGTTATAGAAGATTCCTTTAGTATTTTGATAGCAATAATTGTTATGTTGTCAATAAAATGGATAGGGATATTAATTGTAAATGCACTTTTAATTCTACCAGCTGCAGCGGCTAGGAATTTAGCTTCTAATATGAGGGAGTATCACTTGTTTTCAGTCATAATAGCAATATTCTCNGGTGTAATTGGGCTTGTTTTGTCATACTACCTTGGAACGGCTACAGGTCCTACTGTGGTAATTATTGCAGCTATTTTGTTCTTTGTAACCTTCTTTATTAGTTCTAATCGAAGTAACTAAATAAAGTTTCTAGTGTATTTATAAGAGTTTGATTAAAAAGAACTTTTATCATGGAAAAATATGAAGATATTTGTTATTATATATACAAATAATTTATACTACCTACAATAAATGTATAAATCCAGTGGAGGGTTTATGGGTGAATCTAATTTTATGAAATATTTAAAAATAATAGTTAATCTATTCTTTGCCATAGGACTTATATTGTTTTTGTTTTTAGTGGTTCCCCAATTAATAGGGTTTTTCTTACCCTTTGTAATAGGCTGGATGATAGCACTGATAGCTAATCCTCTTGTTAGATTCCTAGAAAAAAGAGTAAAGATACTTAGGAAACATAGCTCTGCTATAATTATCATACTGGTAATTGGGGTAATTGTAGGCATAGTATACTTAATTATTGCCATGTTGATTAGGGAAAGTAAGCAGCTTGCCAGAGATTTACCAAGTATCATTGAGCAAGTAGAATTCCAACTTAATCATCTGTCAATTAAGCTTAAAGAGCTTAGCAATGATATGCCAGACCCAGTTTCAAAATTTATAAATAATTTATTAGAGAGCATTGAAAAGAATCTTATAGGTTTTGAGCCTAGACAGGATATGCTAACCTTTAGTGTGGCCAGCAATTTGGCACAGAATATTGCGGAATTTTTCCTAGCACTGATAATAACTATCTTATCAGCGTATTTCTTTATAGCTAAAAGAGATGAAATTATGGACAGCCTTAAACGTATCCTTCCCAAGTCTATTGTGGATGGATGGAACTTTATTTACAATAATTTTACAAAAGCCGTTGGTGGTTATTTTAAGGCACAGTTTAAAATAATGTTAATCTTATGTGTCATAATGTTTGTTGGCTTCGAAATCCTTAGTGTGTCATATTCGATTTTATTAGCTATCGGAATAGCATTTTTGGATTTTTTACCAGTGTTTGGTACCGGGGCTGTNNTATGGCCTTGGGCTCTACTTGACATGCTAGCAGGTAATTATTTTAGGGCTATAGGATTAGTTGTTATATACCTTATATGTCAGATAACTAAGCAAGTCCTTCAGCCAAAGATGGTAGGAGATAGTATAGGAATCAGCCCACTTGCTACTTTGTTTTTCTTATATGTCGGCTACCGCTTATATGGTATTGTTGGAATGATAATAGGNGTTCCAGTTGGGATGGTTATAATAAATTTNTATAGAGTTGGAATGTTTGATAGGCTTATCAAAGGGTTTAAGATTATTATCCATGACTTAAATGAGTTTAGGAAGTTTTAAACTTGTTATTTTATAATTCTAAAGTTTCATTTACAGCTTATGGATTAAATGATATTATATTACATATAGTAGATAATTTAACAATTTATTCACCCATGAGTTAGGAGTATGTATATGATTAGTAACAGATATGCACTTGAAAATGAAGGGGTTATTACTTCAGATGAAATAAGACAGATACTAGAAAAGTATCGAATAGGCAAGAAGCCATTGGCCAAGCTGCTTGGTTGGGGAGAGACTACTATAATTCGATATATGGAAGGTGATATCCCCACAAATGAATATTCTACAAAGTTAAAATGCTTGCTAGACAACCCAGAATACTACTATGAATTGTTAATAAAAAGACAAGACTGTCTTACTAATGTGGCATTTAAAAAGAGTAAGAAAGCAGTCCTTACTCAAATCACAGCTTCAAGGATATATACAGTGGCATATTATATAATTAATAAGAGTGATGCGGAGATATCCGCAAGCTACCTTCAGTACATACTTTATTATGTACAGGTTTTTTCCTTAGCTCTATATGATAAGGAGATGTTTAGGGAAGAGTATTCTATTAACAATGAACATATGCCATATCTTAAGGTATATCAATCAATGAAGCGTTGTGGAGTTTATAAGTTAGAGATAATTGATAAGTTTCTTGAAAAGGATGAAACAGAACTAATAGATGCTGTTTATGAAGCTTTATCATGGCACGGCCCCCTAGCCCTGAATAAACTTGCTAATAGTGAAAAGGCCATGCTAAAGATATCAAGGGATAAATGTAATAATAAGATTATATCTAAGGACAGCTTAAAGGCCTACTTTAAAGAAATATGCGAGAAGTATAGAATTACCACTATAGACGAAATTGAAAAATATATTTCCAAACGCATTTTGGAACTTAGGGAATTGAATATGTAATATAAAAAACAATTCAATCCTATATTCTTATAGCAATTACCTATTATAATAAGTTAATAAAACATAATATAAATGGGATGTTTCAGATTAATTTGAAACATCCCATTTCAGTCTATTTATTTCGTCGACTTCGCATACGTAGAGTAGGATCAAGTATTTTTTTTCGAATTCTAAGATTTTGTGGTGTAACCTCTAGTAATTCATCTGTTTCTATGAATTCAAGAGATTGCTCTAGGCTTAGGACTCTAGGTGGAGAAAGCCTTAATGCGTCATCAGAACCTGAGGCCCTAGTATTGGTAAGCTGCTTACGTCTGCATACATTGACCTCAATATCCTCTGCCTTAGGATTTTGCCCTATCACCATACCGGAGTAAACCCTAGTACCAGGTCCAATAAATAAGATTCCACGCTCTTGGGCATTGTATAGGCCATATGTGTTACTTTCACCAGTTTCAAATGCAATCAGGCTACCAGTCTTACGGTATTGTATATCGCCCTTGTAGGGGCCATATCCCTCAAAAGTGGTGTTCATTATACCAGTTCCCTTTGTATCTGTAAGAAAATCACCTCTGTAGCCAATAAGTCCTCTAGCTGGAATAAGAAATTCTATACGGGTATTTCCTGTATCGGAAGACCTCATATCAATCATTTCTCCCTTTCTTTGGCCTAATCTCTCTATGATTATCCCAGTAAACTCATCGGGAACATCTATCAGAACTCTTTCCATTGGCTCAAGCTTATTATCATTCTCATCATATTTGAAAAGAACTTCAGCCTTACTAACAGAGAATTCATAGCCCTCTCTTCTCATATTCTCTATAAGAACAGAAAGATGAAGTTCCCCTCTTCCTGATACCTTAAAGCTCTCTGTGGTATCAGTTTCTTCTATACGAATACTAACATCAGTATTTAACTCTCTAAATAAGCGTTCCCTAATATGTCTTGAAGTTACATATTTACCTTCTGTACCTGCAAAAGGACTGTCATTTACATTAAAGTACATGGCTATAGTCGGCTCAGATATTTTTTGAAAGGGTAATGGTTCAGGGTTTGATGGAGAGCAGATGGTATCTCCAATTTGAAGATCCGCGATACCTGAGATAGCAACTATAGAGCCTATGGTGGCATAGCTTACTTCTACACGGTTTAAGCCATCAAATTCATATAGGTTGCTTATTTTTACCTTGTCTTTTTGGTCTGGGTTATGGGCATTGACTATCAATACCTCATCGTTAACATGAATAGTTCCCCTATCAACCTTACCAATTCCTATACGGCCTACATACTCATTATAATCAATTGTGCTAATGAGTATCTGGGTACTGCCATCAGGATCGCTTTCTGGAGCTGGAATATAGTCTATTATAGTATCAAAAAGCTCCTTCATACTAGTAGCTTTAGCTCCATCCTCAAGGGATTTTATAGCTATGCCAGATTTGGCAGAAGCATATATAAATGGACAATCCAACTGATGTTCNTCTGCATCTAGTTCAATTAGTAATTCAAGGACTTCGTCAACCACCTCTACAGGTCTTGCCTCGGGACGGTCAATTTTGTTAATACATACAATTACAGGTAGTGAAAGATCTAGAGCATTTTTTAGTACAAATTTTGTCTGTGGCATGGGTCCTTCGAAGGCATCTACAACTAAGATTACTCCATTGACCATTTTTAGGACTCTTTCAACTTCTCCACCAAAATCGGCATGACCGGGTGTGTCTATTATATTAATCTTTATACCCTGATATGTGACAGCAGTATTTTTTGATAGGATAGTAATGCCTCGCTCTCTTTCCAAATCATTGGAATCCATCACACGGTCTACTACATTTTGGTTTGAACGAAACACCCCGCTTTGCTTTAANAACTCGTCTACCAGGGTGGTTTTTCCGTGGTCGACATGAGCGATTATAGCGATATTTCTTATATCATCTCGCTTCATGATTTNCTTACCTTCTTTCTATTAAGTGCAACCCTTTATTTGATTTATAGGGCCTATGTCTTTAGTTTGACAATAATAAATTACAGCTTTTTTATTGTATCAGAGCTATATGTAAAAATCAACTTAAGTTTACAATAATTTTCGGGAAAATATCACAATAAACTAATAAATACTTGCATAAAATAACATATAATGGATATAATCATTATATATGTAATATTTTACTTCTAAAATTTGGAATTCNGCATATATATATNATAGGTGAATAAATGCTGTTACATAAAACAGATAAATTTACCCCACATTTTAGAGCAAAGTGACTATTATCATAGGTCACGAGAGAAGGGAGAGGTACGATATGACGGATAAAGTATTTGATAACAATCAAGTAAGTATTGCAGGAGAGGTTGCTAGTGAATTTACCTTTAGTCATGATGTTTTCGGAGAGGGGTTCTATGTACTAAATGTACTAGTTAGTAGACTAAGTAACTCCTATGATATTATTCCCATCATGGTTTCGGAACGACTCATTGACGTAAAACAAGACTACAGAGGAAAATTTGCTGAGGTAATAGGTCAATTCAGNTCCTATAATCGGCATGAAGAGAGCAAGAATAAATTAGTTTTATCAGTTTTTGCAAGAGATATAAAAATAGTTGACGAATTAGCTGAAAATACTAAACCAAATTTTATCTACTTGGATGGATATGTATGTAAGCCTCCCATATACCGTAAAACCCCTCTTGGAAGGGAAATTGCAGANATCTTATTGGCGGTTAATAGGCCTTATGGAAAATCGGACTATATTCCCTGTATAAGTTGGGGAAGGAATGCAAGGTTTGCTGAAAGCTTTGCAGTAGGTGGNCATGTACAGATATGGGGAAGAATTCAAAGTAGGGAATACCAGAAAAAAATCAGTGAGACTGAATTTGAAAAGCGTATTGCCTACGAGGTTTCAGTTAGTAAGCTTGAGTATATAGATGAATATTAAATGAATAATAATTAATTATATAGTAGGTAAAGATTCTAAATTTATTATTATAAGGGGCAGAGGTATTTCCGTTAATGGAGTTTTAAAGGGAATACTTGTGCCCCGAAAATTTTTAATAAACAAGATATTTGCCATAAGAGCTCATAGACCTTAACTTAATAATATGGTACAATTAATGTATTATGGAATTACTTAATACTATAAATAAACCATGGTTATCAGGGCTAATTCAGATTGCAGAATGAATTCTAAAGATGAATTTGCTAATATAGACTAGGTAGAATGGAGGTACTTATGAGACTTGGTGGTGGAATAGAGAGAAGNTACAGCAATCCAGAGGAATGGATTGCATTAGTAAGAGAACTAGGATATACGACAGTATTATCTCCTATCGATTATAGGGCTTCTAGTCAGGAAAGAAAAGATTACCTAAAGTGTATTCAGGATAATNAGCTTATCCTTGGTGAAGTGGGAGCTTGGGGAAACCCAATTTCTAAAGACCAAGATGTTAGAAAAAAGGCCTTAGAATACTGTAAGAATCAATTAGCTTTGGCCGATGATATGAATGCAAATTGCTGTGTTAATATTGTTGGATCTAGGGGAGATGCCTGGGATGCTGCCCATGAGGATAATTATCATGAGGATACTTATGCTTTGATTATTGACTCAATACGGGATATTATTGATAGTGTAGAACCAGTACGTACTTATTACACCATAGAACCCATGCCCTGGATGATACCGGACTCACCAGATCAGTGTTTAAAGCTAATTAAGGACGTAGACCGTAAAGCTTTTGC
>JGI24708J26588_10002360_pt1 | contig 14291 bp, 11 predicted proteins | sample BioPla1DNA2_FD_26588 | JGI IMG/M metagenome (IMG submission 26588) | reverse complement strand
AACCCATCCAATATGCTCCCCAGCCAATCCCAAAGAATGGCTTGTCCATTATCATGGCTACCGTACTTTCCCATAGCGCTATCCGAAGCGTTGAAGAAGTATCAGTCGGATTAAATATCGACATCAAACGCTCAAGTAAAACATCATGGCCAAACAGCCCAAGAAGAGGAAGCAATAATAGCAGCCAAAAGATTTTTCGATTATACAATACACCAAATGCGGCAATTAGAGCTAAAACACTAAGCCAAGCGCCGCGGGAATAGGTAAGTACAAGGCAGACCGCCAGTATTGCAACCAGACTAAAAGCTGCGCTTCTGCAGTTAAGAGTAGTTTCCTTACAGCCAAGCCCGGCAGCAATTGCCATAATAGTAACAAGGAATCCCGCCAGCAGATTCGGATTTTGCATAGTAGAAAATACCCTAAACTTAAGATCTGGAAACTGCTCATAATCAACCCATTCTGTTATCATTCTGTCACTAAATAGATACTGATAAAAACCGTATAACGCGACAATAAAAGCTGATCCTAAAATAGCCCATACAATCCTTTTTACCTGGTCGGTCGATTGAATATTGTTAACGACCAAATAGTAGATAAGTATATAGCGGCCCATCAAATTATAATAGTTGTAAAAACTAAACCCTCGGTCAGGCGAACTCCCGATAGATAGTGCTGAAAAAATGATGAACATTAAAATGAGTTCATCAAACGGGGTGCGTTTCAGACTGAATTTGCGGGTTGCAATCATCTTTAGAGCCCAAGCCGTTAAACCTGCCACAAAAAAGACATCAGCAGTAATAGCTGACAACGGCAAAAAAAAGGCCACCGCGATAATGCAGTGCTCGATAATCAAATCAAAATAGTATTGTAATTTTATAAGCCGATATGATATTCTCACATGTTTCACCTATCCATTAATTATACAGACATTATACTTAACAGCCAATTTTTTGTCCACCTACTATTATAGCGCGGGCGGCACCGATTAGGTAAAGTGAACCAGCAATACATATAATACCGTCAGAACCAGCCAAAACTTTAGCCAGTCGAAGTCCTTCTTCAATATTTTCAGCAGTGCTTACTACGTTAGCCTTTATTAGCTTTGCAACCTCGCTTGGCTCGCCGGCACGGTCTGATAAAGGCGCGGCAACAACAACTTTATCATTAGGCCTAATCAGGGAATTAACAATACCGCAAACATCTTTATCCTTTAAAATCCCTAGCAAAAAGACAATCTCTTTACCAGCAAACACAAGATCAAGATTATCGCGCAGCCTTATTGCCCCTGCCGGGTTATGCGCACCATCAATTACTACCATCGGCCGGCCGGAGAATATTTCAAACCGGCCTGGCCATTTTGCAGCAGCTACCCCCTTCACTATCTGCTCCCAACTTATTCGCTTGTCTTTTTTACCGATAAGAATAGCAGTCATTATCGCTAAGGCGCAGTTTTCAGCCTGATGACTGCCAATGAGATTAGCTGTCACTTGTTTTGGACCGTCCGGATCATCAACCAGCTCAAAACTAACCTTTTGTTGCAAACCCGCTAAGCCGGCAAACGTAGCTTTAAAATCGCGACCAAGCAAATACACATCGGATCGAGTGCCTAACGCCTTTGTGTTAATTACCGTAAAAGCATCATGCTGCGCAGCGGTAACAACCGGTACAGCATTTTTTATAATACCTGCTTTATGGGCAGCAATTTCAGCGATGGTACTGCCGCAGCGGTCGGTATGCTCAAGGGCTACATTTGTAATTACGGCTACTTCAGGATTAATAACATTAGTTGAATCTAAAAGCCCCCCAAGCCCAACTTCAATAATGGCATACTCTACATCAGCAGCGGCGAAATAATAAAACGCCGCTGCTGTCAGCACTTCAAACTCTGTTGGGTGCTCCCATCCTTGTTCCGCCATTTTAGTTACAAATTGCGCTGTATATGAAATTGCCTCACTAAATTTTGTCTCGGAAATCTCCTGACCGTTTACGACTATTCGCTCAGTATATTCATTAAGATGGGGCGAGGTATACATACCAGTCCTAATGCCTGAGGCTTGTAGGATGGAAGCCAGCATTACCGTTGTGGACCCTTTGCCGTTAGTGCCTGTAACATGAATAGGCTTAAAGCAGCGTTCAGGATTACCCATGAGCTCAAGCAGTCGCTCGATTCTGGTCAGACCTAAATTTATACCGAATTTTCCTAGCTGAGTAAGGTATTGCAGTGAATCTTCGTAAGTCATCTCAGCCATCCTCTTATAGTCTGGCCAAATAGCTTAACCGCTCGTTGATAGCATCACGTTTTTCACGGTATTCCTGTTCTTTGGCCCTCTCTTTTTCAATAACTTCGGCCGGTGCTTTTGCGACAAAGCCCTCATTAGCAAGTTTACCTGCAATACGGCTAAGCTCTTTCTCGATTTTTTCGAGTTCTTTTCTTAAGCGGGCTGTCTCTTTTTCAACATCTATAAGTCCCTTTAACGGGAGATATATTTCAACACCGCTAGCAACAGCAGTCATCGCATTCTCTGGTTTTTGCTCAGTGATAGGCAGCATAGTTATAGGCTCAGCTGCGGCCAGTGTTTTTAAATAGCTTTGATTGGCCTCAAAAGTAGTTCTGAAATCATCGGCAATCTGCAGGATAACCTCGCTCTTGCGGCCGGGCGGCACATTAACTTCGGCTCGCATATTACGAATGGCTTTAATTGTATCCATAATTACGCCCATATCCCGATCGGCTTCGACTGAAATCAGTTCAGGCCGATCTTTAGGCCATGGTGCAACAATAATACTTACCCCTTCGTGCGGCAGATGCTGCCAGATATGCTCAGTAATAAACGGCATAAACGGATGCAGCAATTTTAAAGTATTATTAAGTATATACCATAATACATACTGCGCGGCTCCTCTGCTAACCTCGTCTTCTTTATTGTAAAGACGGGATTTTGCCAGTTCGATATACCAATCGCAATATTCATTCCAAATAAATTCATATAATAAACGAGCCGCTTCACCCACTTCAAAACGGTCAAGATTACGGGTAACTTCACTTACTGTTTGCGCATAACGGCTTAGAATCCAACGGTCGGCCAAGGTTAATGCTTCATCTTTAGGCTTGTCCGCGGCATCAAAGCCTTCAAGATTCATCATTACAAACCGCGATGCATTCCATAGCTTATTAGCAAAGTTCCGGCTTGATTCCACTCGCTCCCAGTAAAAGCGCATATCATTGCCGGGCGTATTGCCGGTAACAAGGGTAAACCGAAGTGTATCAGCGCCGTATTTCTCTATAACCTCCAGCGGATCGATACCGTTACCCAGCGATTTACTCATTTTCCGTCCTTGTGAGTCGCGGACCAAACCATGAATAAACACATGTTTAAATGGAATTTCCTTTTTAAACTCTAAGCCCATCATAATCATTCTGGCTACCCAGAAGAAAATAATATCATAGCCAGTCACCAGCACGCTGGTCGGGTAGAACTGTTTTAATTCAGCGGTCTGCTCAGGCCAGCCCATGGTCGAAAATGGCCACAAAGCCGAACTAAACCAAGTATCAAGCACGTCAGGGTCCTGTTCCAGTTTGCCGCCGCACTTAGGACAAACTGAAATATCGTCCCGAGAAACGATAGTTTCGCCGCATTCGCAATACCAAGCCGGAATGCGGTGCCCCCACCAAATCTGACGGGAAATACACCAATCCCGAATCCCTTCAAGCCAGTTGATATAAATTTTGGTAAACCGCTCCGGAACAAACTTTATTGCGCCTGATTGTACAGCCTCAATCGCCGGTTTAGCCAAAGGTTCCATCGATACAAACCACTGTTTTGAAATAAGCGGCTCGACCACTGTCCGGCAGCGCTGACAATGACCGACAGCGTGGTTGTGTTCATCAATTTTTACAAGGTTGCCCAATTCCTTTAAATCATGTACGAGCTGTTTGCGGCATTCGTACCGATCCATTCCTGCATATTTACCGGTATCTTCAGACATTGTTCCGTCATTATTAATAACAACGATTTCCGGCAGTTTATGTCTAAGCCCCATATCAAAGTCATTAGGATCATGAGCCGGAGTAACTTTGACCGCACCCGTTCCAAAGGAAGGATCTACATATTCATCGGCAACAATAGGAAGTTTCCGCCCTACTATCGGTAAAATCAGATTCTTGCCGACTAAATCTCGGTATCTGTCGTCATCAGGATGGACGGCAACCCCGCTGTCACCTAAAATAGTTTCCGGGCGGGTAGTTGCAACAGTAACATATTGATCCTCAGTACCTTCGACCAGATAGCGCACATGATACAAATTGCCTGGTTTGTCTTCATGCTCAACTTCAATATCACTCAAAGCCGTGTTGCAGCGAGGGCACCAGTTAGTAATTCGGCTACCTTGATATATAAGGCCCTTTTCATAAAGAGAAACAAATACCTCACGAACAGCCCGCGAACAGCCTTCATCCATAGTAAAACGCTCACGCGCCCAGTCACAGGAAGCGCCAAGACTTTTCAGCTGAGTAGTGATTCGGCTGCCATACTGATGTTTCCAATCCCAAACCCTATCAATAAAGTCTTCCCGCCCCAAATCATAACGGGTTAGACCATCCTTTGCCAAAGTCTCTTCAACTTTAATCTGAGTTGCAATACCTGCATGGTCTGAACCAGGCATCCATAATGTATTGTAGCCCTGCATACGGCGCCAGCGAATCAGCACGTCCTGCAGCGTATTATCAAGAGCATGTCCCATATGGAGCTGGCCAGTAACGTTGGGTGGCGGAATTACAATACTGAATGGCTGTTTATCTGGTTCGGGCTCCGCGTGGAATAAAGAATTTTCTTCCCAGAACTTATACCATCTCGATTCTACAGCTTGTGGGTCATACACTGACGGGATATTTTTTTCTTCCATAAAGACTCCTCCTAAAAAAATTAAAAGCTCTTTCGTCCTAAAAGGACGAAAGAGCCTGCTTTCGTGGTACCACCTTGTTTCTCCAGCCTAAACTCAGCTGAACTCGTACGCCGTAACGGGGCCACCGGCTGCGCCTACTGAAATTTCAACGCAACAGCTCAAGGACTACCTTCCACTATCCGGTCTGAGAGACTTTACAGCCGTGAGTCTCCTCTCTAAACAGCCAACAATAGTGTACTCCTTCCTGTCATCGCCTTTACATATATAATACTAACAATATAGCGTGAGCATGGACAATTGTCAAGTTTTACAATGAATTCTAGCTTTCTTTATTAGCATCCTTAGCTTTTAAATAATCGTCTATGGCGGCAGCAGCTTTCTTGCCTGCTCCCATAGCCAAAATGACAGTTGCCGCTCCGGTAACAATATCACCGCCGGCAAATACACCAGGCCGGCTAGTTGCGCCTGTTTCCGAGTCAGCCACAATATTGCCGCGTTTATTAGTTTCAAGTCCTTTTGTAGTAGATTGAACAAGCGGGTTCGGGCCTTGACCGATAGCTATAATAACAGTATCGACTTTAAGCTCAAAATTAGAGTTTGGAATTTCGACCGGCCGGCGTCGTCCTGACGCATCCGGCTCGCCAAGTTCCATTTTAATACATTCCAAGCCTGTGACCCACCCATTTTCATTGCCAATAACGGCAACCGGATTACTTAGCAATTTGAACTGAATGCCTTCTTCTTTTGCGTGGTGAACTTCTTCCAGGCGAGCCGGAAGTTCAGCTTCGGAACGACGATAAACGATATAGACATTTTCCGCTCCCAGCCGCAGTGCTGTCCGTGCGGCGTCCATCGCAACATTGCCGCCGCCCACAACAGCTACATTTTGCCCAACATGAATCGGAGTTCCGCTATTCGGGAAACGGTAGGCTTTCATTAAGTTGCAGCGAGTCAAAAATTCGTTAGCTGAGTACACGCCGTTGAGGTTTTCTCCCGGAATATTCATAAAGTACGGCAAGCCCGCTCCTGTACTGATAAATACTGCATCAAAGCCCTTTTCTTCCATAAGCTCGTCGATAGTTATGGTTTTTCCGATTACAACATTAACGACTATTTCTACCCCCATTTTACGGAGGTTATTAATTTCCGGCAAAACTACATCCTCTTTGGGCAGACGAAATTCAGGAATGCCATACGACAGCACGCCGCCCGGTTGATGAAGCGCTTCAAATATAGTAACCTTGTAGCCTTTTTTGGCTAAGTCGCCGGCACAGGTGAGCCCGGCCGGACCTGAGCCAACAATAGCAACTTTACGCGCATCCGGCGAATACTCAATCGGCTCAACGGCTTGTCCCTTAGCTTTAGCATAATCGGCGGCAAATCGCTCTAACCTGCCGATGGCTACAGATTCACCTTTTTTTGCCAATATACATAGCTTTTCACACTGCTCCTCTTGCGGACAAACACGTCCGCAGATTGCCGGCAGGCTGCTATATTCTTTAATGGTACTAAACGCTCCATCGATGTTGCGCTCTTTGATATGCTTTATAAAGCCAGGTATATCTATTCCTACCGGGCAGCCTTTACGGCAGGCCGGGTTTTTACAGTTTAAACAGCGTTCGGCCTCGGAAACAGCGTCTTCCTCGCTATAGCCTAGGGCTACTTCCTTAAAATTTCTAGCCCGCTCTTGGGGGTTTTGTTCAGGCATCTTATGTTTCTTTAGTGAGAGTGACATTTGCATCCCCCTTTACCGTGGTTTTCACAGTATTCGGAATGTTTCTTTTCGTGCGGAAGATACATCTTTTGACGGGAGATCAGCGCATCAAAATCAACTTGGTGAGCGTCAAACTCTGGTCCGTCAACACAGGCGAACTTAGTTTCATCGCCTACCGAAACCCGGCAGCCGCCGCACATACCCGTGCCGTCAACCATAATCGGATTAAGACTTACAACGGTTGGTATCTTATATTGTTTGGTCGTAGCAGCGACATTACGCATCATAATAACAGGTCCGATTGCCATTACCAAATCTATTTTTGTTCCTGACTCAATTAGTTCCTTTAAAGGATCGGTTACAAATCCCTTATGGCCTTTCGACCCGTCGTCAGTTGTTACATAAAATTTATCGCTAACGGCAGCCATTTCCTCCTCATAAATCAGAATATCCTTATTGCGGGCGCCAATAATCGAAATCACATTATTTCCGGCCTCTTTCATGCCGCGAGCAATAGGGTAAACAGGCGCAATTCCAATACCGCCACCTACGCAGACTACCGTACCAAACTTTTCAATATGGGTTTCCTTGCCAAGCGGCCCGACCAAGTCAAGTAGACTATCGCCTTCATTAAGCATACCAAGCTGCTTGGTTGTGGCTCCAACCTCTTGAAATATAATAGTGACAGTTCCTCTATCCCGATTAAAATCGGCAATTGTCAAAGGAACCCTCTCACCATCTTCATCAATACGTAAAATAACAAACTGACCCGGCAGCGCCTTTTTCGCAATGAGCGGCGCTTCCATTTCAAACAATTTTACATTTGGCGCTAATTCTCGTTTTACGAGGATCTTATACATTTTTATCCTCCTTTATAAAGTTAAATATTCCTGATAAGTACTCTGCGACCTTTATTCGAATTGGCATAAAGTAAATATTGGAATTTATACTATTGACAAAATCCAATGCCTGTTTGGCAAAATTAATATTCCATTCTAAGGTTGGCTTAAACCCGGCTGGGAAGACAACATTGTTTTTGACCTCCCAATATTTTACCGAGTTCTCAGAAACTACCGGAGAAATACCCCAGAATACTTCTGTATCCTGTAACTGCTCAGCATAAATTTCCATAAACCTTAGATCATAAAACGGTTGAGTGAAAAAACCATCAGCTCCTGCGTACAGCTTGCGCATTGCATAATCTATTTCAGTGCGAATACTGGAACGGTATTGGTCTATGGCAGCATACACCTTAACGTTCGGCAGCTCTTGCTTAAATTTCCTGATAACATCTACGCTAGTTGACGGATAAATCTTGTGTCCCATGTCCTGAGGTCGGTCGCCGGTCAGCACAAGAACCTCCATGATTTGATTATCTATTAGAAATTGCGCCATTGGCAGTGCCTTGCGAACGTCAATATCAATCGCACGTATGTGAGGAATGGCCTTTTTACCTGCACGCCGAACCAATCCGGAGCCTGTCCAACTTCGAATATCAAACNTTAAAAGGTCAGGAATATTGACGGTATCGACAGGGAATTGGTCTATTAACGCGTTAAGTTCTGCCGTTAGAAATTCTTCATTTCTAGGCACTAATTCAACTGAAATTCTTGTCAATGTCATTCCTCCGATAACTATTTAAATATTAAAAGACGCTTAGCTTTCATTCTTGCGGACATCGGCAGCGGCTAATTAAAACAGACCGGTAATTTTACCAGTATTGTCAATATCCATTCTTTCAGCTGCAGGGCGTTTCGGCAAGCCCGGCATGGTCATAATATCGCCAGTGAGCGCTACAATAAAGCCTGCTCCCGCAGCAATCCGCAATTCCCGAACCGTAATCGTGAAGCCGTTCGGCCGTCCAATCTTAGCCATATCATCACTTAAAGAGTACTGGGTTTTAGCCATGCAAATAGGAGTCTTATCAAAACCGTTGGCTGCTAATTCTGCTATCGCTTTTTCAGCTGCCAATGTATAGTTAACATCGTCAGCCCCGTAAATTTCCCGGGCAATTGTCGCAATTTTTTCCTTAATCGGGCTTGTTTCATCATAGATAAACTTAAAATTATTAGGGGTTTTAACAGCTTTAAGTACTTTTTCCGCAAGTTCAAGTCCGCCGGCTCCACCTTTAGCCCAAACTTCCGACAATGCAACCTCTGCTCCTAACGCCCGGCACTTTTCTGCGACAAAGTCCAGTTCGTTTTTGGTGTCAGTGGGAAATGCATTGATAGCGACAACAGCCGGCAAGCCGAATTTATGCATATTCTCAATATGTTTTTCAAGATTGGCAAGGCCTTTTTCAAGCGCCGCCATATTTTCGCCCGTAAGTTCATTCTTAGGAACACCGCCATGCATTTTAAGGGCGCGCACAGTAGCAACAATAACGACTGCAGATGGTCTGATATCAGCAAATCGGCATTTAATATCAATAAATTTTTCAGCGCCAAGATCGGCACCAAAACCAGCCTCGGTAACAACAATATCGGCAAGCTTCAAAGAAAACTTAGTTGCCATTACACTATTACAGCCATGCGCAATATTTGCAAAAGGTCCGCCGTGAACAAAAGCCGGTGTCTTTTCTAATGTCTGGACCAGATTAGGTTTTATTGCGTCCTTAAACAATAAGGTCAGAGCTCCCGTTACCTTTAAATCGGCAACAGTTACAGGCTTATTGTCATAAGTGTAAGCAACAATAATTCGTCCAATGCGCTCCTTCATATCATCCAAGCCGCGAGCCAAACACAAAATTGCCATCATTTCTGAGGCCACCGTTATATCAAATCCGCTCTCGCGCGGCACTCCGTTAACTTTTCCGCCAAGCCCACAAATGATATTACGCAAAGCGCGTTCATTGATATCTAGAACGCGGCGCCAGGTTATGCGCCGTGGATCAATATTGAGTTCATTGCCTTGCTGGATATGATTATCCAGAATAGCGGCTAAAAGATTATGCGCAGTTGTTATAGCATGAAAATCGCCGGTAAAATGTAAGTTTATATCTTCCATCGGTACTACCTGAGCATAGCCGCCGCCGGCAGCTCCGCCTTTGATGCCGAAGCAGGGTCCGAGTGAGGGTTCCCGCAAGGCAATAACTGTTTTTTTGCCAAGACGGCTTAGTGCGTCACCGAGTCCGACAGTTGTTGTCGTTTTCCCTTCGCCGGCCGGGGTTGGGTTGATTGCAGTTACAAGCACGAGGTTGCCGTCTGGGCGATTTTTAACCCGTTCCCAAGTCTCTAGCGAAACCTTGGCCTTATATTTACCATATAACTCAAGTTCTTCGCCAGGAATACCAATCTTAGCGGCGACATCGGTAATCGGGCTCAAAACTGTTTCCTGCGCAATTTCCACATCACTTTTCATGTTGCTGCCCTCCCAAATTGATTTACCTTTTGTTAAGCACAGCTGCAGCCTTAACAGTATTATGCAATAACATGGCGATAGTTAATAATCCCACACCACCCGGGACCGGAGTAATAGCTCCTGCAACTTCTTTGACTTGGTCAAAATCAACATCGCCAACCAATTTTTTGTCAGCAACCCGATTGATACCTACATCTATTACAACCGCGCCTGGTTTGACCATATCTTTAGTAACAAATTTAGGCTTACCAACTGCAGCGACTAAAATATCAGCCTGACGGGTTATATCCGCTAAATCCTGTGTCCGCGAATGGCATACCGTTACAGTAGCATTCCGGGCCAGCAGTAAATGAAACATCGGTTTACCGACGATATTGCTGCGGCCAATGACTACGGCCCGCTTACCGGTTATTTCAATACCTGCCAATTCTAACATTTTTATACAGCCATGCGGTGTGCATGGCACCAAGTGTTCTTCACCAATCGCCAGCTTACCGACATTGACGGGATGGAATCCGTCAACATCTTTATCAGGTGAGATGCTATTCATTATCTCGGGTTCATCATTACGGATATGGTCAGGTAATGGTAATTGTACAAGAATACCATGAATGCTATCATCATTGTTAAGCCGGGAAATTTCAGCTAAAAGCCGTTCTTTAGTTGTATTCTCCGGCATTGTGATTACCTCAGAGTAAATACCTATTGCTTCGCAAGCCTTATGCTTATTCGCTACATAAACTTTAGACGCCGGGTTTTCACCTACGATTATAACAGCCAACCCGGGAGTTATTCCGGACTCGACTTTCAAGGCCGCCAATTGTCGGCTCACTTCACCTTTGATTCTTGCGGCAAATTCCTTACCCTCTAAAATTGTTGCTGTCATATTACGGCCTCCATCTGATAGTTTAATCTGCTAAAATACTAAACTTGCAAAAGTAAACAGAAAGACCAAAATGCCTACTAGACCATTCCGCATAAAGTAGGCTTGAGTGACTTTACTGAAATCAGTACTGCTGACAATCGAATGCTGATATGCCAAAACTACAGCTGCCAGCACCACACCTATGTAGTAGATCCAAGATAAATTAAATAGTATACCAACTGCAACGAATGATGCAATACTTATGAAATGCATCCCTTTTGCCAAGTTCATGGCTCCTTGGATCCCAAAACGGACTGGCATCGAGTTAAGACCATGGGCTTTATCGAATTCTACATCCTGGCAGCCGTAAATAACGTCAAAAGCTGCAATCCAAATACCAACCGCTAACCCCAACAGTATAACACCTAAAGGCAGCGTGCCTTGGATGGCAATATATGCGCCTGTTGGCGCTATCGACAACGCCAAGCCGAGCACTAAATGACAAGTCCAGGAAAATCGTTTCATGTATGGATATACCGCAAGCGGAATAAGCGCGACCGGCACGAGTTTGAGCGCCAACGGATGAAGATTAGCCGCCGCCAACACAAACAGCGCCAAAGTTGCAATTATCAATGCAATAGCTTCCCAGGCCCTAACCTCGCCTGTGACCATCGGTCGTTTAGTAAAACGGGGGTGCAATCGATCATACTTCAAGTCAATGAAATTATTTAGGGCCAGGGCGGCGCTGCGCGCGCCAACCATGGCTAGCGTAATCCAAAAAAAATCGCGGCCGCTCGGAGCTCCTCCAACCGCCAGTACAGCACCCATATATGCAAACGGCAGCGCGAATACCGAATGTGATAAGGCAATATTATCAAGATGTGCTTTTAATTTACTCAAGGCCGAGTTCCTTCCACTTCTTATCTACTATATTTTTCATTTCGTCCGACATTACAATCTCATCAGGCCACTCACGAGTATGTCCTTCTTCAGGCCAAGGCTTAGTAGCATCTATTCCCACCTTAGTTCCCCAGTTAGGCATCGGCGAAGAATGATCCAGGACATCAAGCGGTCCATCCACCATGACAATATCGCGACGGGCATCAATATTATTATAAACGCGCCACCAAACTTCGTTCATATTTTGAACATCCACATGCGAATCAACTACAATAATCATTTTTGTAAACATAGCCTGCCCCATTCCCCAAAGGGCATGCATGACTTTTTTGGCATGCTGAGGAAAACTCTTCTTTATCGAAACAACCGCACAGCTGTGGAAAACGCCTTCAAGCGGCAAATTCATATCAACAATTTCCGGCAAGTGGGTTTTTAATACCGGCAGGAAAATTCGCTCGGTAGCTTTAGCCAGGAAACAATCTTCCATCGGTGGTTTACCTACAATTGTAGCAGGGTAAATTGGATCTTTGCGGTGGGTAATACAAGTAATATGGAATACCGGGTACATATCAGCTAATGAATAGTATCCAGTGTGATCGCCAAAGGGGCCCTCCCGCCGTAGTTCGTCAATATTAACATAGCCTTCAAGGACGATTTCCGAATGGGCTGGTACCTCAACATCAACAGTTTCACATTTAACCATTTCAACCGACTTTTTACGAAGGAATCCGGCAAATACCATTTCATCTATATCACGCGGCAGCGGAGCTGTTGCAGCATAAGTTAATACCGGATCACCGCCAATAGCAACTGCAACTTCAATTTTATTTAACCCTAGTTCCCGATGAGCCCGGTAATTGTCGGCGCCGTTTTTATGAATATGCCAGTGCATTCCAGTAGTTTGTCCGTCATAAACTTGCATCCGATACATGCCGACATTGCGCTTACCATTTTGCGGATTCTTGGTAAACACGAGCGGCAGCGTAATAAATTTACCGGCATCGTCAGGCCAGCACTTCAAAATCGGAAACTTATCGAGCGAAGGCTGATCCTTAATAATAACCTCTTTACACGGCGCATTTTTTACATACTTCGGAAAATTAATAGCCCGTTTGGCAGTTGGGATAATTTTAACTAAGTCTAATTTATTTTGAAGCGATATATATGGCAGCTTGAGAATTTGGCTGATTTCATCAGCCACTTCGTCAATTTTTTCGACTCCAAGCGCGAGCGCCATCCGTTCCATGCTGCCAAAGGCATTAATTAAGACCGGAATATCGTAACCTTCGACATTCTCAAACAATAGCGCGACATTCTTATCGCCCGTCATTTTTGATACCCTATCAGTTATTTCAGTTATCTCCAAATCACAACTAACTTGCTGAGTAATTCTTTTTAGCCAACCGCGTCGCTCTAAAGCATTAATAAATTCACGTAAATCATTAAAAGCCAAATTGAGTGCTCCTTTCAATATCAGGTGTTGTATTATTTGCGCAGCACGTATTTTACAATTAAAACACTTAATTCATACAATATAATCATTGGGATAGCAATCATTGATTGAGAAAATACATCCGGAGTCGGCGATATTACGGCACCAATAACAAAAGTGCCGACAATTACGATTTTACGCTTGGCCTTAAGAAATTCCGAACTGATAATCCCTAATTTAGCCAGAACAAGCACAAAAAGCGGCAGTTCAAAAATAAACCCAAAAGGAAGGAGAAAAGCAATTACAAACGACAGATATTGCCCCAACGAAAATAAGGGCTGCAGGTCTTCGGTTGCAAATCCCATAAAAAATTTGATGGCGGCCGGCAAGACGAAATAATACGAGAATGCCAAGCCCACAAAAAAAAGCAATACCGACGCAGGCAGCAGAATTACAGCCGTCTTGCGTTCAGTAGTGGTCAGCGCCGGCACAACAAATGCCCATATCTGGTATAGTACAATCGGCAGTACTAATAAAAAGCCTACAAAAAAAGAGGCCTTCAAATATGTAAAAAAAGCTTCGGCCGGATTGAGGTAATAAAGTTTGCCGGCAGGCGCCGTTATAAAATGGATAATCTCCTGTGCATAAAAATACGCGGCACCGCTTCCAATTAAAACGGCTATCACTATTGTAATTATTCGCCATCGGAGTTCCTGCAGGTGGTCAACGAGCGACATTTCCCCCTCGGTCGGGGCTGGTGCCAGCTCTTCTTCCTGACTGTTTGGTGTTATATCAGACATAAGGCTGTCCTCACTTTTTATCTTCTACCTTATTATCATTAACAGCCTCTGATTGTGCTGTAACCTGCTTAGCTGACTCTCCGCTTGTAGCGCGTCTAAATTCTTGAAGGCTTCTGCCAAGCGCCTTACCGACTTCCGGCAGCTTGCCCGGTCCAAAAACTACTAGCGCTATGACTAAAATCAGTACCAGTTCTGGCATGCTAAAGCTGAACATGTTCTCACATCCTTCTGCTTATATGTATTTATTATACCTTCGTGTCCCTAAAAAAACAACGAGGCTAGGTCAAAATCTAATCAACCTAAAAATAAAGTGGCGGG
>JGI24708J26588_10002357_pt1 | contig 14300 bp, 8 predicted proteins | sample BioPla1DNA2_FD_26588 | JGI IMG/M metagenome (IMG submission 26588) | reverse complement strand
AGGCGTAATATTGGTTACTTGCTTAAATCTTCGAATAAAGCTTGAAACATGAATATATCCTATTTGTTGCGAAATATCTTTTAAGGTTAAGGTTTCATTTTTTAAAAGTTCTTTTGCTTTCTCAATTTTTAAATTTGTCATATATTCTAAAATCGTTGAACCAGTTTTTTCTTTAAAATATTGGCTTAAATAAGAGGCAGAAACATTAAACTGTTCGGCAATTAGTTGAATGGAAAAAGAACAATCCGTGTAATTTTTTAGGATGGACTTTTTTATACTGGAAACGGATAAAACAGGTAAATCTGTTTCTGATTTTTCATTCATGGTTACAATCATATCTTCAAAGATTTCTAAAAACATATCTTGTAATATTTCTTTATTATTAATTTCAAAGAANGTTGTTAAATCAACATTAGGATATTCAAAAAGTTGTTTATTTTGTTCAAAGAAAGTGTTAAAAAGGATAATCATTTCTAAATATATATTTCGAATTAATTCAAAATTCATGTTTTCTTGTTGTAGTTCATGAGTGGTTTTAGTTACAAATATTTTCAAGGAGAGGGTATCTCCAAGATCAAGTAATTCTTGAATAGTGCGTTGTTTGTTTTCATATTTTTGTAGAAATTTTTCTACTGTATGAAAGAGTGAGGTTTGGGTTTGAATCGAAGAACCAGAAAATAATTGTAGTTCTAAATTTGTTCGTGCTTCAATATAAGCTTTTGACATTTGCATAAGGTTTATATATAAGGTACTTAATGAAATCACATATTCATCTTTTAGTAAAATACTAGGGAATCGAGTATCTAGTGTTTCTTCTGTTCCAACAATAAAAATCATAATATTCGGTGGTAATTGTTGGATCAAATACTCATAACAAAATGGGTGATTTAAAATATTCATAGTCGTAAATAAAGAACTGATGGAAGTAATGGGAGAAGGAGATTTTACTACTACAATGCCATTGTATTTTGCTGTTAAATTAAGCTGAACTTTTTCGCTTTCCAAAAGAAAATTTTCGAGATGACCAATAGTACCGTTGATTAATTGGTTAAGTAAAAAATTTTGGCGAATGAGAATATTTTGCTCGAGTTCATATTCTAATTCATTATTTCGTTGGCTTAATTCTACGATAGTATTTCGAATTAGATCCAATTCATTTTTTGTTGGGTTGCTTTTTTTTGTATTAATGCTAGAGGATAAGGTTTGTAAATCTTTAATAGGTTTATAGTTGGTTCTTAAAAGTAAAAAAACAACGAACCCTCCTATAATTAGAGTCATAAGAATGGTAATTAACATGGTTTTTTGTATATTGGTGACTTTGTTGAAAAGGGTTTGGTTTGAAGTAAAGGACAAATAAATCAAATTATGATTCGTTAATTTGGAGGCATATAAGGTATACCCATGAATGAGCTTAGCCATATGAGTATTTTCATCAAGGGAAGAAATAAGATTTTCTACCGTACCTTCACCTAACTCTTGAATAAGTAGGGGATCGATGGTAGTGCAATTAAGGACCTTATTGGATTCGTTTATAAGGTATGTTTTTTGATTTACACGATCATTGTTGCCCAAAATTTTATTTAAAGTTGTATTATCAATAAGAAAAGAAATAAAACCTTGGATTTCGTGATTATAAATTAAGGGGATCGTAAGTAAAGTACAAGTTTTGTTAGATTGTTTTATAGTGATCTCCAAATTATTAAAAAAAGTAGGATGATCAACAGAAAATAATTGTTTGCAAAAGTTTTCGTGATTGACATTTTTTAAGTCAAAAAGATTAAAAATTGTATTAAAGGAATAACTTCCATTTTCTGAATAAATGTAAGCATCATTTAAAAAGTAAACGAACATATGATCGAAAAAGTTGTTCGTAACTTTATATTTTTTAAGTGCATCAATTAAATTAATGGCTTTGATTGCATTATTATCTAAAGTAAAAGGACGAATATCTCGTGAACTATTAATTTGGGCAGCGATTTCTGTACAAGCATTTAGTTCATTCTCTAAAGAAGAAGTAATGATATTATGGGATGCACTATTATTTTCAAAAATTTCTTTTTTCAGGGCAGAAAAGGTTGTTTTAGACAAAGTGAAAGTAATAGAAAAAATAGGAATAATCAATAAAATCAAATAAGAAAAAAGATATTTCGTAAAAATAGAATAATTCAAATTCTTATTTTTCATATAAATGCCTCCAAAGCACCTAAATATAGGATGGTTTTTATACATCTATTATAATACATTATAAAAAAAAGCGCTATTAACTAATTTTTATATAAAAAATTGTATAAAAAAAATGTGGATTATAAAAAAAGTGCTTTAAATAGATACATCTTTTTATTTTAAAGTTTATTTTATTATGTCATTTTGGAAAAGTAAAAAAAAACATTATAAAAAATGCACAAAAAATATGTAAATTTACAAACGAATAAATGCATGTTATACATAAAATAGAGCCAGGATAAAAAACTATATCAAAATGTTTCAGCAAAAAAGCAGACAGAAAAGAGAGGAAGGAGAAAATGAAAACAGAAGCAGGTATTTTAAAAAATGTAAAATCTGTAGAAAAACCCAAACAAGAGTTATTAAAAAAAATGAAAAAGTATTGGCAGCTTTATTTATTTATTATTCCCGCATTGCTTTATTTTCTTATTTTTTGTTACATTCCTATGTATGGTATTCAGTTAGCATTTAAAGAGTATAACCCTGTAGTAGGAATCACAAAAAGTCCTTGGATAGGAATGGAGCATTTTACTCGATTTTTTCGTTCTTATCACTTTCGAACATTGTTATTAAACACCCTTAGTCTAAGTTTAAAACAATTGTTATTTGGATTTCCTATTCCTATTTTATTAGCCATTATGTTAAATCAAGTACGAAATGAAAAATTTAAAAAGACAGTACAAACAGTAACATATGCTCCACATTTTATTTCTATTGTTGTTTTAGTAGGAATGCTAAATATTTTCTTTTCTATTCGTGGAGGATTAGTAAACGAGGTTCTTAACTTTTTAGGAAAAGAATCGATCTTATTTATGGGAGAAGAAAAGTATTTTCGGAATCTATATGTAGGATCTGGTATATGGCAAAACATGGGTTGGAATGCCATTATTTATTTAGCGGCTTTAACTTCTGTAAGTCCGGATTTGCATGAAGCTGCTGTTATTGATGGAGCTAGTAAATGGAAAAGAATTTGGCATATTGATCTTCCTAGTATTTTACCAACCATTGTTGTCTTACTTATATTAAATGTAGGACAAATTATGAGCTTAGGGTTTGAAAAAGCATTTTTGATGCAAAATTCGTTAAATATTGGGAAATCAGAAATTATATCTACGTATGTCTATAAAATAGGATTAATCAACGCTCAATACGGATTTGCAACAGCTGTTGGATTGTTTAATTCGGTTATTAACTTTACATTATTAATCATTGTAAATAAAATTGCAAAAAAAATAAGTGATACGTCATTATGGTAAAGGAGGCATACAATGTTCAGTCAAGATTTTCAAAGACAAAGTACGGGGGATAAAATTTTTGACATTATTAATCACCTGATATTATTTCTCATTTTATTATTAGTATTGTATCCATTATACTTCATTGTCATTGCATCAGTAAGTGATCCCAATGCTGTTTCAGCAGGAAAGGTTTGGCTAGCTCCAAAGGGATTAAATATAAAAGGGTATCATGCCATTTTTGAAAATCAAGATATTTGGTCTGGTTATAAAAATACAATTCTTTATACTACGATTGGTACCATGGTAAATTTAGCCTTTACTGTTCCAGCAGCATATGGATTGGCGAGAAAAGAATTGGTGGGAAGAAATATTTTTATGGGAATGATTACTTTTACAATGTTTTTTGGTGGAGGATTAATACCTACTTTTTTATTGGTTAGTAAACTAGGAATGAATAATACTATGTGGGCTCTTATTTTTCCAAATGCCATCAGTGTATATAATTTAATTGTTACTCGAAATTATTTTACTTATAGCATTCCAGAAGAATTACATGAGGCTGCAGAAGTCGATGGATGTTCAGAAGGTAAATATTTTTTTAAAATTGCCGTTCCTCTTGCGAAACCTATTATTGGAGTCATTGTATTGATGTATGCAGTGGCTCACTGGAATTCTTATTTCAACGCTCTAATTTATATTCGTGATCGACATCGTTTTCCTTTACAAGTTATTTTACGAGAAATTTTAATTCAACAAGAAGCAAGCAGTGGTTTTGGAGATGCAGCGAGTGTTATTGAACAACAAAAATTAGCTGACATGTTAAAATATGGAGTTATTATTGTTTCTACATTACCGATTCTATGTGTTTATCCATTTATCCAAAAGTATTTTACAACAGGACTCATGATGGGATCGATTAAAGGTTAATAAATGGTATGAGGTGAAAAAAGATGAGAATTTTAATGTTGGATTTAGATACTTTAAGACCTGATCATTTAGGGTGTTATGGTTATCATCGCAATACATCTCCTAACATTGATGAGATTGCAAAAGAAGGAGTACGTTTTAATGATTATTATTGTTCGGATGCCCCTTGTCTTCCATCTAGAACAGCACTTATGAGTGGAAGGTTTGGTATTCATACAGGAGTTGTTAATCACGGTGGAACAGCAGCTGACTATCGATTGATGGGAGAAAAACGTAGATTTAAAGATAATTTAGAAAGTCAAAGTTTACCTGCCTTTTTAAGAGAACAAGGACTTTATACAGCTACTATTAGTCCTTTTGCAGAAAGGCATAGTGCTTGGTGGTTTAATGCAGGTTTTAATGAGATTCATAATACTGGGAAATCAGGTCATGAATCAGCAGAAGAAGTAACTCCTACAGTGTTGGATTGGTTAAAAAATCATGGTAGAAAAGACAATTGGTTTTTACATGTAAACTATTGGGATCCACATACTCCTTATCGAGCTCCTTTAGAGTTTGGTAATCCATTTGAAGATGAAAAAATACCTTCGTGGTTAACAAAAGAAATTTTTGAAGAACATCGTAAAAATAAAATAGGACCTCATGGTCCTCGCGAAATTAATATGTTTAATAATCAAGAGTATCCTCAATATCCCCGGTATAAAACAGAACTTAAAACGTATCAAGATGTAAAAGCTTGTTTTGACGGATATGATTGTGGAATTCGATATATGGATACTCATATTGGTATGATTTTAGATTATCTTAAGGAAGAAGGTCTTTATGAGGATACAGCTATTATTGTGACATCGGACCATGGAGAGGCCATGGGTGAGTTTGGTATTTATGGTGAGCATGCTACTGCTGATTATACAACGAGTCGGATACCTATGATTATTAAGTGGCCAGGGGCTAAGAAAAATTATGTGGATCATGCTTTNCATTATCATTTAGATTTGGCACCTACATTAGCTGAATTATTTGGAACAAAGCCAAAAGAAAGCTGGGATGGAAAAAGCTATGCATCCACGTTATTACATGGAGAAAAAATAGGTTATCCTTTTTTAATTTTAGGTCAATGTGCTCATGTATGCCAGCGTTCTGTGCGATTTGATGATTATTTATATATACGAACGTATCATGATGGCTACCACTTATTTCCCAAGGAAATGTTATTTAATATAGAAAAAGATCCCCATCAACTTTTTAATCTGGCAGAAGAACGAAAAGATCTATGTATGGAAGCCGTATATTATTTAACAGATTGGCATGACCAGATGATGTCTACGATGGATTATGATGTTGATCCTCTATGGACTGTTATAAAAGAAGGAGGACCCTTCCATGCAAAAGGATCTTTAGCATCATATTGTCAAAGGTTAGAAGAGACAGGAAGGAGTTTTGCTATTGAAGAATTAAAGCAAAGACATCCAAGAGAGTTTTAATTCTATTTAGAAGGGGGAACAAAATGATATCGGATTTTAGAAAAAGCATTAATCATAACTGGTTCTTTAAGCCTATAGAGGAGGAAACTTATAAAAAAATTCAAATTCCTCATACAAATCAAGAAGTTCCTTATAATTATTTCGATGAAAAAATGTATCAATTTATTTCTTGTTATAAAAGAATAATTCACCCTAAAGATCCATCAAAACGAATTTTTCTCCAGTTTGATGGAGTTATGACAGCTTTTAAGTTATACGTGAACGGACAATTTGTAGAAGAATATAGAGGTGGTTACATCCCTCATTTTATCGAAATAACAGCCTATCTTCAATATGATCAAGAAAATGAAATATATGTAGAAGTTGATTCTACAGAACGAGAAGATATTCCACCTTTTGGGCATGTAGTTGATTATTTAACCTTTGGAGGAATTTATCGAGACGTATTTTTATATGAGTTAAAGCATTGTTTTATACAGAATGTTCAATATCATTATCAAGTAAAAAATTTTAGTAAGGAAAAAGGCACGATTGTTTTAAAACCAAAAGTGCAGATTAATAATATAGGCCAAGAAAAAGAATATTCTATAAAGGTCAATATTGATCATCAAGAATTTACTCAAAAACAGCAGATAAAAGAAGGAACTCATTGGTATGATTTGCATGAAATTCTTTTAGGAGAAGTTGATCTTTGGGGATTGGATCATCCCATTCTTTACCCAGTACAAACTCAATTATTGTGTCAACAAGAAATTCTAGATCAAAGCACAATAAAAGTAGGATTTCGACATGTAAAAGTAGATCCAACTGGATTATATATCAATGGAGAAAAGATTAAAATTAGAGGGTTAAATCGACACCAATCGTATCCGTATGTAGGATATGCCATGCCTAAAAGAGCTCAAATTCGAGATGCTGATATTTTAAAAGAAGAATTAGGCTTAAATTTAGCAAGGACATCTCATTATCCTCAATCCCCTTATTTTCTTCAACGATGTGATGAGATTGGGCTTCTAGTAATGGAAGAGATTCCAGGTTGGCAACATGTTAGTTCAAAAAAAGAGTGGAGACAACAAGCATTACAGGATGTGGAAAAAATGATTCTTAGAGACTTTAACCATCCCAGTATCATTACTTGGGGGGTTCGCATTAATGAATCACAAGATGATGAAGAGCTATACAAAGCGACTAATGCAGTAGCTAGAAAGATAGATCCTTCCAGACCTACTTGTGGAGTTCGATGCATTGAAAAAAGTCAGTTCCTCGAAGATATTTATTCCATGAATGATTTTATTCATGATGGGGGGGAGGTGATATTACGTTCTCAGAGTAAAGTTACCGGATTAAAAAAGCCAGTACCTTATATCGTAACAGAGTTTTGTGGTCATATTTTTCCTACCAAAAAATTTGATAATGAACAAAGGTTAGTGGAACATGCTCTTCGTCATGGAAGGGTACAAAGTATAGCACGAGAGCAGGATGATTATATGGGAGCCATTGGTTGGTGTGCTTTTGATTATTATACTCATTATGATTTTGGTTCAGGAGATCGTATTTGTTATCATGGANTTATGGATATGTTTCGCATTCCTAAGTATGCAGCACATCTTTACAAAAGCCAAAAAAGCCCCTATAAGGAGCCAGTATTAGAACCTCTTACTTGGTGGTCTAGAGGAGAAAGAAATAAAGGTCAGGTATTTCCTATCTATGTCTGTACTAACTGTGATGCCATTGATGTGATATTAGGAGGGAAAAAGGTAGGCCATTTTACACGAGAAGAAAATATAATAGAAGAAAATTTAAAAGGATTGGAATATCCGCCTATTAAATTGAGCTTATCCAATGGTGATTGGGGAAGTAAATGGACTGAAGCCGAGTTTATTGGATATATAGGAAATGAAAAAGTAATTGTTAAAAAATTTGTGGCTAATCCAGTCGTTACGGATTTAATTGTACAGGTGGATGATTCTATTTTAAATGGTTTTGAATTGGATGTAACAAGAATAGTAGTAAAAGTTGTCGATCAATATGATAACGTATTGCCGTATAGCAACGGATTTTTAACGTTAGAAACCCAAGGAGATATCGATATTATAGGTCCTAAACAGGTGACTTTTATAGGTGGAAGTATTGCTTTTTGGATTAAAACTTTAGGAAAAGGTATTGCTGGGAAGGGTCAAGTAAACATTAAAAGTTCTTTTGGTATTGAGAAACAAGTAGTCATTCAAATACAAGAGTAATAAATAAAAGAGGAGGAAATAAAATGAATAAAAAATATTTATCAAAGGTAGTAGCAATTGTAGTATCGATGATGCTGAGTGTATCATTTGTGGGGTGCAATAAGACAGAAAAGACAACATCGAAATCCGGAGAGGAGGTTGGTGGAAATTTTAATCCAACAGGATATCCAATTGTAAATGAAGAAATTACAATCCGTGCTTTTACTCAAATTGATCCTCAAAGTAAAGATTTTAATGAAATGAAAATTCTTAAGGATTTAAAAGAAAAAACAGGAATTAATGTAGTTTACGAATGTATTTCAGGTAGTATATGGAATGAAAAGAAAAACCTAGTATTAGCTTCGAATGAGCTTCCTGATATTTTTTTAGGCGGAGGATTAAGTGATAGTGATGTGATTAAATATGGATCCCAAGGCGTTTTCATTCCTTTAGAAGATTGGATTGATCAGTATGCTGTTAATATTAAGAAGGTTTTTGAAGAAGATCCAAGTGTTAAAAAATCATGTACAGCAGCTGATGGACATATTTATACTTTACCCTATGTAGATGGATATGAGCCAGAAGATGTTACTAATCATATGTTTATTAATAAAACATGGTTAGAAAAATTAGGTTTATCTGTGCCTACAACTACAGATGAGTTTTATGATGTACTAAAAGCTTTTAAAGAAAAAGATCCAAATGGAAATGGAGAAAAGGATGAAATTCCTTTTACGTATCGAGTAGGGAATGTTTATAATGGTGATTTTTCTTTATCTGGTGCTTTTGGTGTGCTTGATGGACCAGAACATGTCATGATTAAAGATAATAAAATGGTCTTTAGTCCTATGGAAGAAGGCTATAAAGAATATATTCAATGGACACAAAAACTATATAGTGAAGGTTTAATCGATAAAGAAATTTTTACTCAAGATCAAGGACAATATTTAGCGAAGGGTAAGATGGATGTTGTTGGTGGGTTTGTCATTTATAGCAGTGACAATATGGTTGGAGAAGAAAGGGCAGACAAAGATTTTACGGTTTTACAACCCTTGGAAGGACCCAATGGAGATCGGTTATGGGGACGATATGTCAAAGGAATACGACCTCATAAGGTGGCTATAACAAAAGAAAACCAAAATGTAGAAGCTACCATACGGTGGATTGACGAGTTTTTTGATGAAGAATTTGGTGTAGAATCCCATTTGGGTGAAATTGGTAAGGTTATTTTAAAAGAAGGTGATAAATATAAAGTAGCTACACCACCAGAAGGTGTTACAGCAGCTCAATTTAAATTTGAGAATTCAGCTGGTCCTTTTGCACCAGGAATCGTTTCTAAAGAAGTGTATCGTAATCGTTTGATACAAAATAAATCGGCAGAAAGAAAAACAAAGGCTTATGAACTCTATGATGAATTTGCGACCCAAAATCCTTTGCCTATTATGAGTTTTACCAATGCTCAGCTGAATGAAATTGCTACCATTAAAGCAGATATTGATACGTATGTAGAAGAAATGAAAGCAAAATGGATTACAGGACAAAGTAATATAGAAAAAGATTGGGAAGATTACAAAAATACGCTTAAAAAAATGCAAGTAGATCGATATGTAGAACTCTACCAAGAAGCTTATGACTTATATCAAAAGCAATAATTACGTTAGCATGAAGAATTATAGATATCCACATTAAAAATCTAAAATTTTAGTAAGGTCGTATATTTACTCTCCTGCTCAGGCTGTCCTTTCCAGTGCTTTTAAAAAATTTGCAAGTTGAGTGAATATACGGCTTACTTCCAGTTTATTTCATTTATAAATGAGGATATTGATATAAAGAAAAGAATTCGTGATAGGAGATGAAGTTTATGAATCGGCCGAATATTTTGTTAATTACTAGCGACCAACAACATTGGAATACGATAGGAGCCTTTAATCCAGAGATTCATACACCCAATTTGGATCGATTGGTAAGAGAAGGGACTACATTTACTAGAGCCTATTGTCCGAACCCTACTTGTACTCCCTCTAGATCATCGATTATTACAGGAAAATATCCAAGTCAACATGGAGCTTGGACTTTAGGAACAAAATTACCGGAAAGTGAACATACCATTGGAGAAGATTTTAAAAAGGAAAATTACAAAACAGCTCTTATTGGGAAAGCACATTTTCAACCTTTACATGATACAGAAGAATATCCTTCCTTAGAAGCCTATCCCACTTTGCATGATTTAGACTTTTGGAAAAATTTTAAGGAACCTTTTTATGGATTTGATCATATTGAATTAGCCCGTAATCATACTAACGAAGCTCATGTAGGTCAGCATTATGCATTATGGTTAGAAGAAAAGGGAGTGAAAAATTGGAGAGATTATTTTAGGGTTCCAGTAGGAAAAATGACAAAAGAAGATGTTCATACATGGCCCATATCTGAAGAAATTCATTATGATACTTGGATTGCAGAAAGAACCAATGCTTTATTAGAACAATATAAAACTAATAATGAGAAGTTTTTTCTATGGGCTAGTTTTTTAGATCCCCATGATCCCTATTTAGTTCCTGAACCTTGGGATACTATGTATAATCCAGATGATTTGACAGTGCCACGATTAGTGGATGGAGAACATGAAAAAAATCCACCTCATTTTGGATTAACTCAAAAAGAACATCCTGACATTACTCCTTATCAAGAATCAGGAAAGTATATACATGGAATTCATTCTCATCTAAAAGATGAAGAGACAATTAAAAAAGATTGGGCCGTATATTATGGAATGATTAGTTTAATGGATAAATACATTGGAAAGATATTAGATAAATTAGATGAACTTGGTCTTACAGAAAATACAATTGTTATTTTCACAACGGATCATGGAGATTTTTGTGGACATCATGGGCTTACAACCAAAGGACCCTTTCATTACGAAGATCTGTTAAAGATACCTTTTATTGTGCGCTATCCAGGTAAAGTGCCTTCTAATAAAATAAATCCAGCCATGCAATCATTAGTAGACTTAGCGCCTACGTTATTACGTTTATCTGGCTTATCCATACCAAGAACGATGACAGGAAAGGATCAAAGTAGTGTTTGGTTAGGAAAAAAAGAAGCTGTTAGAGACCATATTATATGTGAAAATAGACATGAACCAACGACAATTCATGTAAAAACGTATGTGAATGAGAGGTATAAGATAACAGTGTATTTTAATCAAACCTATGGCGAACTTTTTGATCTTGAAAAAGATCCAAATGAAATTAATAATCTTTGGGATGATGAAAGATATATGGAGTTAAAAAAAGATTTGCTGTTAAAATTGATTTGGGGGGAAATGGAAAAAGAACCGATGTGGATGCCACGAGTATCAGGAGCTTAATAAGGAGGAATAAATTTGGATGTAATAAAAAGAAATTATTTAGTCTGTGTATTTTTTATTATAGCGCTATTTTTTTTAGATATTCAATTGTTATATGCTGATACACCTGATTTTACAGGACATTGGGCTCAAGATACAATGGATTCTTGGCTTTCAAAACAGTTGTTAGTAGGATATGAAGATGAAAAGGTAAAGCCAGATGAAAATATTACGAGAGCAGAGTTCTTTACACTCATTAATCGTTTATTTAGATTTGAAGAAAGAAAAGAGATGACATTTATAGATGTAAAGACCTCAGATTGGTTTATTAAAGAAATTCAAAAAGCAGTAACAGCAGGATATCTAAAAGGATATGAGGACGGAACAATTAGGCCTACTCAAGAAATCAGTCGTCAAGAAGCAGCTTTAATTTTATATAGAGTATTTCAGTTTTCAGTGATATCAACAGAGAAGAATATTCCCTTTAAAGATAAAACAGCTATTGCAGACTGGAGTGAACAAGCAGTTTTGTTTTTAAGTCAAAAAGAGTATATTCAAGGATATCCAGATAAAACTTTTCGACCAGAATGCAGTATAACTCGAGCAGAAGCAATTACCATGATTCAAAGTATTGCAGGAACATTATATAGTGAATCAGGTAGGTATGAAATAGCAACAGAAGGAAATGTTATTATTAATCAACCTAGAGTTACTTTAGAGAATTCAATGATTAAGGGAAATTTATATATAACCGAAGGAGCAGGAGATCTATTATTAGATGGAGTTATTGTTTTGGGGGATATTTTTATTCAAGGAGAAAGAGAAAAGGGGATTGTTTTTTATAACTCTCGTTTAAATAATATTGATATTCAGAAACAAGGGAAAGAAGTACAAATTCTTGTATCAGGAGACACGAGGATAGATAAAGTAAAGCTTTTGTCAGGAGTAAAATTAGAAATAACAAAATCTGCTTTTGTAAAGGAAATGATTATTCATACATCACAACCCATTGATATCAAAGGAAATGGCAAAATTAATAAGATTCAGTTGGAAGTAGAAGAGACTAATTTGGAGATAGAGGAAGGAATGGTTAGTTGGGTTATCGATCTTTATAATCATAGCAATCAAAAACAAAAAGATGTTGAACAAAAAAATCAAATGGAAGGAAAACCAAATGATGATGAGGAAAAAGATATAGAGGGAAACCAAATATCTGATGCCGAAGCTGTTGCTAAAACAAAAGAAGCCTTAACTTTAGAAAATACGGATGCTGTAATAAAAGATTTAATTCTTCCGACTAAAGGAGACTTTGGCACGATTATTAGTTGGGATTCATCTAATAAAGCAGTAGTAAAATCTGATGGAACAATTATAAGACCTTCTTATGAAACAGGAGATAGGGTTGTATTTTTAACAGCTACAATCCAAAAAGGATCTGCTATTGACACAAAAGTCTTTGAAATAGTTGTGAAGAAATCAGAACCAGGAGCTATCACCATTGAATCCATTGTTTTTAATAAAGAAAAAAATATAGTAACGATTAAAGGTATTGTTTCAGAAGGAATGGATCAAGAAATTACATTAAAAGTCATAGAACCAGATGGATCGTTGAACATGTTAGATCAAACAACGGCTAAGAAAGTGGATGGCATGTATAGTTTTCAATATAATTTAAAGGAAGAAAAACTTGGTGAATACAAAGTATTTATAGGAGGAACAAAGATAGAATCTCCAGTACGTGGTAGTTTTATAGTGGAAGCAGAATCGAGCAAAGAACCTAAAGTAGTTGTAACAAAGGCAGAGTATAATCAAAATACAAGAGAAGTAAGTATAGCTGGTTCTATCTCAACTGGTGAGGATCAAGAGGTTACATTAAAGGTGTTCGATTCAAAAGGAGAATTAAATTACATTAATCAACAAACCAGTAAAAAAGAAGGTAAGTATGAGTTTGTTTATGAAGTAGAAGAAGATGCATTACAGGGGATTTATGAAGTATTGGTAGGTGGAGAAAGGATTCTGTTGAAGAACCAGGGAAAAACTACTTTCGAAGTAGTCAGTAAGTAAATTGTCAAAGGAGAAAGAATACGATTATGAGAGGAAGGTATGAGAGTGAAAAAAACAAGATACCAAATGATCATAGCTTGTATGTTACTATTATTTTTTGTCATGGGGATAGGTATGAATTGGACGATAACTATTTTTGCGAATGAAATAAACCAAGATCAATCGAATGATTGGGTCCGAGGAGAAGATGGAAAATGGCGTAAAATTATTTCGGTTCCAGAATTTGATTTTAATAGTAACGAAGTAGGAATTTTTGAAATTCTAGATAGACCTGAGTTTCCCAAACCTATAGAACAATGGTACAATAATGGACCTGGAGATCGGAATGGGGCCTTACAAATTGTTGAAAATTATTCAGATGCAAAAAGCAATAGGGGGCTAAAATTTGATGCTACGGAGATAACAATTGAAAATGAAACCTGCCAATATTCGAATTATGCTAGATCTTCCTAAAAACATTTCATATGAGTTAGAGTATCGTTTTTATCGTGAAGATAATATTGGAGGAATAAACATAGCCCTTGATGATATAACTTCACAAGATAATATTTCAACAGGTAGTGTTGGTGATAAGATTGTTACTGGCCCAGAGGACGGATGGTTTGAAGGAACACTTAAACTTGAAGGATTACAAAATTATCTTAGAATTAATATCTGGATTCCTCAGCCTACGACGAAAGTGTATTTTGATTATTTTAAGGTAATAGCCGTCTCAAATACAAATCCTAATACCATTGATCCAGAAAAAGTACCTCCTCAATGTGCTATCGAACAAGATCTTATTCAACCTAAAAAT